>Ga0272446_1000986_pt1 | contig 42905 bp, 45 predicted proteins | sample YNPCB0061_FD_194587 | JGI IMG/M metagenome (GOLD analysis project Ga0272446, IMG submission 194587) | Hot spring microbial mat communities from Yellowstone National Park, WY, United States - YNP-CB-006-1 | ecosystem: Environmental > Aquatic > Thermal springs > Hot (42-90C) > Sediment | place...
CCGGAGTGTCTGACACCAGAAGATGGAGGTAAAGAGGGTTGGCAAGGATTCCCTTGGCCATGATGCTGTCGGTGGAGTTGATCTCCGCGCCCAAGCGGCGGTTCTCGGGCGGTAGGCCGGCCAAGGCCCGGGCCAAGTCCCGGAACCGTCCCTGGGAATAGAGCTCCAGCCAGTCCCGCCCCTCGGGATGCCGCTCCAGATTGCTCTTCAGGCTGGTGCCCACCGTGCAGATTAAGGTATGCCGCATCAGTAATCTCCCTTTTGGCCTTAGGCCGCCGGCGCCGTGGAGAGTCTGACCTTCCCCAAGCCGAAGGTGGTGGCCTTTCCCAGGTGCACTTTCTCCGCAAAGCGTAGCAGCGGCGCATATTCGCCTAAATTTCCCTGATAGATTATGGAGCCCACCAGTCCCCCCATGAGCATGGCCTGATCCTGGCGCTGGGAATAGCGCTGCCAGTCAAACCAACGGAGGGAGGACCGGAGGATGGGCACTTCCTGGGCCCGAATGATGAGCCCCTTATAGTCCAGCCGCGGCTCACCCTCGCCGAAACAGGTGAAAAGGAGGCTCACCCTGCGCAAACAGGCCCGCACCAGGACATGGAAGGGCAACTCAGCCTGGAGGTGATTCTGGAACTTGAGTCGTAAGGGGGTCAGCAACGTCAAAGTCAGCTCGCCGCTGGACTGAGCTGCGTGGTCTGAGCCATCCAGGTGCAAATGCACGGTGCCCCCGGAGAGCAGGATGTTGTCCTCCTGGGAATACACGCGGCCGGCCGTGGGGGAGCTCACCGTAAGCAGGCGGAAGCGGGCCCGGCGGCCCTGCACCTGACGGCCGATGCCCCTTTTTCCCATTGCCTGAAAGGCATAGACAAAATAGGGCAGGTACTGGGTGGCCGGGCCGAAAAGGAGTAAGGTAAAGTCAAAGTGTTCCCCAGCGGCCAGCTGGGTGCGGGAATCCAACGGGGGCTCAATGACAAAGGGGTGGGGAGGAGGGGGTGCCCCTTGGGGCTGCACCTCCGGGGGAGATTCAAAAACCTGGGTATAAACACACTGGCGCCGCAAGAGACAGGTGGGGCACTCCTGCCTTTTCAGGGCGCAGACCACCTCCTTCAGGGCCCACCCGAACACCCCCCGAAAGGTGGAACCTTTAAAGGGAGGGAGGATCGCCTCATCTTCCAGGACGCCATGGAAGTGGTACTCCCCAAAGAGCATCAGGACCGGTCCCGTGGGTTATCTCTTGAAATGGCCAGGCCCCATACACCTCCGCGTTCCTGCCTACCTGTACCACGAAAATCTTCTGAACTCAAGGGCACCTCATGAAGGCCCAAAAAATCAGGCGGCTTGAAGAAGTTGGAAGAAGCGGGTGGGAAAAGCGGCAAGTTATGAGGCTCATCCGCCTGAAACGGCCTCAGCCCGATCACCATCAAAGCCGCCGCGTATCAGTCAAGAGGGCAAGAATGGTTGGCAAAACTCTTGGCTGCCTCCATAAGGAGCGGGAAAAGAAAGGCTCATCCCTAAAGAATTATGGCAAAGACGGCAGAAGCCGGAAAGCAAAAAGTACCTGGAGAAGGGCTCAGGAGACTACGGCAACCCCCTAAGCCCTGGCACAATCGGTGAGGCTGGCCTCCGGGCCCCGTCAGCCTGCCGATCTGACCGGGCGGTCTTGTCTCCTCGAGCCAGGGTTAAGTCTTTGGCAACCCAGCTCCATCAATCCCAAAAGCACACCCGGCCGGTGTCCAGCTTCTTCATTTTCCCGCCGCACTTGGGGCAGGGGCGGGATTGGGGCCAGGGGACCACCCGAAGGCCCCGGCAGCGGGGGCAGCGCCCCACGATGTCAATATCACTACCCAGGGAACCGGGGTGAGATTCCCCCTTCACCACGTCAACTACTCGTTCACAATTAAGGCAGGTCATGGTTTGGGTGATGACGAGATACCCCGCGTCCTCACCACCGGAAACCTCGGCCTGATAGCCGCAGTGCTCGCAGCCGAATTCGAAAAGCCGGCCCATGGCCTTAACCTCTCTGAGAAAGTATCTGTTATGTTATCGGCTTTTGGCAATGGTTTTTAACCTTGAGATTTTCCCCAAAATTCAAAAATCCGGTCATCCCGGGCCAAAAGCAGCCCAGTTTATTAGGGACAGGGTACTTTGATTCGCCGCCACCTCAAAAAAAAACCCTGTGAAAGTGTGGCACGCTTGTTACGGATAGATCTCGCTTCGGGCAATGGGTTTCCTTGGGCCCCGGAATTCTCGTCCACTCGGGGGCAACCGCGGACAAGCAAGATACTTCCCCATGCCTCCCCTGACCGCCTTGGGGCCCACTTTATATGTCTGAAATTAACTGGCATGGGAGGGCTTCTACCAGGGCCACCCCCGAAGATTTTCGGAAAAATTTCCGGACCGAACATATTGACCAGGGGGGGTAGGAGTCCCGTCCCGGGGTTTCCGGTTTTAGGGCTTGAGGAGGGGGACAAGGCCGCAGCAGGCGCCAAGGGCAGCGAGCCTTGCGTGGCGTTCCTCTCCTGGCAGGTGCAAGAGCAGGCGTGGGGGCCGGTCGGAGCTGACCGGAGGTAGGACGTGCTGGCCATGGCAAGGCATCCAGGGCCAAGAGCGGGAGAGTTAGGTGCACCAAAGCTCTGTTGGGAAGATAAGTGGACCCGGCCCAGGACTCCTCAAGATGAGACATGAATGACCGCCAAGATGACCAAACTGCTGGTCAGTCGGCTACTGCTTCGGGAGTCAGGCAAGCAACTCAGCCTTTACAGACCGCTCAGGCTTCCCCACCTTCCGGGGGATAGGTAAAGGGACAGGGACGTGGCGGCTGGGGATGAAGGGGTATGGTGCAGGGTGCGGGCCCGGAAGGTAGGGGGTCGCAGCCGGGTAGTGTCCGGCCGGCATCCTGTCAGCGCTCCAAGTGAAGGTGACCCTACCCGGGGAGTTAGACGATCACCTCATAGGAGGGCTTATACCGCTTCAAATTGGTCTTTAAACAGGCCGTAAGCAATCTGGTTGCGGTGATGCGGACCATCGCAACTCTTACCAAAGAAAAGGGGGCTGAATTTGCTTTCTACCACCAGTCAGACGTTGCAGACATAGGGTGAACACCGTCTGGGTCATCAAAGTCCGGCCATTCCAGGGTTTCATCCTGTTGCAGACGTTGCAGACATTAATTCAACTCATAAAAAGTTGGTCACCTCCGGGGTTGCCTTTTGGGGCCGGAAGATCAGGTGTATCATCGGCCGATACCTGGGGAGCGGTTTGGAAACAGTGAATGCCGTGGCGGGGGTTGGTTAACCAGTCATAGGTGGGCTAAGGAGCAGGTCCAGCACCGGGGCGGACTCAAATTTTCATCCTCTCGATATTTTTCCTTGCCTAATATATATAACATTGTTATATATTAAATTCATGGACGGAACGGCATTACGCACTTGGCGGCAAAAGTGGGGGCTTTCTCAGGCCAGGCTGAGCAAGGCTTTAGGGGTGAGCACCATGGCCGTGGCCTTCTGGGAATGGGGCCATCGGCGCATCCCGCCCTTGCTCCCTTTGGCCCTGGAGGCCTTGGAACACAGGATGATGAAAGGAGGGGAAAAATGGGTTTACTGGTAGAATGCCCGGAGTGCAAGAAGCGGAATAGCGCCAAGGTGAAAGCCTGCAAATGTGGTTTTGCACTGGCGAAGTTTTCGGGGCGGGTATGGTGGATTGAGTATTACGATCACGAAAAACGTCTGCGCAGGGAACGCATCGGCCCCAACAAGCAGGCGGCGGAGCAAAGGTTGCGGGAGATATTGAGCGCCAGGACTGAGGGAAGGTATATCAAAAAGCCCAAGGAACTGGTTGCCACCTTTGCGGACTTGGCCAAGCGGTATCACGAGTGGGGCCGGGTGAATAACAAATCTTATGGAGTGAATAAACGCCATTACATTAACCAGGTTACCCGGTTTTTCGGCCCCAAAAAACTGGCAGAAATATCTCCCTGGTTAGTGGAAAGGTGGAAAGTGGACCGGAGCAAGGAAACCGGTTTTACTGAGGTTGATAGGGAATTAGCCTGCCTGAAACACATGTTCACCAAGGGGATTGAGTGGGGAATGATGAAGGAAAACCCTGCCAAAACGGTGAAGCTTTTTCGCAAAACCCGCCAGAGGGACCGGTTCCTGAGTCACGAAGAGATCGCCCGGTTCCTGGCCCATGTTCCTGCCCACCAGCAAGCCTTGATGAGGTTTGCCTTGCTTACGGGGCTACGGAAGTCCAATGTGCTCAACCTGAAGTGGGGGCAGGTGGACTTGGTTCATGCCACCCTGCACATTCCGGCGGAGGAGGCGAAGGGGGGCCGGGATTTGCGGCTTCCCCTGGCGGCGGAGGCGGTGGAGCTTCTGGCCGGGTTGCCGCGGCACCCTGAGAGTGAGTATGTCTTCTGTAAAGAGGACGGCCGCCCTTATCGGGACATTTACTCCGGGTTCCGTCTGGCGGTGAAGAAGGCGGGTCTTGAAAATGTGACGGTGCACACCCTGCGTCATACGGTGGGAAGCCACCTGGTGATGAACGGCGTGGACCTCGCAACGGTGAAGGAACTGCTTGGCCATAGGGACATACGCACTACCCTGAGGTATGCTCACCTGGCGCAAGACCATAAACGGAACGCCATAGGAAAAATTGGAAACGTATTCACCAATATATTCACCAAACCCGCCGAAGAAGAAAAAGGGTTACGGCTTGTGACCGCAACCCCTTGAAATTCCTGGTGCCGAAGCGGGGACTCGAACCCCGACAGGCCTACGCCCACTAGACCCTGAACCTAGCGCGTCTACCAGTTCCGCCACTTCGGCTGGGGGCCGGGAGAGGAATTTGCATCAGCTCCTGGCTTTTTACAATCATTAATTTTATATTAACCGTATGAGATATGTCAAGCTCATTTCTCCCGGGAAGGGCGGGGGACAGTAATGATCTATCACAGCCTGCCTCCCGGCCCCGGGCCTTTCAGGCGCACCGTGGTCACGGTGGGAAACTTCGACGGCGTTCATCTGGGGCACCGGTCAATCTTGGCGCGGGTCGTTCACCGGGCCCGGGAGCTGGACTGCCAGCCGGTGGCCCTGACCTTTGACCCGCACCCGGCCAAGGTTCTGAAGCCGGAGAGCAATCTGCGGCTGCTGACCACCCCGGCTCAGAAAATCGCTTTGCTTTCCGCCGCGGGAGTCAACGTGGTGGTGCTGCCCTTCACCCGGGAGTTCGCCGCCATCCCGGCCCGGGATTTTGTCCGCGATTATTTTGTGGAGCGCCTCAAAGTCCGGGAGGTGGTCATCGGGCACGACTACCGCTTCGGCTACAAACGGCAGGGGACGATAGAGCTTCTCCAGCAGATGGGCCAGACCCTGGGTTTCACCGTCCAGGTGGTGTGGGCCGTGGAAGTGGAGGATGCGGTGGTAAGCAGTTCGCTCATCAGGGCCATGCTGCAGTTAGGGAAGGTGAGGGAGGCCAACCGCCTTCTGGGGCGGGCCTACGGGGTAACCGGCCGGGTGGTGACCGGCAAGGGCCGGGGGGCCAAGATTCTGGGGGTGCCCACCGCCAACCTGGTCTCGGATAATGATTTGCTCCCGTCCTGCGGCATTTATGCAGTCTGGGTCATCAGAGACGGCCTTAGGCTCCCCGGGGTGGCCAACATCGGCACCTGTCCCACCTTCGACAACCAGGAACTGACTTTGGAAGTGCACCTGCTGGACTTCACGGGCGACCTCTACGGGGAAGTGCTGGAGGTGGAATTTGCGGCCCGGTTGCGGGATGAGCAGCGCTTTTCTTCCATCGACGAGCTGGCGGCTCAGATCCGGGCGGACATGGCTGAGGCCCGCCAGGTATTGGCGGCTGGATAGGTTCTTGTGGGGGAAAGGGGGCCAGGGGTCAGCGGGCCCCGGCCCTCTCCCGCACATCCAAAACTTCTGGCAGAAGCGGGCTCACGAGCTTCCAGTCCGTGTCAGCGCAGGACAAAACCTGCGGCTCCATGGCAGGATCAGGTGGCGAAAGCAGATTGTGGGATGAAACAAAGGCAAGCTTTTCGGAAAGCTGAAGGTCTGTTCGTCCGGGAAAGAAGGGTAGGGAAGGGCGCCCGTTCCGGAAAATTGCCTTGACAACTCCTGGAAAATTGGCTAAAAATATTGAGGTGCGGGCATAGCTCAGCTGGTAGAGTACAAGCTTCCCAAGCTTGGTGTCGCGGGTTCGAATCCCGTTGCCCGCTCCAGACCCGGAGGTTGCAAAACCACCGGTTGTCCCGCTTCCCCCATTGAGGGGGCCGGCTTGTGGGTTCAGGGGCGAAAAGGCCGGCCTGCTTCGGCGGGTGGAGATTAGCGAGAACTCTGGGGACGCCCCGAGATTGGCGAAAGATCTTGGATTTTCCCGGAAGTGGGCCGCGGCCCGCTTTTTTTTGTGAGTTAAGAAACGGTATCTGGGGAAAATAAATATGCCGAACTTAAATCCGCATATCCTCTTATTCTTGGATTTAATAAAGAAAGGAGCCATTGATTTATATAATGAAGATGGATTGAAATGTGAGTTGGCCTTGCATTTTCGTTCGAAGCTTGACAGTTCTTGGAAAGTTCAAGTTGAAAGGAACATAGACTCTTTTGGACTGGACAAACGTAGGTTTATAAAAAAGGAGATGGACATTGTTGTATTTGATTCATTGAAAAAAGAGAAGCAATGCATAGAATTAAAATACCCAACTCAGGGACAATATCCTGAACAGATGTTCAAAGCTTGCCAAGATGTCAAGTTTCTTGAACAACTAGTAGACTCTGGTTTTCAGAAATCTTATTTTTTAATGATTGCTAAGGATACACCCTTTTTCGAGGGAAGAGAGACAGGCGGAATTTATTCTATATTTAGGGAAAATCGTGTAATCCAAGGGCAGATAACAAAGCCAACGGGTAGTAAATCAGAAGTGATCAACATACTTGGAAGATATAATATAGTTTGGGTTCCAATTATTAACAATTTAAAATACTTTATTTTGGAAGTGGGATAATAAATTTTTTCCTAAATTCATTGAATATCAAAGGATAATTCCATGAAGGGAATTAGTTTTGTAATAGATGATGCAGGAAAAAAGAAGGCCGTCCTCATTGATTTAGAGGAATGGGGAGAGCTCTGGGAAGATTTTTATGACCTGCTGGTGTCGGAATACCGAAAGCATGAGGACAGTATTCCCTGGGAAGAAATAAAGGCGGAAATGGAGCAGCAGAAGCCCTAAGCCCATGGAATATCAGGTAACCTTTGCAGCTTCCGCTCTGCAGGAGTTCAGGGCTTTCTCGTGGGATATCAAAAATCGTTTGAGATTATCAGTGGATCGTCTAAAGGGAAATCCACGGCCGCCTGGTGTAAGAAAAATCCAGGGAAGAGAAAATCTCTATCGTATTCGGGTCGGCAACTATCGAGTGGTTTATGAAGTTGATGATCAAAAAGGCTTAATTCGTATCACGAGGGTACGTCATCGCCGGTACGTCATCGCCGGGAAGTTTATAGGTAAGGTTAAAAGTGCAGAAAGAAGAGGTGATCACCCGGGTGGAAGGCCTCATCCAACCGTACCTGGCGGCCCAGGGCGTGGAGCTGGTGGAGGTGGAATTCACCCAGCCCCGGCGGGGGCGGGCCACGCTGCGCCTGTATGTGGACCGGGAGGGAGGCATCACCCTGGACGAAATCACCCGGGTCAGCCGGGTGGTGGGGGATCTTTTGGATGTGCACGACCCCATCAGCTCCTCCTATACCCTGGAGGTATCTTCCCCGGGCCTCACCCGGGAACTCAAGGGCCCCCGGGATTACGAACGCTATACCGGGCGCCTGGTGCGCCTCACCACCCGGGGTGTCTGGGAAGGCAAACAGGTGCACCGGGGCATTTTAAAGGGATTGGCCAACGAGGAAGTCAGCCTGGCCGAAGGAGAGGCGCTGGTGCGCATCCCTTTGGCCGAGATCGCCAAGGCCAGGCTGGACTTTGAGAAATAAGCAGACAGCAGTCAGGTGCAGAGGCTTGCTGGCAACTGGATGCTGTATGGCAAAAAAAGGGAGTCAACAACCAGCCACGGCAGTTATGTTTTGCTTTTTTCCGAACTGCTGACCGCTGATTGCTGACTGCTCATAATGAAGGAGGCCACGCGCCTACATGAATCTGGAGCTCAGACGCCTTATTGACCAGGTCAGCCGGGACAAGGGCATAGACAAGGAATTGCTGATCGGCGCCATCAAGGACGCCATTCGCTCGGCGGCCAGGAAAAAGTATGGGCCCAAGATGGACATTGAAGTGGAGTATAAGGACGATACCGGGGAGATTGAGGTCTTCCAATACAAGGAAGTGGTCAGCGAGGTCACGGACCCCGGCCGGGAGGTCCTTTTCGAGGAGGCCCGGGAGATGGACCCGGAGTGCGAGCTCGGGGACCAACTGGGTATCAAGATGGACGCCGCCCAGTTCGGCCGCATCGCCGCCCAGTCCGCCAAGCAGATCATCATGCAGCGCATGAAGGATGCCGAACGGGACTTGGTGTACGAGGACTTCAAGGACCGCAAAGGGGAGATTATCAACGGCATCGTGCAGCGCCTGGATTCGGACGGCATCATCGTCAATCTGGGCCGCACCGAGGCGTTGCTGCCGCCCTCGGAGCAGGTCCCCCGGGAAATTTACCATAAGGGTGAGCGTATCCGGGCCTACGTGCTGGATGTCAAGCGTCAGACCCGGGGGCCGCAGATCATATTGTCGCGCACCCATCCCAACTTTCTGGCGGCCCTGTTTGAGGCGGAGGTGCCGGAAATCTCCGAAGGCATTGTCCAGGTGCTGGGGTGTGCCCGGGAACCGGGCAGCCGCGCCAAGATCGCGGTGGCCTCCCGGGACTCCGATGTGGACCCGGTGGGGGCCTGCGTGGGCCTCAAGGGGTCCCGGGTACAGAATATTGTCCAGGAACTCAGGGGGGAAAAGATCGATATTATCCCCTGGAATCCGGACGTGGCCAAATTCACCACCAACGCGCTGGCCCCCGCGGAAGTGAGCCGCATCATTTTGAACAAGGAACAGCAAACCATGGAAGTCATTGTCCCGGATGACCAGTTGTCTTTGGCCATCGGCAAACGGGGCCAGAACGTGCGCCTGGCTTCCAAACTGGTGGGCTGGAGAATCGACGTTAAGACTGAGTCCAAGTATTCGAAATCACTAAAGGAAGGCTATCTTTCCCTCCTGCGCATCCCCGGGGTCGGGGAAATTACCGCCAATGCCCTGCATGAAGCCGGTTTCACTTCAGCCAAGGAAGTGGCGGAAACCAGCCTGGAGGAATTGATTCAATCCACCGGATTAACGGAAAAGAAGGCGAGCGCCCTCATGGCGGCGGCCCGGGAGATGGGAGCACCGAAGCCGGAGGAAGGCGAGGAGACTGCCGCCACTCCTCAGCCTGCAGAATAACGATGGGCACGGGCAGCATCAGGGCGAGATTGAGCGGGGGGTATATCCAGGTATATGGCCAGAATTAGAGTACAGAGTTTAGCCAAAGAATTAAAGGTGGATGTCCTGCAGTTGATGCAGCATTTGAAGGAAGATCTGGGGTTGCAGGTGACGTATCTTTCCACCCTGGATGAAGGCACGGCATCCCAGGTCCGCCAGAGTATGAGCCAGGGGGCTGCCAAGGTGGAAGAGTTGCGCATCGGGGACAACGTCAAACGGCGGCGGCGGGTAGCACCGGTAGCGCCGCCCCGGGTGTCGCCCCCGCCGGAGGAAGCGGCGCCGCCGGCGGCGCCGCCGGAAGAAGCTCCGGCTCGGATCATGAAGAAGCCCCGGCTTGCCAGGGCTCGGGTGGTGGAATTGCCGCCCAAGGAACAGGTGCAGCCGGTTCCGCCGGAAGAAGTTGCGCCTCCGGCGCCCCCGGTTCCCCCGGTTGAGGCATCGCCTCCGCCGGAAGCCCCGTCTCCGGTTCAGGAGGCCCCAGCCCCCGCCCCCCGAAAGAAGGCTGCTCCTGAGAAGGCCCCGACGCTGCAACCGCCCGCCCAGCCATCGGCAGAGCCCGCGGCCCGGCCCCCGGCTGAGGCCAGGACTTCCCAGACGGCTGTCAAGCGGGCCAAGACCAGGATGAAACGGAAAGAGACCCCGGCCCGGATCATCAGCCTGCCCACCGAACCGGTCAAGGTGGAACTGCCCAAGGCGCCGCCGTCCGCAGCCCGGCCCGAGCCGGAAGTCCGGACGGAGTGGGAAGCCCGGCCTGTGGCCGGCCTCGTCCCCGGTGCCCCACCGGCGGCCCCGACCAAGCCCGAAGTGAAGGGCAAGAAGAAGGGCAAGAAAGTGGAGGTCGTGGAGATTCCCTCCAAAGGCAAACCTGCCAAGAAGCGGGAGGTGCGGGAGCGGGCCGACCTCTATGCGGAAGGCGAAGGGCGCGTCCCTGGCCGCCGCAAGGGCATGAAAAAGGCCGTCAAGAAGATGAGCAAGGCCGAACTCACTGTGCCCAAGGCCATCAAAAGGCGGGTGAAGGTGGGGGATTCCATCACCGTGGGCGAGTTGGCCAAGCGCATGGGCATCAAGTCCAGCGAGGTCATCAAGCAGCTTTTGTCCATGGGGGTAATGGCCAATATCAACTATCCCATCGATTACGACTCCGCAGTCCTGGTGGCCAGCGAGTTCGGCTTCGAAGTGGAACGGGCCGAACTCCAGGAGGAAGATCTGCTGGCGGTCACTGCGGAACAGGGCGAAGCCGTGCCCCGGCCTCCGGTGGTCACCATTATGGGTCATGTGGACCACGGTAAGACCTCGCTGCTGGATGCGGTGCGGGAAAGCCGCGTGGTGGCCAGCGAGGCGGGCGGCATCACCCAGCACATCGGCGCTTATCACGTGGCTTTGCCTCAGGGCGACGTGGTCTTTCTGGACACGCCGGGCCATGAGGCCTTTACCGCCATGCGGGCCCGGGGCGCCCAGGTCACCGACTTGGTAGTCCTGGTGGTGGCCGCCGACGACGGCGTCATGGAACAGACCCAGGAAGCCATCAACCACGCCCGGGCCGCGGGTGTGCCCCTGGTGGTGGCGGTGAACAAGATCGACAAACCCAACGCCAACCCTGAGCGGGTGAAACGGGAGCTGGCCAACCTGGGCGTGGTGCCGGAAGAGTGGGGCGGCGACATCCTTTTTGCCGAAGTTTCCGCCAAGAAGAAGATCGGCATCGAGGACCTGCTGGAAAAGATTCTTCTGCAAGCCGAGGTGCTGGACCTCAAGGCCCCGGCCGAGACCCTGGCCCAGGGGCGGATCATCGAAGCACGCCTGGACAAGGGCCGGGGGCCGGTGGGTACGGTTCTGGTGCAGAAAGGCACCTTGCACCAGGGGGATTACTTTGTCTGCGGCCCTGAGTATGGCCGGGTGCGGGCCCTGTTCGATGACATGGGGAACCGGGTTGAGAAGGTGACCCCGGGGCTGCCGGTGGAAGTCCAGGGCTTCAGCGGCGTGCCCGAGGCCGGGGACGATTTCCAGGTCCTGGAAGATGAGCGCAAGGTCAAGCAGATCGCCATGATGCGCCAGCAGAAGCAGCGGGAAGCCGCCCTGGCGCGCCTGTCCCGGGTGAGCCTGGAAAAGCTCTACCAGCAGATCAAGGAAGGCGCCATCAAGGAACTCAGGGTCATTCTCAAGGCCGACGTCCAGGGCTCCATCGAGGCCCTGACCAAGGCGCTGTCCGAACTGGGGAACCAGGACATCAAGGTGGCCCTCATCCATACGGGCATCGGCGAAGTGACCGAAAGCGACATCATGTTGGCCTCGGCGTCCGACGCCATCGTGGTGGGCTTCAATGTCAAGACCAATCCCAAGGCCCAGTCCCTGGCCGAGCAGGAACAGGTGGATGTGCGCTTCTATGACATCATCTACAACCTGTTGAACGAAATCCAGGCCGCCATGGAAGGGATGCTGGAGCCGGTGGTGGAGGAAAAGGTCATCGGCCAGGCGGAGGTGCGGGCCGTGTTCAGTATCTCCAAGGTGGGCACCATAGCCGGCTGCATGGTCCAGGATGGCAAGGTAGAGCGCAACTCCCTGGCGCGGGTGAAACGGAAGGGCGAAGTCCTGGTGGACGGCGCCAGGATTGTTTCGCTCAAACGCTTCAAGGAAGATGCGAAGGAGGTCCTGGCGGGTTACGAATGCGGCATCGGCCTCGATAAATTCAACGCCTTTGAGCCCGGCGACATCATTGAGGCCTATGTACAGGAGAAGGTGAAGGTGGCCCTGGCCAGCCCGTCGGCCAAAGACGCGAGAGAAGCCAAAGAGGAGTAGCAGCCCTGCCCATCAGGGGGCAGCTCACCAGGAAGGTAAACATGGTCGTGGCCATCACCCGGCTCACCCTGATTATTCCCGACAACAATTCCCTCAAGGGGAAGCGTAAGGTGGTAAAGAGTCTCGTCGAAAAAGTGCGGCACCGGTTTGAGGCCTCCTGCGCTGAAGTGGAGGACCATGAACTCTGGCAGAAGGCTAAAATCGGGGTGGCCCTGGTCGGCAACGACGCCCGGCTGTTGACTACCCGTATGGATCAGATTACCTCTTTCATCGAGAACCAGCACCTGGCTGAGATCATAGACTCCCACCTGGAACTGGTGTACCTGGAGAAATGAAGATGCGTCCCGGCACACGCCCTGCCAAACGCTCCACCCGGGTGGGGGAACTCCTGCGGGAAATCCTGGCGGCCATCATGCTGGAACGGGTGGCGGACCCCAGACTCCAGGAACTCACCATCACCGAGGTGGAGATGAGCCTGGATCTGAAGCTGGCGAAGGTTTATTACGCCGTGCGCCAGGGGTCGAACCCGGAGGAGCTTATGATGGCCCTGGACAAGGCCCTGGGCTTCATCAAACAGGAAGTGGCTCGGGAACACATCCTGCGCACCATGCCGGAGTTTCATTTTCTCCCGGATGAAACCCTGGACAAGGCCGAGCGGCTGGAGTTGTTGCTGGAGTCCCTGCATAAGGGCAAAGAGAAGGAATTTTAATATATGAACGGCAAAACCGGCAGATGGAATCCGGAGAGTATTGCCAAGGATGACAGGCGCCGGGCTGTCATTCCCGATATTGACGAATACCAGGAAATGTTAGAGCGGCTGGAAGATACTGAAGATTTGAAAATGCTGACAGAGCTGCGCCAAAGGCCAATAAAATTTCGTAAGTTAGGAAAATTTTAATGGAATATAGGCCTGGGTGTATGACGTTTATCTGGAACGTTCCGCCGAACGTGATCTCAAAATTACCGGTAGATCTTTTCCGGAAAATTATATCTCATAGGAGAGCCTTGGGAGTTGGTCCACGATCTTAGGGAGTCGAAAAATCAAAAGTTCCATAAATGATTGGCGCATTCGGGGAGGCGGTCGCCGGATTATGTATAAAATTGATGAAAAGGCAAAAGCTGTAATGATCTTGACCGTGAAATTTCGAAAAGAGGCTTATCGTTAGGTCGATAATTACTATTCGTATAATTGATAAGGTTAACCTAAGTAGAGTGGTTCATACATTCAGTACCTTATTGACTGAAAAGAGGTTTCCCTCTCACCCTGACCTTTCCCCCATTGAGAAGAGGGAATAGAGAAGATCAGTGAAGTTACTCCCTCTCCCCCGGCGGGAAGAGGGCTGGGTGAGGGGGGGGAAGTACGTGCCCATATTTATGAGATCATGTACTAAGTTGCAAGATTTCTCCCGATGATTTCCGGTCTCCTTCTCATTGACAAACCTGCAGGGATCACCTCTTTTGCGGTGGTGCGGCGGGTGCGTAAGGCTCTGCAGGTGAAAAAAGTGGGGCACCTGGGGACGCTGGACCCCTTTGCCACGGGTCTTTTGCCCCTGGCATTGGGGGAGGCCACCAAGCTCACCCAGTTTCTGCTGGATGAGCCCAAGACCTATCTGGCCACGCTGAAGCTGGGAGTGGAGACCGATACCCAGGATTTGACGGGGAGCATAACCGGTGGGTCTGATCACCTGCCTTCTTCAGAAGAGGTTTATCGGGCCGCCTGCTCCTTCGTGGGGGAAATTGACCAGGTGCCGCCCATGTATTCCGCGGTGCATCATCAGGGAGAGCGCCTCTACAAACTGGCCCGGCGGGGAGAAAAGGTTGCGGTTGCGCCCCGCAAGGTGATGATTCACCGGCTGGCAATCAAAGATGTGGCCTTGCCCCTGGTCACCTTTGAGGTGGAATGCGGGAAAGGCACCTATGTCCGGACCCTGGCTCATGACCTGGGCCGGTCCTTGGGCTGCGGGGCGCATCTCGTCGCTCTGGCGCGGTTGGCTGTGGGGCCCTTCAGCATAAAAAAGGCGGTAACCCTGGATGAGGTCGAGAACCCGGCAGGCCCGGAGCATCTGTACCGGCGCCTGATCCCCCTGGCCCGCTGCCTGCCTGGATTAAAGGCGGTGCGGGTGGACCGGGGGGAGGCCCGGCGACTGGCCGAGGGCCAACCCCTGCCCTGGCCGGACACGGATCCATTGGAGGGGGAAAAGGTCCGGGTGGTGGCTGGGGATGCTCTTGTAGCGGTGGCCACCGTGCGCGGGCAGGGGGCGGGCCAGGTGCTGGCCCCGGTGCGGGTGTTTCAAAGGAAGTAAAAAGGCAGGAAAGCCAGAGAGAACGGCAAAAGAGAAACCGCGACATACGTAATTGAATCTCTGCGCCCTCTGTGCCTCTGCGATGATTCTTTTGCCTGCAGAGGCGCTGAGAACGAAAGAGACTGATAGAACAGAAAGCCAGGCAGAAGCAGACGGTGACACCGTAACGCTAACACAAGGAGGAAGCAGTGACCCTAGACGCGGCACAGAAACGTGACATTATCGACCGGTTTCGTCAACATGAATCGGATACCGGCTCCACCGAAGTGCAGGTGGCCATCTTGAGCGAGCGCATCAGTTATCTGACTGATCATTTCAAGACCCACGCCAAAGATCATCATTCCCGCCGGGGATTGATCAAACTGGTGGGTCAGCGGCGGCGCCTTTTGAACTATCTCAAGAACAAGGATATCGAGCGATATCGGACGTTGATTGAGCAGCTCGGACTCCGCAAATAGGAGAAAAAGTACATCACATGTCAACTACATATGCAGTAGAAGTGGGTGGACGCACCCTCAGCTTTGAATTAGACCGCATGGCCTTCCAAGCCAGCGGCGCGGTATTGGTGAAGTACGGCGAAACATGCGTGCTGGTCACTGCGGTCACCTCCGAGCGTCCCCGGGAGGGCGTGGATTTTCTGCCCCTCACCTGTGACTACCTGGAGCCGGCCTATGCCGCGGGGCGTATTCCCGGCGGTTTTTTCCGGCGGGAAATCGGCCGTCCCAGCGAGAAAGAGACGCTGACCTCCCGTTTGATCGACCGGCCGCTCCGGCCCCTGTTCCCCAAAGGCTGGAACCGGGAGATTCAGATCATCGCCACGGTGCTCAGTAGCGACCTGGACACCGATTCTGACATGCCGGCCTTGAACGGCGCGGCTGCGGCCCTGGAAATTTCCGATATTCCCTTTTGCGGGCCGGTGGCGGCGGTGCGGGTGGGCAAGGTGGACGGCCGGCTCCTCATCAATCCCACCAACACCCAGCTCAAGGACAGCACGCTGAATCTGATCGTGGCTGGTGCGCCACAGGGGTTGGTGATGGTGGAAGGGGGGGCCAAAATGGCCTCCGAAGATGAAGTCCTGGAGGCCCTGTTTTTTGCCCAGGAGCAGATGCAGCCGATTTTTGACCTCCTCAGCCGGATGCGCGAGGAGGTGGGTAAGGCCAAGCTTCCCCCGCCCCCGCCTCCCGATTACGGCGATCTCTCCGAGAAAGTGGCCGCCCTGGCCACGGACCGCCTCCTGGCCGCGGTGAGCCAACCCGTGAAAAAAGACCGTTACCGGGCCATTGATCAGGTCAAGGAGGACGTCCTTACTGAACTGGGCGAAGAAGCCCAGGGCCGAGAGAAAGAAGTCCTCACCCTGGTCGATGACCTGAAAAAGAAGCTGGTCCGGAAAAAGGTGCACCAGGAGGGGCGGCGGGTGGACGGCCGGAACTTTACCGAAGTGCGGCCCATCACCTGCGAGGTGAATATTCTCTCCCGCGCCCACGGCTCAGCCCTCTTTACCCGGGGAGAAACCCAGGCTCTGGCGGTGGCCACCCTGGGAACGCCGTCGGATGAGCAGCGCATTGAAAGCCTCTTCGGCGAGACTTTCAAGTCCTTCATGCTCCATTACAATTTTCCGCCCTATTCGGTGGGGGAAACCCGGTTCCTGCGGGGCCCCGGCCGGCGGGAGATCGGCCACGGCGCCCTGGCCGAACGGGCCATCTCCCAGGTGCTCCCCAACGGTGAGGAGTTCCCGTACACCATCCGGATCGTCTCGGAGATCCTGTCCAGCAACGGCTCTTCCTCCATGGCCACGGTGTGCGGCGCCAGCCTTGCCCTGATGGACGCCGGCGTGCCCATCAAATCCGCGGTGGCCGGGGTGGCCATGGGCCTCATGAAGGAAGGGGAAGAGGTCGTGGTCCTGACTGACATCCTGGGCGATGAGGACGCCCTGGGGGATATGGACTTCAAGGTGGCCGGCACCGGGGACGGCATCACCGCGCTTCAAATGGACATCAAGATGACCGGCCTTACCCGGGAGATCCTGGCCCAGGCCCTGGCCCAGGCCAAGGAAGCCCGCCTGCATATCCTCGGCAAGATGAATGAGGTGATTGCCGCGCCATCGCCCGGCCTCAAGGATCATGCCCCCAAGATCGTGGTCATCAACATCAATCCCGACAAGATCAGGGATGTTATCGGGCCGGGCGGCAAGATGATCAAGCAGATCGTGGCCCAGACCGGCGTGAAGATCGACATCGACGACGACGGCCGGGTGCATATTTCTTCTCCCACCCAGCACCAGGCGGACGAAGCCATCAAGATCATCCGGGACCTCACCGCCGAGGCCGAGGTGGGCGCGGTGTACCAAGGCATTGTCAAAAAGATCATGGACTTCGGCGCCTTTGTGGAGATCCTGCCCAATACCGATGGGCTGGTGCACATCTCGGAGTTGGCCCACCACCGGGTGAAGGCTGTTACGGACATCCTGAAAGAAGGGGACGAAGTGATGGTCAAGGTGCTGGAGGTGGACCGGCAGGGGAAGATCAGGCTGTCCCGCAAGGCGCTCCTGGAGGCCGAGGGTCCAGCCGAGGGGCCGGAAGAAAAAGAACGCCGTCACCACCATCATCATGGGAAAAAGCCCGACCGTGTATCGAAAAAGCACTCTTCCTAACGGCATCCGTCTCGTCACCGAGGAATTGCCTTACAGCCAGGCCGTATCTTTAGGGGTGTGGCTGGAGGTTGGTTCCCGGGACGAGGCTGTGACCGAGAACGGTCTGAGCCATTTCCTGGAGCACATGGCCTTCAAGGGCACAGGCCGCCGCTCCGCCTACGACATTGCCCGGGAGATCGACCAGTTGGGCGGGTTAGGGAATGCCTTCACCACTCGGGAAACTACCTGTTTTCACATCAAGGTTCTGGAAGGGCAATTGGCCCAGGCGGCGGACCTGCTCATCGATCTGACCATGCACCCCCTGTGCCAACCCGAGGATGTCGAGCGGGAGCGTATGGTTATTCTGGAGGAGATCGCCGCGCAGGACGACAATCCCGAGGACCTGGTGCAGGTGCACTTCGCCCGGGAATTCTGGCGGGATTGCCCCCTGGGCCGGTCGATCCTGGGAGAGGCCGAGGACATCTCCCGCTTTTCCCGGGAGGACCTGTTGGCTTACCGGCGGGCCACCTACCGGCCGGATAATATCGTGGTGGCTGCGGCCGGCAAGCTTCAGCACCAGCAGCTTCTGGACCTCTTGGCACCGGCGCTGACAGATTACCAGAACGGCACCCCTGCCCGGCAACGGGAGCCGGTGACCACCCATCCCGGCAGCTACCTGTTCACACGGGAGCTGGAGCAGGCCCACCTGTGCCTGGGGACCAGGGCCCTGGCGGCCGGAGATGAACGGCGCTTTATCGCTTCCCTGCTGCATGTCATCCTGGGCGGCAATATGAGTTCCCGCCTGTTCCAGGTGATCCGGGAAGAGTTGGGGCTGGCCTACACCATTTACTCCTACCTCAGTTTCTTCAAGGACACCGGACTCCTGGAGATTTGCGCCGGGGTGAGCCCTAAAAACCTGTCTGCTTTGCTCGAGGCGGTGAACGGCGAATTGCGCCGCTTAAAAGCCGCCCCGGTCAAGGAAACGGAGTTGGCCGCGGCCAAGGAATACGTCAAGAGCAGTATCATCCTGAACGCCGAAGACAGCGAACAGCGCATGCTGCGTATGGCCAAAAACGAGATCAATTTCGGGCACTATATCCCCCTCACGGACATAATCGCCGGGGTGGAGAAGGTTACCGCCGAGCAGGTTCAGGAACTGGCCCGGGACCTCTGCCGGCCGGAGAACTGGGGCATGGCGGTTCTGGGCCCGGTGAACGCCGACCTGCCTTTCGGAAATTTCTGACTGCTGCGGACCGCCCTGCGAAGCCAAATTCCACCAGAATCTCTGAATCACAAGATACTTCTCGGATTATGGAAAGCAGCGCCGGCGCCCCGCCGGCGTTGAACCACATCCAGCCGACCGTTTTTTACCAGTAATCCCTGGCCTGAAATTGGCGAACCAAAACATATGTTAGCGATTAGGTCTTGTGCCCGGCACAATCCATAATCGCAGAGGCGCAGGGAGGGGCCTAAGGGCCAGCAGGCTCTTACCCTCTCTCCCAATCCCTTTTTGGGTTTTTCATCCGGCTCCCAAGCTCCCGCTTGGGAGCCAGGGACACGTGAACAGCTTTCTTCTCTTGGCAGAGCAAAGCAAAGGGCATAATCGGGAAAATTTTTATGGTGAAAAATTACCATATAAATATGGTGATATTAACGGATAGCCTTTCTCCATCTTCTTTCCATAGAATATCTTAAACCAGCAGGTAGTCAGTCGCCTTTCTCAAAAGCCCATCACAGTCATTCCTACCCGTGGTAGGGGGAAAACCAATGGCTAATTATCTCGTGGCTGGCGGGGTTTTCCGGGATCTGGACGGCAACGAGTCATTCACCCTGGTATGCCCGGCTCCCGGGGAACTGCCGTATGTGATGTCGGAAGGGGAGAGTTCTTATTTTAAACTGATTTGGCAAGATGCCCATCTGTACCAGGTCGAGAATGATTACTCCCTGGCCTTGGTGGCGCCTTCCGCCGAAGCCTTGCAGTGGGGAGTGCTGGCTCCCGAAAAAGTTACGCCCGACCCGACGTTGTGTAAAAAGTTAAAAACTGCCTTCAAAGCGTTGTCTGCCTGAAAATTCCCAATTGCGCAACATCTGTTGATCAAGCCAGCCGGGGTGTTTTTCCCTGGCTGGCTTGCTGAAGCTGCTTTCCCTTCGCGGTGGCGGAAGACGGCCGAGACGCCGATGCCGGGCTGATCAGAAAATGAAGCCGCCGCTCCGGCGATACCTCGCGGGGGACGCGAAGCCGATGCAGAGGGTGCATTGCGGCCGAAGTGGAAAGCGGCAGCAAACTTCCCGATGATGAGGCGGCCAAACCAGGGTTTGGGTGGGGGCCACGATGCTGTCGGCAGCGGATCAGATAATATCTGGGTTTCTCTCTAAAAATCCTCGCTGTCATCCATGATGCCCTGCTGGATGAATTTATAGAGGCTGCCGATCCATTCCAGTTCATTTTCCAGTTCCGAGTTGGCAAAAATCCACTCGCCTTCCCGGTCCTTGGCGATGATGACGATTTCCTCGATGTCGTCCAGATCCTGATAAAAACGCTCCACAATTTCCTTGACGGAACGCTTGCCTTTTTCAAAAGGGATGATGTTTTTGTTCATGGTCTCAATCATTTTTTAACGATCGCTTTAAAAAAGCAATGATAATTTCGTTGACCAGTTCCGGGGCCTCCTCCTGGGGGGCATGGCCCACTTCCGGGAGGATCTTCAGGCCGGCACAGGGGAGATGCTCCTGCAGCCAGACCCCCTGTTGCGGGGACAGGATGCGGTCGCGTGCTCCCCAGATAAGGCAAAGGGGTTGTGGGACCTGAGCCAGGAGGTCTCTCAGTCGGGGCGCCGGCAGGGGATCAAGCCCGCAGATCAGCCGGCGCAGGGCCAGGCGGTTGGCCAGGGTGCCGAATGTCGGCTCATAGCCCGCAACCACTTCGGGAGTTATGAGATCCCAGCGGTAATAACACTGGTGCAGGGCCAGCCGAACGGTCCAGGGCCCGAGGAGCGCGGCCAGGGCCTTGCCCAGGAAAGGCAGGCGCACGGGGTAGAAATGCCAGGGGAGCCGCGCGACTGCCACGGCCGGGGCCAGGAGCACCAGGGCCGGGAAGCGCTCCCGATAGTCCCGGGCCAAAAGCAGGGCCAGGGCGCCTCCCAGGGAGTTGCCGGCCAGGGCTGCCTGGGCTACTCCCAGGCGGTCCAAGAGATGGACAAGTTCACGCCTCAGGGTGGCAAGCTCGAAATCGGGGACTGCGTCAGGAGGGGTGCGGCCATGCGCGGGGAGATCGGGGGCAATTACCTGATAATGGCGGGACAGAGGGCCGATGTTGCTCCGCCAGGAAAAGCTCGAGGCCCCCAAACCATGCAGCAGCACCAGGGGAAAGCCTTGGCCTGCCTGCTCGCAAAACCAGGTCCGGGTCATGGGGAGGCATCCCGGATGAGCAGATAAAAACCGGCGGTGCTCAGGGCTACAACCAGGGCTGACAGGGCAAAGCTCAGCGCATAACCGCACCAGCCGATGACCAGCCCCATAAGGGCTGAACTGGTCATCTGGCCGAGATAAATGCAGGTGTTGTAGCCACCCATGGCCAGACCCCGATCCGTGGCCGGGACGACCTCGGCGATGAGGGCCCCCGCTGAAGTAAAACCCAGGCTCATGGCGATCCCCAGGACAGTGGTGGCCAGCAGGAAGGCGGGAAGGGTGGTGGCGAGGCCGAAGGCCGCCAGAGATCCCCCCAGGAACAGGAAACCGGCGATAGCCTGGAGCCAGCGCCGCCCCAGCCAGTCGCTCAGACGGCCGCAGGGCAGCCGCGAGATGGCATTAACCCCAGCCTGCAGCGCGAATACCAGACCGATGTCCCGCAACGACAAATTTTGCGCCTTCATGTACAGGGGCGCAAAGGTGATGAAAGTGCCCAGGCCGAAGCAACCGCCCAGGGTGATGAGCCAGCAGGCCAGCAGCGGCCGGTGGCGCAGCAGTGTGCGCCAGGACGAGGCGGGCCGGGAAGCGGCCGTGGCCAGATGCGGGAGATGGCCGGAACTGGGGAGATAAACCAGGGCTAACAGGAACACCAGCCCCACCAGAGCCGCGGCGATGATAAAAAGCAGACGAAACCCCAGCCAGTCTGCCACCCAGCCCCCCAGCCCCGGCCCCAGGCTCATGCCGGTGTAAATGGCCAGGGTATAGGCGCCGTAAGAGCTTCCCAATTGCGAAGGGGGAGAAAGGTCCGCCACATAGGCCATAAGCGTGGGGCCGATGGCCGCCAGCCCCAGGCCGAAGAAGAGATAAATGACGAGCAGATGCCAGGGGAGGGTGCTCACGGCCAGCAGAACCGAAGTGACCAGGGAGACGATGAGGCCGGCGCTGACCACCAGCTTGCGCCCCCAGCGGTCCGCCAGCAGGCCGAAGGGGAAGGAAAACACCCCGGAGGTGAGGAGAAAGGCGGAGTTGATCAGGCCCACCATCACGGCCCCCGCCCCCAGGTCCTGGGCAAAAAGGGGCACCACGGGAATGCGCATGTAAGAGGTGAGGTAGCTCGCAAACCCCAGGCCGCAGCAGACGATGATGAGGAAGCGGTAGGAGCGGGGGCGTGGCTCTTGAGAGGGTGCTGTCATTTCTATTAGAATATTACGGGATGGGGAATTTTTCGAGGAAAGATTTTTTTCTCCGGTTCCAACAACCCTTGCAGGCCAGTGGAGCTGGACAGGGAAATGCAGCAGCAGACTTTTTGCGGAAATCAGGAAAACAGAGTAGGCACCACCCCACGAGAAGCATTCTGGTATAATACATCATGGATTTAGTCGCAGCCCTCCAGGATCCGGCGGCTTATCCAGAGGCCACCTCCAAGGTCGAGCTTGTCCAGACCCACATTTCCTGGGTGTTTCTCACGGACCGCTTTGCGTACAAGATGAAAAAACCGGTGGACCTGGGGTTTGTAAACTTTACCACCCTGCGGCGGCGGCATCATTACCTGAAGCAGGAGCTGACGCTGAACCGGCGCCTGTGCCCCACGATCTACCTGGCGGTCTTGCCCATAGCGGAGGAGAACTCCGGGATCAAGGTGGGAGGCCGGGGACACCCTCTGGAGTATATCCTGAGAATGGTGCGCCTGCCCCAGGAGCGCATGATGAACGAAGTAGCGGACCGGGGCGAGCTTACCCTGGAACACCTGGACCGGCTGGTGGGTGTGCTGGCGCCCTTTTACCAGAAGGCGGCCACCGGACCCCACATCAATCACTACGGGGAGCCCGGGGTGATCATCTATAACCATGAAGAAAACTTCGCCCCCATGAAGGGCCAGGTAGGAGAACTCCTGTCCCGGGAGCTTTTCGAGGACATCCGGGATTTTGCCAGGGGGTTTCTGACGCACCAGCGACCACTGTTGCGGCGGCGCATCAGGGAGGGGCGCATCCGGGACTGCCACGGAGACCTGCACATGGGCAACATCTGCCTGGCGGACGACATCTACGTTTTCGATTGCATTGAATTTAACCCTCGATTTCGCTATGGTGATGTGGCAGCGGACGTAGCCTTCCTGGCCATGGACCTGGATTTCCACGGGCTTGCCGAGTTCAGCCGGCATTTCGCCGAGAGGTTCGTCACCGCCACCGCGGATGAGGACCTCTGGCAGCTCCTTGATTTTTACAAATGTTACCGGGCCTGCGTGCGGGGCAAAATCAACGCCATGACCACAGGTTCGCCCGAAGTTTCCCCGGAAGTACAGCGGCGGGCCCGGGAAACAGCCCGGGCTTACTTCGCCCTGGCCGGAGCCTATGCCCGCAGAGGTGCAGAATGGATCGCCTCCTGGTAGTGATTTTCGGCCTGATGGGGGTGGGGAAATCCACCGTGGCGAAAGCCCTGGGAGAAGCCCGGGGCTGGCCGGTGATCCACAGTGATGTGCTGCGAAAATCCTTGGCAGGACTGCCCCCCACCACCCGGGCCCACTTCGAGTTCGGCCAGGGCATTTATCATGAGGATTTCTCCCGAAAAACCTATGCCGAGATGCGGCGGCGGGCCGGAGAACTCCTGGACGGCGGAGCCCCCCGGGTTATTTTGGATGCCTCGTTCAAGAGCGCCGGGGAAAGGAGACGGGTGAGGGAACTGGCCCGGGAAAAAGAGGCCAGGACGGCGTTTATCTATTGCTCGTGCCCCAAGGAGCTGGTGCGGCAGCGCCTCAAGCACCGAGCCGGCAACAGCAGCGCCATATCCGACGGCCGGCTGGAGCTCCTTGATTTGCAGATGGAGGACTTCGAACCGCTTACCGAAGAGGATCAGCCCCTTTTGAGGCTTGATACCGGGCGGGACTTGGGAAAAGTACTCCAGGAAGTCAATGAATTCCTGGACGGCTTGTCAGTCCAATGATTGTTGACCTGCTGCCCTTTTCTTTATTATGAGATACACTTACCCGAAAAATCTAAAAATGTTTCTGGAGGGCGCGTCTTGCGCGCCAACATGGTGCGTATGACGCAGCCACCGCAGGTTTTCCTGGTTTTGGATGTTCATGGAAACAGGAAGGCTCGATGACGCAGCACATAACAACAAACGAAAGCAGATGAAATGACTGTTGAAACAACATCTTCACCCAAAAAACGCATCTTAAGCGGTATGCGGCCCACCGGGAAGCTGCACCTGGGGAATTACTACGGGGCCCTGTATAACTGGGTCAAACTGCAGAAGAACTACGAGTGTTTCTACTTTGTGGCGGATTGGCACGCCCTGACCACCGAATACGAGGAGGCCGGCAAGATTCGGGATTACATTCCCGAGATGCTCATGGACTGGCTGGCCGCGGGGCTCGATCCCGAGCAGTCCACCTTGTTTGTGCAGTCGGCCCTGCCTGAACACGCCGAATTGTACCTCATTTTCGGCATGTTTACCCCGGTGCCGTGGCTGGAGCGCAACCCCACCTACAAGGATCAGGTTGTGGAACTGTCCCACAAAGACCTGGCCACCTACGGGTTTCTGGGCTACCCGGTTCTCCAGGCCGCGGATATCCTGATGTATAAGGCGCACGGAGTGCCGGTGGGCGTGGACCAGGTGCCCCACGTGGAAATGACCCGGGAGATCGCCCGGCGCTTCAACCACTTTTATCAGCCCATCTTTCCGGAACCGGAGGCGCTCCTCACCGAGGTGCCCAAGCTCACCGGCACCGATGGGCGCAAGATGAGCAAGAGCTACGACAATTGCATCTACCTGAGTGATTCTCTGGAGGTTGTCGCGAAAAAAGTGCAGGGCATGATCACCGATACCCAGCGGCCTTTCCGCAAAGACCCCGGGGAGCCGGACCGCTGCCTGGCCTTTCCGTTTCACCGGCTCAACCTGCCCACCGAAAAGCTTGAGGAAATCGTGGTGGAATGCCGGGCCGCCAAACTGGGATGCGTGGATTGCAAGAAGATGCTGTCGGAAGCCCTGCTGGCCAACCTGGCCCCCATCCAGGAACGGCGGCATTACTACGAGAACCACCCTGAAGAAGTCAAGGAGATTCTTCTGGCAGGCAACGCCAAGGCCCGTAAGACCGCGCGCCGAACCATGGCCGAAGTCCGGGAGGCCATTGCCTTTAATCTTGATTTCCAGTTATGGCCTTGAGCAAAGCTCACCCCCTCCTGACCCTTTCGCGGGCCGGGAAGACGGGATGTTCGTTTCCGCGGCCAAGTTCCCAGCCTACAAGGGATGGGGAGAGGGGATACGGGGGAGGTGGTGAAGGGCCGCAGGTCTTGCGCCCCTTTGCCCGTATCTCAGCGATTAAGTTTTTCCTGGAGCACAAGCCATTTTATATCGGCAATTGATAACTCCCATGGCCTTAGAGCGCTTACAGAAATTTTTATCCCGGGCGGGGGTGGCCTCCCGACGCCATGCGGAGGACCTGATCCTGGACGGCAAGGTGAAGGTCAACGGCCAGGTGGTCACCGAACTCGGGGTGAAGATCGACCCGGACAAAGACCGGGTGCAGGTGGAGGGCAAACGGGTGCAGCCGCCGGCCCCGCCGGTGACCTTTATGCTGCACAAGCCGTACGGCTGCGTGTCCACCACCAGCGACCCCCAGGGGCGCCGCACGGTCATGGATCTGGCCCCCAGGGAATATGGCCGCCTGTACCCGGTGGGCCGCCTGGACTACGACGCCACCGGGCTCATGCTGCTTACCAACGACGGGGAGTTGGCCGAGCGCCTGACCCATCCCCGCTACCAGGTGCCCCGCACCTACCGGGTGACTGTGGACGGGGAGATGGGGGATAAATCCCTTGCGCAGTTGGCCGGCGGCGTCGAATTGGACGGCCGGCCCGTGTCCACCGAGGTCAAGCTCCTCAAAAGAGGGAACGGCAGGACCATCCTGGAAATCACGGTGTGGGAAGGCCGCTACCATCTTCTGAAAAGACTGTTCGAAGATGTGGGATATCCGGTGTTGAAACTGAAGCGCATGGCCTTTGGACCCTTGCATTTAGGCCGGCTGGAGCGGGGAGCGTGGCGGCCGCTTACCCGGCAGGAGCAGATGAATCTTCAGCTCACCGTGGGCCGCAAGTACCTGAAGCCCAAGGGACCGGCCAAGGCTGAGGCCCCTTCCCCGGAGACCGCAGTGCAACCTGCGCCAGCCGGGATGCCGCGCCGAGTCCGGCGGGTCAAGATCAGATGTGGACCGGATAAGAATGAAAGATAACAGGGGAAACAGCCGATCAACTGTTATGGAAGGCAGCCGCACCTCTTTAACTTCTTAAAACCTTGACAAGAGGCGGCGGCCCTGGCCTCTGGGCCCGCCGGCCTGATGTGCCGCAATTGATCGGGATGCACTTTGCTTTCCCGCCTGAGGCCCTTGGGCTTTGGGTTGAGCTGAACAATGCAGGGTGCGCCTTCCGGCCAAAAATGCCATGATTTATGGGGTGCTCCTGTTCCTGGCGCGTGAGACGCGCCCTACACCTTGAACTTTTTGTAACAGGACGGACAGTTGCTCAGGGGCCTTTGGCCCACCCGAAAGCATGGAAAAGTCGGTGGGGCGGTCGTCCCTGCCCGCCTTGGCAATCATCACAGGCTGGAAAGCCTGTGGGACCCTTGAGGAACTTTTCGGGACAAAGATTGAATGTCTGAAATAACCGAACCTTTTGAGGTCTGGCCGCCGGTCTGCGAGCCCCCCCAAGGATGGGGAACTCCCAAGCCCCGGCGCCTGTGGCTGCATATCGGCCTTTTTCTGGCCACGGTGCTCACCACCATGGCGGCCGGTGCCTTCCAGTCCGGGGTGAATCTTTTGACAGATCCCTGGCAGATTTACCGGGGCATCCCCTTTGCGGCAAGCATGCTTGCCATCCTGGGGACCCATGAAATGAGCCACTTTCTTACCTCCCGGCGGCACGGGCTGGACGTGACGCTGCCCTTTTTTTTGCCGGGGCCGCCGTTTCCACCGCCGTTGCCGGGCACGTTCGGGGCCCTGATCCGCATCCGCTCCCCCATCCTGGACAAACTCACCCTGGTGGACGTGGGGTGCTCCGGGCCGCTGGCCGGCATCCTGGTGGCAGTGCCGGTCCTGGTGATCGGGCTTTTGTTGTCCCCGGTCAAAGCCATGCCAGCCGGCGCCGATCAGGGCATCCAACTGGGAGAACCCCTGCTCTTCAAACTGATCTGCTGGCTCACCCTGGGGCCTCTGGGGCCGGATGACCAGGTGATCATGGACCCGGTGGCTTTTGCCGGCTGGCTGGGGCTGCTCATCACGGCGCTGAATCTTCTGCCTGTGGGCCAACTGGACGGCGGCCACGTCATGTATGCCCTCTTTCCCAGGTGGCACCGCCTGATCTCCATCACCTTCATAGTCCTGCTGGTGGTCTTCGGAGTTTTGACCTGGCAGGGCTGGCTCCTGTGGGCGGTGCTTCTGTCCGTCATGGGCGTTCGCCATCCGGCGCCGTATTGTGATTGGATCCCCCTGGACCGCCGGCGAAAAGTCCTGGGGATCATCACCATTGCAGTCTTTGTGTTGACCTTTACGCCCATGCCTTTTAACCTGAGTTGATGGCAAATGAGGTGAAACATTGACCTGGCCGGGACCGGAAAGTTACAAATTTTGCCCCCTGTGCGGCGGACGCTTGGAGAATCGGCTCCTCAAGGCGGGGGAGCCTCTGCGCTCGGTGTGTTGCGCCTGCGGCTTCGTTTTTTATATCGACCCCAAGCTCGCGGTCATTGCTCTCGTCCCTTACCAGGGTGGGCTGGTCATGGTGCGGCGGTCCATTGAGCCGGGCTACGGCCTCTGGGTGGTGCCGGGGGGATTCGTGGACGCCGGCGAACCGGTGGAGGAAGCCGTGGTCCGGGAAACCCGGGAGGAAGCGGGCATCAACGTCAGGGTAGTGCGACTCCTCAACGTGCATTCCTACCGCCACACCCGCACCGTAGTCCTGTCCTTTATTACTGAATATATTTCCGGCGATCTGACGGCCGGCGACGAGGAAATGGAGGTCCGGGTATTCACCGGCGCAGAAATTCCCTGGGAGAAAATCGCGTTCAGCTCCACCCGGGATGCGGTGCGGGAGTATCTGAGCCTGCACGCCTGACCCGAGGAGAAACCTGCGGCCGGACCAATCATGAAGAAGTGGCCGATAGTCTGAAAACATGAATGCCAATGCATCTGGCAAGAGGCTTTGCTGATAACTGAAAAGGGACTGCCATGGAACAGAAAAAAGCGCGGCTCCTGCGCCTTCTCGCCGAGAAATCTTTCCGCTACAGTCCAAACGCACCTTTCAAACTGGCCTCGGGCCGGGAAAGCCCCTATTATGTGGACTGCCGGCCGGTGACCCACAGCGCCGAGGGCTTAAGCCTCATCGGCGAGATCATCTTCGACCTGATCAAAGGCCAAAAGATCCAGGCGGTGGGGGGCCTCACCATGGGCGCTGACCCCATGGCCCACGCGGTGGCCCTGATCAGCTTTCAGAGGGGGGAGCCTGTCAACGCCTTCTCGGTGCGGAAGTTTGTCAAGGGCTACGGCGCCGGCGGACGTCTGGTGGGGCCCGTGCGGCCCGGGGAACAGGTGGTGGTGCTGGAGGATGTCATCACCACCGGGGGGTCGGTGCTCGAAGCCGTGAAGGCCGTTCGGGAGTTCGGCCTTACCGTGGCCCAGGTCATCGTCCTGGTGGACCGGGAAGAGGGCGGCCGGGAGGCGGTGGAGCAGGAGATCTCCCGGGTACAGGCGGTTTTTACGCTGTCGCAATTAAAAAGCTGCTGCTGATTACCTTCGGGATAAGGTGATGCAGTGAGGCAGCCTGCTGACAGGGGAAGCTATGAAAAAAGGCTGGCAGTTTCTGTCCTGGCGTTGGTGGCTGGTCCATTTTGTTGGCTTCACCGCGGTCTATACTGCCGGGCGTCTCGCCGCCCATTTTCTGAAAGGCTGAGTCATGAACCGCTGGCTCCCCTATATCCTTTTTCCCCGGCCCGGCTGGTTTATCCTGCATGGAGCCGCCATCGCCCTGGTGTTCCTGCTGGGCTACAGCATGGAGTTTTAAGGTCAACCGGATGAATTCTCAACGCTATCAACTCTGGGCAGCACTGGTGGCCCTGGCCGTGGGGGCCTCCATGCTCCACCTTCGCATCCATCCTCCGGGTGACCAGCTCACCTTCCTGTGGCCCACGCTCTTCTCCTTCATAGACCTGGTTCTGGTAAGTGTCCTGTTCCTGTTTCGCGCCACGGCGCTGTTGGGCCTGCTGCTCAACAGTTTTCTGGCCTTTTTCGGGATTATCCTGATGGGGGATTTCTCCCTGACCGCCACCCTGGCGGGCCACCTCAAGGTCATGCCCGGCCAGGATTTCTTCGCCTGGCTCCTCCTCACCACCATCCCGGATATCATGGTGGCCCTGGCCGATTTCCTCGTGGGCCTGGCTCTCTACCGGGCCATCCTGGCGGAAAAATAATAAAAACAGATTATGCCCTTTGCTCTGCAAAGAACATAATGATTTTAACGTGGGGGAAGGCAGGGAAGGGGGGTAAGGGGTCGCTGGCCCTTTTCCCCCCGCATCTTTGCGAAGATGGATTTTGCAGAGCAAAAGACAGAATCGATGAATGAAATAATGAAAATTTAAGCCTTTTGCGAAATTCCTTCAGAGGTTGGGGACTGTTGTGCAGGCCGATATATTCCTGGTGGCCCCTGGCCTTCCAGCCGATGAAAAGGCCGGGTTGAAGCCTGCGGTTACCGGGTCAGGAGGCTCATTCGGTAAGAAAGATTCTCGATTCGAGAGAAATGTTCTTTTGAAAAAAGAACGGCCCTCCCGCGATGGGGCGCTTCGCCAATCGTGCCCGGCGACCCGAAGTGTTTTCGGGTCCACCGGGCTCGTCAGGTCGGAGGCGGGTGGGCGGGCGTTGACCGGCTTTCAGAATTCCACCGAATCAGCCATGATGATCAGACGGACCTGGCCCGGGCTCTGGCCGGGCGCGGCGCTCAAAATGCCGCTCACGGTGATGGGAGTGTCGATATTCTGGGCAGTGAGGCGGTCCACCTGCTTCTTGTCCTGGAGGTTGCCGTAGATCACCTCCACCATCCCACCGGGACCGTTCATGAAAAGAGTTTTCTTATGCATCATCACAGGGCCGGGGAGGCCTCTGACCGTCACTCTGGTTCCGAGCAGGCTGTCCCTGTTCCTGAAGAGTTCGTCCAGGGTCATGGGATTCCAGGAGGTCTGTGCCGGTGCCGATGGCAGTCCCGGCAGTTCCGCCGCCGTTCCCGAAGCGCCGGGAGGTGCGGGGGCCGGCGTGGCGCCGGCCTGTGGAGCTGCGGTCTTTATCCTCACCATTTCCATAAGGACTTTTTCGGTGGCCTCCAGTTTATCAACTTTCTCTTTTAGGGTTGCCACCTCGGCTTTGAGGGTCTCCACATCTTTGTTCAGCTTTTCATTCCCTGAACACCCAGAGGTCAGCCAAAGGACCGCCACTATCAGAACCGACCCGACAGCAGTCCGGCCTGTCCCCTTCAGAAAACCGCTTTTCCCGTTGTGAACCGCCGCTTTCCCCATGATTCTCACCCCCATGCTTTCTTCGCATCTGTGTGGAGTTTCACTATATCGGGTCCACTATCAACCAAACCTGCGGCTGGTGTCAATCAACAATTTACCTTGATTCTGAACCTGGTTACAATATCATGACGGACAACGCCTATTTGCAAGGGAGATTGCCACATGGCCAGGATTCTGGTTACTGGAGGCGCCGGGTTCATCGGTTCACACCTGGTGGAGAAACTTCTGGAACAGGGACACGAAGTCATCAGCCTGGATAACTATTTCACCGGCACCAAGGAAAACCTCCGGCCTTTGCTGGTGCAGCCTTACCTGGAACTCATACGCCATGATGTAGTGGAGCCCATCATGCTCGAGGTGGAGCAGATCTATCATCTGGCCTGCCCCGCCTCGCCGGTGCATTACCAGTACAACCCGGTGAAGACCATCAAGACCAATGTCATGGGGACCCTCAACATGCTGGGGTTGGCCAAGCGGGTGAAGGCCCGCATATTGCTCGCCTCCACCTCTGAAATTTACGGCGACCCCCAGGTCCATCCCCAGCGGGAGGATTACTGGGGCAACGTCAACTGCCTGGGCCCCCGGAGCTGCTACGACGAAGGCAAACGGGTGGCCGAAACCCTGATGATGGATTACCACCGGCAAAACGGGGTGGACATCCGCATCGCCCGCATCTTCAACACCTACGGACCGCGCATGGCCATTAACGACGGCCGGGTGGTCAGCAACTTTATCGTCCAGGCCCTGACCGGCCAGGATATCACCATTTACGGGGAAGGCAGCCAGACCCGGTCCTTCTGCTATTGCAGCGACCTGGTGGAGGGCCTGATCCGGTTGATGAACTGCGAGGCCTGTCACGATCCGGTGAATCTGGGGAACCCCGAAGAATACACCATTCTGGAGTTGGCCCAAAAAATTCTGGGCATGACGCAAAGCCCGGCCCAACTGGTTTTCCGGCCCCTGCCCCCGGACGACCCGGTAAAACGCAAGCCCGACATCAGCCGGGCGAAGGATATGCTCGGCTGGCAGCCCACGGTGTCCCTCATTGCCGGTTTAAAGGAGACCATTCCCTATTTTCGCAAAAAACTCTTCCAGAACAATTACCGGGTGGTGGCCGGCGATATCGGCTAGCTTCGCCTTGCTGCTAACCCTGACAACTGGTGGGCATGCGGCTCTGGGTCAGGTCCAGACCCCGGTCCGGGAAGCGGTGGTCGCCCACGTGGTGGACGGGGACACGGTGGCGCTGGCCAACGGCCAGAAGGTGCGCCTCCTGGGCATCGATGCCCCGGAGTTGGAACATGAAGGAAAGCCGGCCGACTTTCTGGCCCATAAGTCCAGGAAGTTTCTTACAGAACTGGTGCAAGGCCAGCAGGTGCGCCTGGAATATGACCGTCTGCGCTATGACCGTTATGGGCGGACCCTGGCCTATCTGTTCCTCCCGGACGGCACCAACGTGAGCCGGGAACTGGTGCGGCAGGGCCTGGCCCATGTGTACACCGTGCCCCCCAACATGCGCTTCCGGGAGGAATTGCTGGCGGCCCAGCGGGAGGCCATCAACGCCCGCCGTGGCGTCTGGCTCAAGGCACTGAAACAGGATGAGCCTTTCTATATCGGCAACCGCAGGAGCCTCCTGTTCCACCGCCCCACCTGCCACCTGGGGCACAACACTTCTCAAGCCAACCGGGTGGAGTTCAGGTCGATCCTCGACGCTTACCTGCAAGGCTACAGCCCCTGCCGGACCTGTAAGCCGTGAAGGAGCAGCCCGCAGTCAGCTTTGAGCACCGGGTAACATGTCGCCGTGGGCCTTGGTCTGCGCCGGTGGCAGAGGCTAAAAAGCCTGAGTCGCCGGCTGCAATCTTCTTCCATGGGAAATGAATTTTGCAAGCGGCTCAAAAAGACAGCCGACAGCCGCTCGCCGCTCGCTGTCGGCGGCTAGCTGGTACTTCACTGCTCCCTGCGAAAAGCTTTCTCATGCTGGAGGAGCCAGCGTTTCCGCTCGAGACCGGCACTGTAGCCGCCGAGCGCGCCGTCGGCCGCGATGACCCGGTGGCAGGGGATGATGAGAGGGATGGGATTGGCGCCGCAGGCCTGGCCCACGGCCCGGGCGGCTCGGGGTTTTCCCAGGCGCCGGGCCAGCTCCTGATAGGAGACGGTCTCGCCCAGGGGAATCTTCCGGAGTTCTCCCCAGACTTGCAGGTGAAAGGGACTGCCCTCGAGGTCGAGGGGCAGGTCCTCGAAGGACGCCGGCTGGCCGGCAAAATATCTTTCCAGGGCCTGGGCCAACCGGGTGCGCCATCTGTGCAGGGTTTCCTCCGGGAGAGAGGACGTCTCCGGGGCAGATTTTATTGAGTCTCTCCGGGAGAGGTCATCCTTTCCCCCCAGAACCAGGCGCTTCAGTCCTGTAGACGAGAACTCCAGATGTATCGGTCCCAGGGGAGTCGCCATCGTGGCCTCGGCGACGATGTTTTTGCGGGCATATTTTGACGTACGCGACATGCCGATCCTCCCTGGAAGCTCTAAGCTGTAAGGAAAAAGCCTGAAATCTAAAGCCTAAAGCTTCAGGCCGTGGAACGCTGACCTATTCCCGAAAAAAAGGCCTTTTAACTTTCCATCACCTGCGCTTGCCGGCCAGGATTGCATACCACATATTTTCATCCAGGACCGACATGGTTTCAAGGGAAGTGGACTGAAGCGCGGCGAGGAAGCGTCCTCTCTGGGTCCCCAGGATACCGGAGAAGATATACCATTTTTTGTTGAAAAATTCCGGTATGTTGAGCAGATCCAGGAGCACGTCCAGGTGAATATTGGCCAGGACCAGTTCTGCGGGAATATAGGCAAAGTCCCGGGCATCGCCATGAATCTGAAAGATGTCCTGCTGCCTGGCATTGTGCCGGATGTTCCGGGCTGCGGTGTGCACCGCCAGGTCGTTATACTCCACCGCGATCACCTGCCGGGCCCCCAGCGCCAGAGCAGCCAGGGACAGGACGCCGGTGCCGGTGCCCAGGTCCAGAACGCGGCAGGGCGTGCCTTCCTGAAAGACGTGGCGAAGCAGGCTCAGGCACAGGCGGGTGGTGGGGTGGTAACCCGAGCCGAAGGCCAGGCCGGGTTCCAGGTGCAAAGTGATGTCGCCGGGCTCCGGCTGGGGCTCTTCCCAGACAGGGCAGAGGTAGAAACCGGCCACCCGGGTGGGCTTGAGGGCCTGGCCCGCCTCCCAGTCACTGTAATTGAGGTCGGTGACGGAAAGAAAAGTGCCCAGGCCGGGATTGGCCTTCAGCCAGGCCTTGACCTCGGCTTCCCGGGGCGTCGAGAAAAACAGGTAGGAACAGGACCCCTCCCGCCAGCAGCCCAGGAAGTCCTGGGCCGTGAGCTCAGGAGGCGGGTTCACCCGGCCCGCGATTTCGTAGACGAAAAGTTTTTCCGGCGGCGGCATAGCGTGGTTTCAGGTCTCAGGTTTGAGGTTAACAATAAGGAAATCAATAAATGATTATCATGTCCGAGGAATGCCTTGCAAAAAATTCATGCTGCCTTTTTTGACCAACATCAGCACTTGTTGACATGAACCGCCCCTGGCCGGTATGACTGGCAGGCACAGAGGCCCGCCCCATCTTCTGATTTAAGAAGATAATCAAGGGCGCCGTACTGTGCGCTATTTAGTTGAGAGATTCTCACAATCCACGATTAAAATAGAAAAATCAGAACTCACAGCTTGTAGCACAAAAAAGCTGCAAGCTGTCAGGCGAGAGCTGATAACTTATAGCCTCCGGTTAATAAACCGTCCCACCCCTTGAATTCCCGTTCTCTTTTCTGATAAGATTTTCTGGTTAAACTGAAAGGGAAACAGGCATGGAACTTACCGGCAGAGTACACAAGTTCGGCGACGATATCAACACCGACGAAATTATCCCGGCCCGCTACCTCAACACCTCGGACCCGACAGAGCTGGCCCTGCATGTCATGGAGGATGCGGACCCGGAGTTTGTCCACACAATGAAGCACGGCGATTTCATTGTGGGCGGGAAAAACTTCGGCTGCGGTTCCTCCCGGGAGCATGCGCCCATCGCCATCAAGGCCGCGGGGGTGACTGCGGTGATTGCTGATTCCTTTGCCCGCATTTTCTACCGGAACGCTTTCAACATGGGGCTCCCCATCCTGGAGTCCCCGGAGGCGGCGGCCGAGCTGAAAAGCGGCCAGGAGATCAAAGTCAACCTGGACACCGGCGAGATCACGGCGGTGGACACGGGCAAAATCTATAAAAGCACCCCCATCCCGCCGTTCATGCAGGAACTTCTGGCGGATGGCGGCCTCATGGCCCACCTGAAAAAGAAATTGGAGGCACAATCAGTATGACGTACCGCATTGCAGTTATTCCCGGCGACGGCACCGGGCCGGAGGTAGTGGCCGAGGGTCTCAAGGTCTTAAACGCCATCGCCGGGCCTGCTAACCTGAAATTTGATTATGTCCACTATGATATCGGAGGGGAACGCTATCTCAAAACCGGAGAAGTCCTGCCCGACTCCGTCCTGGATGAACTGCGTCAATTCAAGGCCATTTATTTGGGCGCCATCGGTCATCCCGACGTCAAACCGGGGATCCTCGAAAAGGGCATCCTGCTGCGCATCCGCTTCGAATTGGACCAATATGTGAACCTGCGGCCCGTGGTGCTCTATCCCGGGGTGGAAACCCCCCTCAAGGATAAAGGCCCGGATGACATCAACTTCGTGGTGGTGCGGGAGAACACTGAGGGGCTCTACGCCGGCGCCGGCGGCTTTTTGAAATACGGCACCCCGGATGAAGTGGCGGTGCAGGAGTCCATCAACACCCGGAAGGGCGTGGACCGCTGTTTGAAATTCGCCTTTGAATTGGCCCGGAAGCGCAACAAGGGGAAGAAACTCACGCTGGTGGCCAAGACCAACGTGCTCACCTACGCCTCCAACCTGTGGGAACGGGCTTTTGTCGCCATGGCGGGCCAATATCCCGACGTCACCACGGATTACGCCCACGTGGACGCCACCTGCATGTGGATGGTGAAGAACCCGGAATGGTTCGACGTGTTGGTGACGGACAACCTGTTCGGGGACATTATCACGGATCTGGGGGCCATGGTGCAGGGCGGCATGGGCGTGGCGGCCGGCGGCAACATCAACCCCGAAGGCGTGTCCATGTTCGAGCCCATCGGCGGCTCGGCCCCGAAATACACCGGCCAAAACAAGGTGAACCCTCTCGCCGCCATCGGCGCCGCGCAGATGATGCTGGATTACCTGGGGGAGGCCAAAGTCGCCCAGGCCATCGAGGCCGGTATTAAAAAGACTGTCACCATGATGAAGAGCATGAATGCCGGCCGGATGGGCTATACCACCACCGAGGTGGGGGACCTGGTGGCCAGGCACGCGGTGGAGGCATTGAAGTAGCAGTCAGAAAAAGAAATTTTCCTCAACTGGCTGCTGACTGCTCAGCCATCTTTATTTTTACGTTCAGGAGTAGAGCTGCAATGAGTCGTCAATACAAGGTAGCAGTGGCCGGGGCCACCGGCGCGGTGGGCCAGCAGATGGTGGCCTGCCTGGAGGAACGCAAATTTCCGGTGGCGGAATTGAGGCCCCTGGCCTCGGAGCGCTCCATCGGCAAAACCGTCACGTTTCATGGCAAAGACATACACGTCGAGGTCCTGGATAAGGATTCTTTCAAAGGCATCGACATTGCGCTTTTTTCCGCGGGCGGCTCCATCAGCAAGGAATACGGCCCCATTGCCGCCCAGGCCGGCGCGGTGGTGGTGGACAACTCCAGCGCCTGGCGCATGGACCCGGAGGTGCCCCTGGTGGTGCCCGAAGTCAATCCTCAGGACATCGCTCTCTATAAAAAAACCGGGATTATCGCCAACCCCAACTGCTCCACCATTCAGATGGTGGTGGCGTTAAAACCCCTCCATGACGCCGCGCAGATCAAGCGCGTGGTGGTGTCCACTTACCAGGCCGTCTCCGGCACCGGCCAGAAGGCGGTGGATGAGTTGGCCGCCCAGGTGCGGGCCTTATTCAACAGTCAGGAGGTGGTCAAAAAAGTCTATCCGCACCGCATCGCCTTCAACTGCCTGCCCCACATTGACGTTTTCCTGGAGAACGGTTACACCAAAGAAGAAATGAAGATGGTGAACGAAACCAGGAAGATCATGGGAGACGACAGCATCGCGGTGACGGCCACCACGGTGCGGGTGCCGGTGTTTTACGGCCACTCCGAGTCGGTGAATATCGAGACGGTGCGTAAGCTCACCGTGGCCGAGGCCCGGGACCTCCTGTCCAGGTTCCCCGGCGTCAAGGTGGTGGACAACCCGGCCCAAAACGAATATCCCATGCCCCTGGACGCCGCCGGCCAGGACTTGACTTTGGTGGGCCGCATCCGGGAGGACTTCACCATCAAAAACGGTCTCAATCTTTGGATCGTGGCCGATAATATCCGCAAGGGCGCGGCCACCAACGCGGTGCAGATTGCGGAGATTTTAATTAAGGATTATCTGAAATAGGTGCGGGGCGCGTCTTACGCGCCACAATCGGTGCGTACTGCGCACCCTACAGGCTCCCCATGCGCATCATCGCCGGCGAATTCAAGGGACGCCGCCTGGCCGCGGTGAGAGGCCGCGTCCGTCCCACCAGCGATAAAGTACGGGAGGCAATCTTCAGCATCCTGGGGCCGCAGGTTTTGGAAGCCAGAGTCCTGGACCTTTTCGCCGGCACCGGGGCCCTGAGCTTAGAGGCCCTCAGCCGGGGAGCTCGGGACGCGGTCCTGGTGGAAGAACATCCCGCGGCTTTACGGGTTTTGCGGGAAAACCTCGCTACCCTCGAACTTCACGAGCGGGTAATGGTGCTGGCGCTGCCGGTTTCGGCAGCTATAAGAAAGCTCGCGGGCCAGGCAAGACAGTTCAGCCTGATCTTTTTAGATCCGCCCTACGGCCGGGGATTGGCGCTCAGCACCCTGGCAGCCTTACCGGATTCCGGCCTGCTGCGGCCGGAGGCAAGGGTCGTGGCGGAGTGCCATCACCGGGAGGCCTTGCCGGAGCAGATGGGGAGGCTGACGCTTCTCCAAAGCCGACGCTATGGCGACACCCACGTGGCGTTTTATGGGATCAGGAAAAATTTACAGGAACAGGAGTTGAGCGGCTGATGCCCAATCTGGCGATATACCCGGGAACCTTCGATCCCATCACCAACGGCCACCTGGACTTGATCGACCGGGGCCTGCGCATTTTTGACCACATCATCGTGGCGGTGGCGGAGGGCTCGTATAAAAAGACTGTTTTCACCGTGGATGAACGGCTGGAGATGATGCGGGATGCCCTGAAGGACAGGCCGAACGTCACCGTAGACAGTTTTCCGGGGCTCCTGGTGGACTATGTGAAAAGCAAAAAAGCCGCGGTGGTGCTCCGGGGCCTGCGGGCCATCACCGATTTCGAATACGAGTTTCAGATGGCCATGATGAACCGCCGCCTGGAGCCGGAGATCGAAACGGTTTTCCTCATGACCGGGCTGCGCTGGGTGTTTTTAAGCTCCAGCATCCTCAAGGAGGCTGCCATGCACGGCGGCAATATCGAGGGTATGGTATCTGAGCTTGTGTATAAGAAACTCAGAGAAAAGTACGGGCTGGGGTAAGGTGAAAGTGCGCATCTGTATTATCGACGGCCAGGGCGGGGGTATCGGCGCCGCCATTATCAAGCGCCTTAAGGAAGTGTACCAGGAGGAGCACGAAGTCATCGCGCTCGGCACCAACGCGGTAGCCACCGCCCAGATGATGAGGGCCAGGGCCAACCGCGGCGCCAGCGGCGAAAATGCCATCGTACGCACCGTGCCCACAGTGGACGTGATTTTGGGGCCGTTATCCATCGTGCTGGCTAATGCCATGATGGGAGAACTCACCCCGCGCATGGCCGAAGCCATCTCGAGTTCCCCGGCCCCCAAACTGCTCTTGCCCCTGACCCAGGAGCGGGTGGAGATCGTCGGGCTTAGTCCCGAACCTCTCCCCCACCTGGTGGAAAAGATCATCAGCGAAAGACTAAAGGAGTACCTACGCCATGTGTGAAGCATCCGCGTATTGGCTGAAAAACGGCCAGGAAGAGCTGATTATGACGGAAGTGGACAAAATCGAACCGGACGGCGACGATCTGCGGCTGGTGAGCATTTTCGGCGAACAAAAAGTCGTCAAGGCCGCCATCCACAGCCTCAACCTGATCAACCACAAGGTATTGCTGGTGGAGAAGTAGCAAGACGGTTTTCGGTAAAAAAGGCCGCAGATGGGATGTTGAGTAGCCCACTGCGGCCTTTTTTTATTTCTTTTTTGGGTGCGTCTGCACTGTATCAACCGCCACCGTGTTTACTGCACCTTGACATACTTGCCGTTTTTGATTTCGAAGAGATAGACGCCGGCTTCGGTGCCGCTTCTGACGACATCGTGTTCCTTGTTGAAGGAGAGTTTGCCGGTGACGCCGTCAAAGTCCTTCATGCCATCCAGATACCTGGTGATGCCTTCGGAAGTAGGGCCGTTTTGCTTGATGCCCTGCAGGACCATGCCGGTGGCGTCGTACAGCAGGGCGGCAAACATGATGTTGACCGGTTCGTTATTGGCTTTGGCTTCCTGGTAGTAGGCATCCCGGAACTTTTTATTCTTGGGGTTATTGTAGTTTTCATCATACTCCCCGGCAATGAGGTGGCCATCTGCGGCCGGGCCTGCGAGCTTGGCGTATTCCGGGTCCATGTCGCCGTAAACTCCGATGATACGCTGCTTCAGGCCCAACTGCCGGGCCTGGGAGGCAGCCGGCGCGGTTTCCGGGGTGTAGCCGGGGATGAAGATGATATCCGGGTTGACTTCCTTGATCTTGGTAAGCTGGGCCTTGAAATCCCGGTCGCCCCGGTTGAAGGATTCCTCGGCCACCTTTTTGATGCCCAGCTTTTCAAAATCACCCCCGAAGACCTGGGCGCACCCCTTGCCGTAAGGTTCGTTGGAATAAAAAATAGCCACGGTTTTGGGCTTATAGGTCTTGGCAATATATTCCGTCAGGGCCTTGGCCTGGGTATCGATGCGGGAGCAGGCCCGGAAGAGGTAGGGGCTGGCGCCGCTGGCCTTGGGAGTGGTGGCGGTGGGGGTGACCATGGGCACCTTGGCCTCATCGGCTATTTTATAGGTAGCCAGAGTAGCGCCCGAGGTCATGGGGCCTACCAGGGCTATGACCTTGTCCACCTCGATGAGTTTCTTGACGGCGTTCACCGCCGCAGTCGGGGAGTCCTTTTCGTCCTCAAAGATAACCTCGACCTTGCGGCCGTTGTACCCCCCGGCCTTGTTAAACTGGTCCACGGCCATCAACACCCCTCGCTTGGAGGGGATGCCATGTTCAGCGCCGATGGAAAGGCGGAGGACCGAGCCGATCTTGATGGCGCCCGAGTCAGAAAACACCGGAGCCGCAAAGAAGAGGAGTGCTCCTGTTACTGCCATAACTAATTTGATTCCCTTCATGTTTCCACCTCCAAGATGTTTTTTGTTAAACGTGAAGAACGTCCGGCATCAGGGTTCCCCAAAGGTCCCCGGAGACGAAAAACGTGCCGCTCAGAAGGACACCGGGGTGACAATTTTTATTTTTAAGGTCCGGCCTTCCCGAAGCACGGTAAACAGGTTCTCCTGGGGTTGCAGCGCGGCCGCCAGTTGCCCGGTATCATTTACGGGCCTGCCATTGAGAGCGCTCACCACATCACCCACCAGAAGACCCTGTTGGGCCGCAGGGCTTCCCGGCTGGATTTCCGTTATCTTCAACGATTTCCGTTATCTTCAACCCCGAACCACTTGTTGCGGGCGTTACGGAAAACCCGAGGCGGGGACTTTGGGGCTGTTCCCTGACCGGCTGAGTTTGGGCGAAGCTCAGAGTGGGGGGGAAGCGCTCCCCTGCCAGGGCCGGATTGCCGGCGGCAGCCATGAGGGACCGCAGAGCATTATATAACACTTCGGCATTTCCCTGGGAAGTGGTGCGCAGGGTGGTGATATCCGGCAAGCCGCCGCCGCCGGGGACCACCACCCACAGGCTCCAGGATGGATCCGTCGCGTCCGGGGCCATAATGCCCTGAGACAGCCGGACTTGACTCAGGGCAAAGGTCTTGGTTTCCGCCACTTCTTCCGCTGTCTGGGTGCTGAAGTGCAGGGGCAGCGGCCGGGAATAGATCACCCCTGAACCCTCCCGGATTTTAGGAACCGTATAGTGCAGGGTCAGGGTCTTGGGGCCGAGGGTAAAGGCTTGCAACGGCAGGGGCGTAGCGTCATATCCCCCCGACTCCGAGGGGAGCATCTTGACGATCTGGACCTGGCTTAAGATGCCCTGGAGGGCCTGGGCCGCTTCTTCCACGTTGGCAAAATAGCGGGAGGCCACCGGCGTGGTGGTTTTGGCGGCATTCACCCCCCTGGTGCCCCCCATGATGATCCAGAGGAGGACAAGGACCGTAATGAACCTGAATCTTATCATACCTATCTCTTTTCTTCCTCCAATCCTTCCTTGAGATTAATATGGGAAGCAAGCCCCAGATGGTCCTGAAGATGCCGCCGGACCCGCTGGCACAGGCCTTCCAGGGCCTTGACTTCATCGGAGAATAATGCTTCCTCCAGGGCGAGGTTCACCTCCAGCACTTCCAGGCCTTCTTCTTCCACCACCCGCCAGGAGTGGCGGGGGAGATGCCCCCCTAAGGCCTCCCGCAGCAGGGCCCGCAGGTGGTCCGGATGCACCTTGATGCCGCCCACGGAGCAGATGGCGTCCACCCGGCCCAGGATGCCGGTCAGGCGGGGCAGGGTGCGGCCGCAGGAGCAGGGGTCCTGGTTCAGGGCGGTTTTGTCCCCGGAGCGGAAGCGCAGCAGGGGAAAGGCCACGGTGGACAGGGTGGTGATGACCAGCTCTCCCTCCTCGCCGGGAGGCAGGACCGCCCCGGTGGCAGGATCGATGATTTCGGGATAAAAGTGATCCGCGGAAAAATGAAACCCCTGGCTTGCGGCGCAGCCATAGGCCAGCCCCGGGCCCATGACCTCGGTAATGCCGTAAGCGGTGGCGATATCGACCCGGAGGGTGTCTTCGATTTCCCGGCGAACCGCGAAGGGGAGGGGCGCCGCCACCAGCAGGGCCTTTCTGAGGCTTAACTCCGCCGGAGTAAGGCCCATACGGTCCATGACCGAGATGAGGTGGCGGGCCAGGGGCGGGGTGGTGACCAGGACCGAGGTCTTGTAGTCCCGCATGACCATGAGCTCTTTGGCGAAATTCAGGGTGGCCGCAGGGATCACCGAGGCCCCCAGATATTCTGCGCCGGCCATGAGGTCCCGGCGCCAGTTGGCCAGGCCCGGCGGGATCACCAGTTGTACGATGTCCTCCGAGGTCACGCCTGCAGCAGTGTAGAGGCGGGCCAGGAGTTCCAGCCACAGTTTGACGTCCTGATTGGCATAGCCCACCACCAGGGGCCGGTCCGTAGTGCCAGGCGACGAGATGATGCGGACAATGTCTTTTAAGGGTACGGCAAACAGGCCGTAGGGATAATGTTCCGAGAGGTCCTCCCGGGTGGTGAGGGGCAGCCGGGCCACATCGGCAAGAGCCTGGACGGATTCCGGCGTCAGTCCGGCCTCGTCCAAGCGCCGGCGGTAAAACTTTACCTGGCGGTAAGCCCGGGTGAGCGTGCTCTGGAGGCGCTCCAGTTGCAGAAGTTCCAGTTCCTCCGGGGAAATGGCCTCGAACTCGGGCTGGCGCATCTCTACCTCCCTTCGGTGAATTCCTTGTAATCCCGGCCCAGATAGGCCCTGGTGACGTTGCGGTCGGCCAGAAGGTCCCGGGCGCTGCCGGAAAGGATAATGCGCCCGGTCTCCAGCACATAAGCCCGGGCCGCCACCTTGAGCGCGGCCCGGGCGTTCTGCTCCACCAGCAGGATGGTCATGCCTTCAGCTTTGAGCCGGCTGATGGTGGCCAGGATGTTTTCCACCACCAGGGGGGCAAGCCCGAGGGACGGCTCATCCAGCAGCAGCAGCTTGGGGCGGGCCATGAGGGCCCGGCCGATGGCCAGCATCTGCTGCTCGCCGCCGCTCATGGTGCCGGCTAGCTGCCCCTGGCGTTCCTTCAGCTTCGGAAAGAGATGAAAAACCCGTTCCAGGTCATCGGCAATATCGGCTTTGGCCTGGCGGCCATGGCGCAGATACGCGCCCAGTTCCAGATTTTCCCTCACGGTCATGGGTGCGAAAAGCTGGCGGCCTTCCGGCACCTGGGAAATACCCAGCCCCACCAGGCGTTCCGCAGGCACCCGGCTGACCTCCCGGTCCAGAAAGGTGACTTCCCCCTTTTTGCGCACTAATCCACAGATGGCGTTGAGAAGGGTGGTCTTGCCCGCGCCGTTGGCGCCGATCAGGGCCACAATTTCGCCTTCTTTGATATGGCAGGTCACGCCGGAAAGGGCGGTGACCGAGCCGTAATAGGCGTAAAGGTTGCGGATTTTAAGCATGATTCTTTGCGTAATGCTTATTATTCAATCCATATAACTGACATTTGTTTTACTTTCTCTTGTTACTTCCAAGCTGATATTAACTTCCCTACCTTGCGTGGTTTTGGAAAAATCATCAGCTTTTAATAGAAATATATATTTAGAAAAATTCTTTTTCGATTATGTCTTTTGCTCTACAAAATCTATAATCGAAGATGAGCGGGTGAGGGGGCTAAGGGCCAGTGGGCCCTTACCCCCTCCCCCGCACCCCCTCCCCCAATCCCTACTGGGTGGTAACCTGG
>Ga0272446_1000987_pt1 | contig 42819 bp, 38 predicted proteins | sample YNPCB0061_FD_194587 | JGI IMG/M metagenome (GOLD analysis project Ga0272446, IMG submission 194587) | Hot spring microbial mat communities from Yellowstone National Park, WY, United States - YNP-CB-006-1 | ecosystem: Environmental > Aquatic > Thermal springs > Hot (42-90C) > Sediment | place...
TCTTCTATCTTCTTAATGAACCCACCCCGAAGGCGTGATGCGTATTCTACTCATCCCTATCTCCTTGTCAAACACTTTTCGATTTTTTTTTCAAAAAGACTTTGATCAGCCTGCTTTTTTCAAGCGCACCTTGGCTATTCGTCGTTTTCCAACTTGGAGGATGTAAGAATGCTCGGCGGAAAGGCTAATCGTTGTATCTACAATTCGCTCACCGTCGAGTTTTACAGCACCTTGATTAATTAATCTTATAGACTCTGATGTACTTTTAGTCAAGTTCAGCTGTTTTAAAAGTTGAGCAATAGTCAAACTTTCATCATAGGGAACTGTTTGCTCAGTTAAATCATCAGGTATTTCGCCTTTTTGAAAACGCTCGATAAAAGCTTGATGTGCTGACTCCGCCTGCTCCTCACTATGAAAACGAGAGATAATCTCCTTGGCAAATTCAATTTTCACATCGCGGGGATTAAATCCGTCGCTCACAGCCTTTTTCATGACGGCAATTTCCTTACCCGATTTGAAACTTAGTAAATCAATGTAGCGCCACATTAATTCATCGGATATCGACATGAGCTTGCCAAACATTGAGTCGGCAGATTCACTGATCCCTACATAGTTGTTGAGCGATTTCGACATTTTCTTTACGCCATCTAAGCCTTCGATCAAAGGTGTCATCATCACTACCTGAGGCTCTTGGCCATAATGTTTTTGCAATTCGCGTCCCATAAGGAGATTAAACTTCTGATCCGTACCACCTAATTCAACATCCGCTTTTAACGCCACAGAATCGTAGCCTTGTACAAGAGGATAAAGAAACTCGTGGATAGCAATAGGCTGACCAGAAGTGTAACGTTTATTGAAATCATCCCGTTCTAACATTCTCGCTACTGTAGAAGTTGCAGCCAAACGAATTAAATCTGCTGCACTCTTTCCTCCCATCCATTCTGAGTTGAATCGGACAATGGTTTTTTCTTTGTCTAGTATTTTGAAAACTTGTTCTTCGTAGGTTTTTGCATTAGAAATGACTTCTTCCCGAGTAAGCGGCATGCGAGTCACATTTTTTCCAGTGGGGTCACCAATCATGGCGGTAAAATCGCCAATAAGAAAAATCACTTTATGGCCATATTGCTGAAATTGCCTTAATTTGTTGAGTAGTACGGTGTGGCCTAAATGCAGATCAGGGGCTGTTGGATCAAATCCTGCTTTGATGATTAAAGGGAGACCTTTAGACAATTTTTTTTCTAGTCCTTCTTCGGGCAATATTTCTTCGCACCCCCGAAGTAACTCATTGCATACTGACTCTTCAACTATCATGACAACAAAACCTTAATTTTAATGATTGACCTAACATCTTACAGCAGGTATCTTAGCCCGGTTATTCTATTCTCGCTAGAGGATAGAAAGAAGTTTGAAAAACTTCTTGGTGGTAATGACTAGTTTGGCTGTTTCATCAATCGATAGATTGGGTTGAAGTACCTTAACTTAGCGGTCAGAACCAGACGATGACTGTAAATTTAGTAACTGTAACTATTTTGAGAAACGTAATCAATTCAATAGACCTTTATATAAGCACCCAAATACTTTTGTCCTAGTGAAACATTCTTTGGGTTGTTAGCATAAGGTTTGTTGACAGTTCGTTAGCTTAAGTTGTAATGCCTTGATTCTCGAGCACACAGCATTTACCGAAAAGGCAAATGCTGCAAATGAGAAATCTAAGCCATTTCGGCCAAGATAGTGGAATTGTCAACACACCCTAGAGTAGAATTGACGACTGGCCAAAATAAACAGCATTCATCCAGGATGACAGTAGTAAAGGCGAAACATGGATCAACGACCCAATGTCTCAGTAAAAAATTCAACTAAGCCATCTAAGCTTTTGGCTCTAATTGCATTGGCAATTGCATTCGCCTTACCATTCATTCTAGTTAAATCATTCTCACACAAACAAAAAGCGAACTACACTCACGAACATCCGTTGCTCCCACCCCAAGCCTTGGAAACACCTCCTCAAAAACTGCCACATCTCACTAAGCGGGAGCCCGCTCCTTTTACAAAAAGTTCAAAAGAAATATCCCAAAGCGCTGTTAACAACAAACCTCAAGCGGCTACTGTATCTCCTGCTAATACCTCAAAATCACAAACAACAACCGCATCAGCCGCCAAAACAACGGCCACTAAACCCCAACCGAGCGCAATAACAGCAAAACCAACTACTTCAGCAGTACAAGAGAATGAGATAAAAACAATTAAAACACGTCCAGGGGATTCGCTTGCTTCTGTATTTAATCGTCTGGGGTTAACTTCTCAAACATTGCAAACAATTATACGAGAAAATCCAAGCACTAAAGTTTTAGCGAAATTAAAACCAAACCAGCAACTGGAGTTCTTGATTAAAAATCATACCCTGGAGAAGATGGTTGCCCCTATCTCAAGTACTCAGTTTGTTGTTGTGACCCGTGATGGTCGGCATTACAAAAGTAAAATCAATTCTTACAAAATAACTACTCATAATCATTATATAACTGCAACGCTGCGAGGTTCTTTATATAACACAGCAAAACGCCACAATATTCCTTATAAGTTGATGCAACAAATGACTGAAATCTTTGCCTGGGATATCAACTTTGCTAAAGATGTGCGCGCAGGGGATCAATTCACCATTATTTACAAAGCGCACTTTGTCGAAGACAAGCCAGTAGGAGTAGGCGATATTGTTGCTGTCAGTTATAAAAACCGGGGCAAAACATTTCAGGCTGTTTTGCATACAAGCCGCGGTGGGCACTCTGATTATTATACGCCTCAAGGAACCAGCTTAAAGAACGCCTTCAATCGCTATCCTTTGCGCTTTAGCCATATCAGTTCAACATTTAGCCTCTCCCGCTATCATCCGATCCTCCGTTATAGAAGGCCGCATAAGGGAGTAGATTTAGCTGCACCAATTGGCACCCCCATTTTAGCAACAGGAGATGGCCGCATCGAGATAATTGGCCGACAAAGCGGTTACGGCAATATGATTAAGATTAAACATAATAAGACCTACAGCACCATTTATGGGCATATGCTGAAATTCCAGAAAGGTTTATCCAGAGGCACTTTTGTTAAGCGTGGACAGGTCATTGGTTATGTTGGACAAACGGGCTTGGCTTCTGGACCCCATTGTCACTACGAATTTCATATCAACAATCAACCTAAAAATCCTACCACAGTTAATCTACCAAGAGGCAACTCTGTGCCAGCAAGAGAAATGGCTTCCTTTAAAGCCAATACAAATACATTGTTAGCCCAGTTAAAGTTATATGAAACAGGGCGGTTAATGAATCCCACTAAAAAGAATGCCAAAGTAGGGTAATCGCCCAGCACCCTATAAGCATGCAGCTGTATTAAAGTAATGGATCAGGTTCCATTTGGGTTTAGCCGCCAGATTTGAGTACATCGAGGTATCCAGCCTATTACTAATAAGTAGCGCGATGAATACCTCTATTGAGTCAGGCTGCCGAAGAAGCAAAAGAGAGAGGTAATACTTCGTCTAAACCATCTTCTTCAATCAAATTGAGAGAATGCCGGAGATCCATCGAAACCATACAAACATTATAATGTAAATAGATACCTGCTGAGGGGATAAGAACTTTATTTGGTTGGCGAGTAAATCCAAATCGTTGATAAAATGAAATAGCTTCATTATTGAGATCTTCTACCTCTACTTTCATACTGAGGATCCCTGCTCCCAGGGCCGCTTCGATACATGTTTGCAATAAAAGCCTGTCATACCCATTGCCAGCCTCATCCTCGTTAACAAATAACCTGGAAAGAAAGGCGCTCTGAGCGAGGAGTTTGATTTTGGCAAAGCCTATTAATTCATTGTTTTCATTAAAGAGACCATAAAAGCTAAGTTGCGGATTATTAAAATCTTGCTCAATGTCGTTTAATAACAGTATATCTTTCGTTAAACTTTTATCCTCATGGCGAAAATCGACAAAGCTGGCATACCAATCACGCTTCATAACAGGGATTAAGCGAGGTAAATCCCCTCTTACTATTTGTCTAACCTGAACCATATCTCTCCTTAACCATTTTTTTCAATCTGAAATGCTGATATCAAGAACGATGGCGCGATGCGTTTGATAGCGTTGACAGAGATAACGAACGCAGCGCTAAACGTCTATGATATTGAGTTTTTTCCACTTCATCAGGGAAATTTTAAATTCTTGGGTAACTCTTAACTTAGTTCAGCAGATTAATTCAACCTAAGCAAAGAGGTAACGACAAATAACCACACTTGCCACAACTCCCGCAAAGTCCGCTAAGAGGCCTGCAGGAATCGCATGCCTGGTGCGTTTTATTCCAACCGCACCAAAATAAACTGCAATCACATAAAAGGTTGTTTCAGTACTCCCCATCATTGTGGCGGCAGTTTTTCCAATCAAAGAATCACCACCGTGTTGGTGTATTAACTCAGCCATAATTCCTGTCGAAGCACTGCCTGAAAAAGGTCTTATTAATGCAAGGGGCAATAGTTCAGATGGCATTCCTAGAGCAGATAATACTGGGGACAACAATGTTTGCATAAGCTCGAAAAAACCAGAAGCCCGCAACATGCCAATCGCAACTAACATGGCGATTAAGTAAGGAATGATACTCACGCTCGTTTCAAATCCTTGTTTTGCCCCTGTTACAAAAGCATCAAAAACATTAATTTTTTTCAATGCACCATAAAGAGGAATCCCAACGATAAAAGCAAGGAAAATCCAGTTCGATAATTGATCAGCAAAATTACTCATTGACCTCAGTTCCTCTGATTCGATAGGCGGGTAGCTTGGCTAATTGTTTAACAGCAACTATCGCTACTATCGTTGAAATGCTGGTAGCGATTAAGGAGCTAAAAATGACACTGCTGGGATGTAGGCTGCCGTTTGCTGCGAGAAAAGCAATAGCAGTCGCAGGGATAAGTTGAACGCTTGACGTATTAATTGCTAAAAAAGTACACATTGCATTTGTTGCCTCCTGCGCATGCTTATTAAGGCGTTGGAGTTCTTTCATTGCTTGCAATCCAAATGGCGTTGCGGCATTTGCCAAACCAAGCATGTTGGCTGCAAGGTTGAGCACAATTGCCCCCATCGCCGGGTGATCAGCGGGTACATCGGGGAATAAAGGGCGCAATATTGGTCTTAATCCTCTGGCAAGATGATTTATTAATCCCGATTCAGAAGCAATAGCCATGATCCCTAGCCAGAGTGCCATGATTCCTGTTAAACCTAATGCAATTTCAAAACCCAATTTTGCTGAATCAGTAACGGCATGGACAACCTGATCAAGTCGTCCTTGGGCTAAACCAACAATCAATGAAAGAAAGATCATTCCTAGCCATATCGCGTTTAGCATTCTGTACCTCGATAGTAAAAATAGGTTAAAATATGCACTTTTTTATCCCGACAGGAGAGGCTATGCGCCCAGTCTACTGCATGCATACGTTAAAATGCATTGTTTTTTCATCCTTTCTGGTATTTTTATCCTGCCAATCTATGGCTGCTGTTCATCCAAAACAACAAGAAGCCAACCAAATAATCACCGAACTATATCATAGCCTGGAGCACCTATCGAACCCTGACATGGCAAATCGACTTGATGCCATCAGCGCCCAATTTTTAGGCAAGCCTTATATCCTAGGCGCTCTTGGAGAAGGGATGAAAGCGCGCTTTGATCAGGAACCTCGCTATCGTGTAGACGCGTTTGATTGCGATACCTATGTCACCACTGTGCTTGCTATAGCATTGGCAAAAGATCAGCAGGGATTTAAACAGTGTATGAGTAGAGTTCGCTATAAGGACGGTAAAGTGAGCTTCATAACACGAAATCATTTTATGTCCCTCGATTGGAATCCTAACAATCAACAACAAGGATTTATCAGAGATATTACAGGAACATTCCGAGACAAAGACAATAAACCTGTAGCTGAGATAGCCTCAGCATTAATCGATAAACCATCTTGGTACCAACATTTTACCGATAAAAATATCCACTTAAATCCATCCGATGAAAATGAACGAATCAAACGGTTAGCGGAGCTAAAAGAAAGGGGCTCCAAATTACCGAAACAGTTGGCGCAAGTGCCCTATCTACCATTCACTGCCCTATTTGATGCCCAAGGGAATCCTAATCTGTTTTTGTTTGCACAAATCCCCAATGCATCAATCATAGAAATCGTACGACCTAATTGGGACATACGGGAACAAATTGGTACTAACTTAAATGTTTCTCATTTGGGCTTTGCTTTTTGGAAACAAGGGATCCTTTATTTTAGGCAAGCTTCCTCAAAATTCGGCCATGTCGTGGAGGTTCCTCTCATAGATTACTTGCATGAAGCCTTGAGCAGTCCAACAATTAAGGGCATCAATGTTGAAGTGATTGTTCCACAGGTTCCGTTATCGGATAACTGCAATATTAGTCCTAGGGTTTTTTGAAGACTATGTTATCCAAAGAGGGGGCTTGGTGCAAAAGATTGCCTCCTCTCTCAATAGCAAGTTGCGCAAGTTACATTAAGCAATAAGCTCCTATAGCAATTGTCCTGTTATAAGGCAATTTATAGAATTCAATATTTAAGTTAGCAGAATAATTACGCATCAAGAAAGCAAATAGCTTCTCTTGCCAATAAAACATCAATGTTCTCTTTTTCTTAGACGCTATAACATTAGGAATTTCCACAAAATAGGTAGCCGACTCAACTTTAAACTCAAATGGGAGTATTTCATATTCGACTGCTTTTGCTAAAGCCTTCGGCACAGAAATATTATCCATAAAACCATAGTGTAAGGTTAATTTACAAACCCTTTTATCGATTTGGTTAATTTCAAATCGTTTAGAAGGATCGATATGCGGTTTATTTTCAACAACATAACTTACAATTAGAATATTTTCTGGGACTGCATAGCTCAGTTTTAAAAAATGAAGGAAACTCCCCCCACTAGGGTCATAGGTATCGGTAAGGAAAATTGCGGTGATACCCCGCAAATGCCTCAGTGATTTATAATTAAGCTGTTTAACAATTTTACTAATATCTTCCTTTTGCATATAGAAATTATTCTTCAAGTATTGCAAACCCAAATTCCAGGTGAACATAATGACACCAATAACTAAGGCAAAACATACCGGAGCCCATCCACCGGTCAGAAATTTTTGCGCATTCGCCCCTAAAAAAAGAAGATCAATCGACAAAAAAGGCGTAAACACGATAACGACTTTTGGCCAAGACCAAAGCCAAATATGCCTTGCAGCATAAGTGACCATCGTAGTGACTAGTAACATGACTAGGTTCACTGCGATTCCATAGGCATGGGTCATGTTGCTCGAATTCCTGAAAGTAACAATGATTAGCATAGTGCCAACAAAGAGTACAAAATTCATCTGCGGAATATAGATTTGCCCAGCATGCTCTTTCGATGTTTGAATCACCGGAATCCGCGGGCAAAGACCCAATAAAATAGCTTGCTTAGTTAATGAAAAAGTAGCTGTAATGACAGCTTGCGAAGCAATGACTGTAGCAATTGTAGCGATAAGCAGCAAGGGAATAGAAAACCAATTCGGAGCAATCATATAAAAGGGATTGACTATTGCTTCTGGATGGCTAATTAAATGACCACCCTGTCCAAAATAATTAAGAAGCAAGCAAGGCAAAACAACAAAAAACCAACTATAACGGATAGGGTTTTTACCGAAATGGCCAATATCAGCATAAAGAGCCTCCCCGCCCGTTACCACTAGGAAAACATCACCTAATAAGTAATAGCCCTTTAGACCATGATTGTATAAATAATCGAAAGCATAGATAGGATGAAGTGCCTTTAACACAACAGGATGCTTATAAATTTCTACTGAACCCAAGATGGCGATCGTAATAAACCAAATCAATAACAAGGGGCCAAATGCAGAACCAATTTTGGTTGTCCCGTGTGATTGCATAACAAATAAGAAAATCAAGATAGCACAAGAAAGAGGCACCACAAAATCATCGAATTTAGGGGAAATTGTTTCTAGTCCTTCGATGGCGCTTGTGACTGAAATGGCTGGAGTTAACATGCCATCGCCTAACAATAATCCAGCGCTAAAAATAGCTAGCAAGTAAAAGATATGCTCATATTTCGTTGATTTTTGCTTAAGTAATGCTAATAACGCTAACCCCCCTCCTTCACCGTCATTATCTGCGCGAAAAACAATAACGAGGTATTTTATGGAAATAACAACGATCAATGACCAAAAAATTAAAGATAAGACACCCAGAATATCCACTTCAGTAAGCGGCAAGTCACCAAGAGCCTGACGTAAAGCATAAAGTGGACTTGTTCCGATATCTCCAAAAACCACGCCTAAAGCGGCTAGAGATAAAGCCCAGGGTATTTTTTTCTTATTTTTAACCAAGATAAATTATCCGATTCGCCAGTTATTGAAACTATAAACTAAATATAAGCCTGTTGCGTAGTGAACATCTATATTATTTTCAATAAAAAAAGAGTAAGTTAACCTGACATTGATTGCGAAATAAAAATGGATGCTTAATAATGGAAAAATTCATCTATAGTAGGAGTGGGAATGTCACACAAGAGCTCGATTGGGCGCTTGGCCTTTGTTAGCCTGTTAGCTTTAGCTTTTAGTGGCTGTTTTCACCCCCCCTATAACAACTTTAAACCTTATCGCCGTGTCTATACTACGACTCCCCCAGCTACGATACTAGGCTCTGCCGCGGTCGCCGTTTCAGGAGGAGCGCCAGTTCTTGCTGGTGCGGCAATTGGTGCAGCTGTAGGTGCTAGTGTTGGCCTTTATAAAGACAGCAGACCCATGCTAATCAAACAGCTACGTAAACTGGATATGCAATACATTGAGTACGGTGATACAGTTACTATTATCGTTCCCACAGATCGCTATTATGTGTTTAACAACGCCCGGTTAAATGATCTTTGCTTTGCCGGCTTAAATACCTTAATTAAATTAATTAAAACATTCCATAAGTGCTGTCCGATTTACGTTGCTGGTTTTACCGATAACGTGGGTTCGCGTCACAGTAAAAAACTCATGTCTCAAGCTCGAGCTGAAACCATGGTAACCTTCCTTTGGGCTAACGGCATTTCTGCACGACGCTTGATTGCTGAAGGATATGGTGATAAAAACCCTGTTGGTGATAATAAGCTCATCCATGGTAGTGCGTATAATCGTCGCATTGAAATTCAGATATTCAAAGATTGTTCAACTCCTCAAGTTGAACCAGTCCCGATAAGCGCAACAAAATAGAACTTGCTTTTTGATGTTAGGTATATAAATGAAATCCAGATTTATTGGCGGTATTCTTCTCATAGTCGGCACATCCATCGGCGGCGGTATGCTCGCCTTGCCAGTAGCTAATGCTGCAACAGGCTTTTGGGAGTCTTCATTATTTCTTCTGCTTTGCTGGGCGGTAATGACGTTGGGAGCTTTATTTATTGTTGAAACAAATCTTTTTTTACCTCCTGGTAAACACATGGTTTCCATGGCTGCAGCTACTCTTGGCTCTCCTGGCCTTCTTGCTGCTTGGCTAAGTTATTTATTTCTACTTTACACTTTACTCTCCGCTTATATCTCAGGAGGAGCAGATGTTTTTGGGAACCTATTTTCCCGGATAGGCTTTCCAGTTAGTGATTGGCTCGCCAGTACATTATTCACGCTCATCTTTGGTTTAGTGGTTTACGGGGGAATCCGTAGCGTTGATCTGTTAAATCGTGGCTTAATGTTTGGAAAACTAGGCGTTTATTTTATTCTCGTTATTCTCATTGCGCCTCATATTCAGCCTAATTATCTCAGTGGCGGTAATTATCAATACATTACCGGAACAGTAATGATTCTAATTACCTCTTTTGGTTTTGCTATTATTGTTCCCAACTTACGTGATTATTTTAACGATGATATTAATACGCTTAGGAAAGTGGTGTTTATTGGTTCACTGATTCCGCTTTTGTGTTACTTAGCTTGGGATGCGGTGATTATTGGTAGCTTACCTACTTCTGGGGACAATGGTCTTGCTGCATTAATGCATAACGAACACACCACTTCCGCTTTAGCAGCAACACTTTCGAACACTGTACAAAACACAATGATAACCTCCTTATTTAACTTTTTTACTTCGATATGCATGCTGACTGCTTTTTTGGGCGTATCACTTTGCCTTATAAGCTTTCTAGCTGATGGCTTAAATATGGTACAAAGCGGGCGACAGGGGTTAGGTTTATTTCTATTAACCTTCTTACCACCGCTTCTCGTTGTTATCTATTACCCTGGAGCATACATTCATGCATTAAATTACGCTGGAATTTTTTGCGTAATCCTACTTCTTTTATTACCTGCCCTGATGTCAGTCTATGGAAGAAAGAAGTTTTCACCTCGTTACACAGTGCCTGGAGGAAAAATCTCGCAATGGCTAGTTATTATATTTTCAATTCTTCTCCTTGCGAATTCATTTTGGCAATTAATTATTGTCGATAAATAAACGAGTTGGCGATACGAAAACATCGCGAAACATTGACAGCGAGGGTGATTTTCACTTACTATATTGTTTTAATTTTGTACAGATGGACGTATTGTGGCTAATTCCAAATTTATTGGTGGTATCCTATTAATTGTCGGCACTTCCATTGGTGGAGGTATGTTAGCCCTACCCGTTTCGACTGCAGAAGTCGGCTTTACCAACTCCATTTTTTTCTTAATTTTATGTTGGCTAATCATGACAGTAGGAGCACTTCTCATTCTTGAGGTGAATCTTCGTTTGCCGGCAGGCAGCAATATGGTTTCTATGGCCAAAACAACGTTGGGCCTCCCAGGGCAGGTTATTGCCTGGATTGCCTATCTTTTACTTCTCTACACATTATTAGCAGCCTATATTTCAGGGGGTTCTGATGTGTTAAATGGGCTATTGCAAAAAGCGAATTTTAATTTACCAAGCTGGTCCACTTCGCTTACCTTCACTTTAATATTTAGTTTAGTTGTTTATGGTGGCATCCGCTCTGTTGATTATGTAAATCGTGGACTTATGTTTGGCAAGTTAGGCGTTTATCTACTTTTAGTAGTCATCATTAGCCCGCATGTGCAATTAACTTCATTGAGCGGGGGCTCAGTAAAAGCTGTTACAGGAAGCCTGATGGTATTAATAACTTCATTTGGTTTCGCATCCATAGTGCCAAGTTTGCGCGAATATTTTCATGATGATGTGCACAGTTTACGGAAGGTTATTCTCCTGGGCTCATTGATTCCCCTCACTTGCTACATTCTGTGGGATGCAGTCATTATGGGAGTTGTTCAGAGAGAAGGCGATAATGGGTTGATCGCGCTCATGTCCAACGAACATGCGACAAGTGGTTTAACCAATGCGCTATCTACCGCTGTCAATAGCCAATGGATAACGGGCTTCTTTAGTTTTTTTACCTCAATATGTATGGTAACCGCTTTTCTAGGCGTTTCAATTGGCTTATTTGATTTTCTCGCCGATGGTCTGGCATTAAAGAAAACCGGACTCCAGGGAAAATCAACTTTAGCACTCACCTTTCTCCCTCCTCTAGCAGTAGTGCTGTTTAACCCTGGGATTTATTTGCATGCCCTAAGCTATGCAGGCATTTGTTGTGTGGTCCTATTGCTCCTCCTACCTGCTTTGATGGCTTGGAGAGCCCGAAGGATTGATCCTGCGAGTAGTATTTGGGTGGTACCAGGCGGTAATTTAAGTCTTACTCTTGTGATCTTGAGCGCGATATTCTTACTTACGATTGCAATATGATCAGTGTGCTAATTGCTTAACCCTAGCAGGGAAAAGCGTAATAGATAAGCCCTCATCAGGAAACAGCCATATTTGGCGCATCTTCCCAGAAACCTGCCAGAACAGTATTCATTTGGGCTTCTATGACCTTCTGGCAGGTTTTATTGATCTGCACATACCCCTTTTCGAGTAACCGGAAGCTAATACAGCTATTAATTCTGCTGATTTATTGAAGTATTTCTGCACGGTTTGTAAGAGTAGTTCCCTTTTTTATCCAAAACATCACATTAAATATCTCTTCTAAAGAGAGGAAATCAGGCCAAAAAGTCTGTAAAGCAACTAAGATTTCATACCCTAACTCCAGATTAGCTGCTATCATCTGGTCAAAAAATTTCCCAAAAAAGGGTGTGGGAGGGCTTGTTGTCACTGGCACTGCTAATGTATCCAGCATTTTTGCAAAACACCGCTGAAAATAGCCATTAAACATTTTTGGTACGGGTAGATTACCATCAAAAATTCGATGATCAGCACTAACTGAAATGGGTAGAATATCTTGAGGTTCAAATTCTTGGATTTCCTTGTTCCATATCAGCTTTTTTTCTACATCAAATAAAGTGACTTTGATTGCTTCATTAGGACGAAGAGGAGATTTCCCTTGTGTGTAGCCGCAGTGCCCAATATTACTTAAGGTCACTATTGAATTGGTTAGCATAGGGTACTCATAGGACCCATTAGCCAAATCAGAAAGAATATTGTCCATGATTATACGTAAGTGAGGATGCTCGTTCTCAAGCTGCTCACGCTTTTTATAGCAGTAAACCATCATTTTTATTCTGCTTCGAATTTTAGCAGCTAACTCGCTCGTAGTTAGTTCGTGACAATTCTCAAAAACAATAGTGCTGATATGATCTTTACAATCAGGCAGCTTTACCGCAACACCCACATAACTTCCTTCGGTTTTAAGCCATTTTGGATAGTTGATATAACTCCGCCACGATTCATTTTCATGCATGCTCAAACTCATTGTTTGCAACATCAGGGTAGTGAGTGTTTCTGGAGGATATTTTCTATTAAAAAAATCAATACAGCTTATATTGAGGTTAAATTCGCCTACCATCGTGGGATCTTTAGGTTTATCCCAGTGCATCATCAGTAATTTACGAAGAGGCGTCATATCAATTTCAGAAATAGTTCCTGTATAACGAATAATCTTTGGAGAAAGCCCCTCGACAACTTTCATCAAAAACTGCCAATCCTGACCTGGCTTAAGATTGATCTTACTTAGTTGTTCTTTGTGCTTGTTATCCAAATCTTCAAAAAGGGCTATTATTCCGTCAAAACCAAACAAGGATGAGAGAGAGCTTATAAATTTATATTGCAACAACAGATTAGTAACTAATTGGCCTTCCAGTTGTTGGATTTTATCTTTAACCTCGTTCTGCGTGGGTAATCCAATAGTGCGATATAAATCTGCTTCGCAGACGTGGCGATTCTCATCACTAATGATTGCTGCGAATACTTTGGGTGCAATATTGTGACGCGCAAAACTCTTAAAGATTTCTTCAATCCAGCCTTCCGCAAGTAAATTTAACAGTACAACAGCAGTCTTAGGGCATTCTTGTCCGCGAATAAAATTACAAAGTTTTTCTACATTTTCGTTATAGGCTGGCGGCAACGAATAAGGCGCACAAAGTTGATATACGATTTTCGTAAAAACTAAGCCATGAAAAATTTCATCAAGGAGCTGAGCATGCATGAGTTTCTTATGCTCGGGATTTTCCATTTTCGATTCAAACTTTAGTGGAATCTGAATCGCTAACACTTCCAGTTGCGCCAACAGGGAAAAAACATAGATATAGGGTAATTTTTCGTGCTTTAACTCAAATGGCAGCCCATCCCTGAATAAACCGTCTAACCTGCTTTTTATAACCTCCTTCTCCTCTTTGGAAATCTGATTCCATCCTTCTAGTATCCATTTCTCGGAACCCCATGTTGGCCTGAGTAGTTCGGCTAGTTCATCCATTTTTGTATCCAAGTTAACTCGAAGTCCTGCATCATAACTACTTCCGGCGGATAGCGTCAACTATCCATAACCTCTTAATATGCTGGTTATTTTTCTAATATTGAGTAATACTTCTCACAGTTAATCAGCTTTTTTACTATGATTCGAATAAGACCATTCCTAAAATGGGCAGGGTGTAAAATTCACTGCATTGAAACCATTTTGAATTCTCTGCCTCAAGCAAACCACCTGATTGAGCCTTTTACAGGATCAGGTGCAATCTTTGTTAATTCAAGTTATCCAAGTTATTTATTGGCAGAAGAAAATAAAGATTTAATTAGCTTATTTAGCTGCTTACAAGAAGAAGGGGAAGATTTTATAAATTACTGTGCTAATTTTTTCTCTATACAAAATAACTGTGCAGAGAAGTACTACTGGTTTAGGGAGCAATTTAATCAAAGCACTGACATCAAATATCGATCTGCATTATTTCTTTATCTCAATCGGCATGGTTACAATGGATTATGCCGTTATAACCAAAGCGGCCTCTATAACGTGCCTTTTGGCCGGTATATAAAACCATATTTTCCCCGAAATGAAATGAACTATTTTTTTCACAAATCCAAGCAGGCTCGATTTATTCAAGGTGATTTTCGTAAGACATTTGCTCAAGCTCAACCTGGTGACTTAATATATTGCGACCCCCCTTATGTCCCTTTATCTTCTAGCGCTTATTTTTCCTCGTACACGGGTAAAAAATTTACTGAACAAGATCAGATTGATTTGGCTAATCTAGCCATGGAAAGCCGAGAAAAAGGAATTACAGTCGTTATCTCCAATCACGACACTGAGTTCACTCGTTATCAGTATCGTCACAGTAAAATTATCTCTTTTCCAGTAAAGCGATGGATCAGCTGCCAGTCCCACAATCGCTTTCCGGTACAAGAATTAGTAGCGATTTTTTGTCCCAGTCTATAACAATATCCCCTCCCGTGTGGTACCGACAAAAATGGGAATTGATGCAGGGAAGGGGGCACGCTCGATTCGCGAGCGACTGAATTTAGCGCATCTTGCGAAAATCCAGCCGTTTCCGAAATTCAAATATCCTGAACAAGTATTGCTCTACTGTCCTATTGATCGAAAATCCTTCATGAAAAAAGCGAGAATTGTAACCATTAACAAAGAGATAGGCAGGATTGAAAGAGCAAGTTGATAGTCTACCACTGTATAAACGTGTTCTCCTGCAACAATACCACTATCGCCGAATGTATCCAGCAATTTTCCTACTAAGGGTTGAAATATTACCCCGCCTAAAGTGATTATCATATTTGTTGCTGCGAAAACCGTACCAGACAACTCTGCTCCGGAATTTTCCTTTGCCATGATAAACACAATAATTTCAGTTGCACTGAAAACACCATAGAGAAACAACAAAATATTTAAAGAAATATAAGATAGTCCTGGGTAGTATAGAACCATACAGATACAAATGAAGGCCATTATCGCCCCAATCACCAAAGGCAAAACCCTCCGCCCAGTGCTATCAGATAAAAAACCAGCAATTGGAGCCCCAACAGCCCAGCCTAAGAACATAGCTGAAATCGTCCTAGCAGCCTCAGCTTTAGTTAGGTGATGAGCTTGCTCTAAATAAGTTTTACCCCATAATTCACCAAAAACAGAAAGTGAAGTATACAAACAAGCTCCTACGAACCCGATTAACCACACCTGGGGAGATGACAGGACATGCCAAACATTATAAAAAAATTCGGGTAATGGATGACTGTGAGGCGAATAACCCTCTGGCCCATCCCTAACAACAAAGAAAATAATAATGCTAAGCACTGCGCCTATGGTAACCATCATCGTTAACACATGGTGCCAACCCATAGTGATCGCCATCTCAGTGATTTTTACTTCCCCATACACGAGACCTAGCATACCCAAAGTGGTTATTAACCCCGCTACGAGAGAAAAATAGCGGCGAGGCAGCCAATGTAAAGCAAGTGATAAAACACCCACGAATGCAAATGAGGAGCCAAAACCAACTAAAAATCGCCCGCTACCAGCTATGAAGATCGAGGAAGTATCCGTAAACATCCATGAACCAATGGTGCAGCAAAGACAAGCGAAGGTCAGCAACCGCCTTGGGCCAAATCGATCCATTAGCATACCGACTGGAAGCTGCATCGGCGAATAGGCAAAGTAGTAGAAAGCTGACAACTGGCCAAACGTTGTTGCCGAAATATGGCCAAATGCAGCGCTTAATTCGCTTTGCAAAGCACCTGGGATAATTCTTAATACGAATTCATAACAGTAAAAGAAAGCACCCACTGCACAGACTATGCTACCGAATAGCGCTTGTCTTTTACTGATTCCAATTGTTTTAGTTATCTGCATTAGCATAAGTTTCCTTCAGAAAGAAGGTCAAAATGGCAGCAATTATGATACCTATCGGGATAATTGACAAAGCAAATTGATAATCATCCGCTGTATACAATTGCTGTAGCTTATCTACAGAAACAGCCTGTAGAGGTACAGTCATGTGAGTCGACAAACTTAAATCAAGCAGCTTACCCACTAATGGCTGTAAAAACATAGCACCTAACATCACAATCATGTTTGTCATGGCCATTGCCGTGCCCGCAGCCTCATTAGGGCTAAGCTCACGACCAACAGCAAAGACGATACATTGGGCGCTGTATAGGATACCTAAAAGAAACATCAGTGCATCAATATGAGTTCCTTTCAAACCTGGCAAATAAAGCACCACCATCATTACTATTCCTGCACCTGTTGCACCAAACAGCATAGGAAGCTTACGGCGCTTTAATCGGTCAGAGATATAGCCCATCAAAGGAGCACCAACCGTAAAGCCTAGGAACAATAAAGAATTCGCAAAGTCAGCCTCTGGCTGTGAAAGATTATGGGCATGCTTTAAATAAGGAATACCCCATAACTCAGCAAATACGGTAGTTGGCAAATAAACCAAGCAGCCGAACAGGCCGTTGATCCAAATTTGTCTATTGCGGGTAATGATGCCTAAATCAATCATACTCTTCTTGAAATTAGCAACTGTTCCGCTGCGGCGTTGATGGCTTTTCTTATCATGTATGCCGAACCATAATATAACCGTTAACACAATTCCGGCGTAAGCAGTTAAGTTCACTGTCTCCCGCCAGCCAATGTTCATTACCATACTGCCTAACAAATTATCGCCGATCATTGCTCCAATAGTTCCTAAAGCCGCAGCCAGCCCCGAAACCATAGCGAGTTTATTTTCAGGCAACCAAATTGTTGCAAGCTTTAAAACCCCTACAAAGGCAAAAGCAGAGCCAAAGCCGACTAAAAACCGCCCCGTAGCAGCGATCCAAAAAACTGTTGTCCCAGCAAAAATGAAAGTTCCGATTACACAAATAATACAAGCAATTGTTATTAACAGTCTTGGCCCATAACGATCTAATAAAACACCAACAGGAATCTGCATAGGGACATATGCATAGTAGTAAAACGCTGATAACACACCAAAGCCTGTTGCAGATAAATTAAAATGATCGCGAAGGGCATGTTCCATAACGCTGGGCGATATGCGCAGAAAATATTCATAACTGTAATACACTGCTCCGAGTCCGCAAATCAGCCAAGCCATTAACAGGTATTTTCTATTCGTACTCGTATACAAAACACACTCCTCACTATCATTTAAGTATGGGAATTAACGTAAGCGTTTACGCCCTATTCACCGAACGCCGTATTTGGCGCATTGCGCGAAAATAACACGTTGCAAGTCAACATGCTGGTGCATGCTGGTTTGCTCGGCACCATTTTCGCGCAAGATGAGCTTAAATCCAACCGTTTCCCAAGATTCAAGCGCTTCCCTGAACGGTGACGAATTAATTAAGGATGATCAGTAACCAGCTCTACTGACACCACTTGCTCTTGCTGCCTTCGCTACAGCAAGCGCTACCCGATCTTTTAATCGGGGATCAATGGGTTTGGGAATAAAATAATCCGGACCAAACTCCCAATTGTTCATGCCTGGGTAATTGTCTTTCACTACTTGTGGAACTGGCTCAAGCACCAGCTGGCGAATAGCTTCAACTGCAGCAATTTGCATTGATTGATTAATACAAGTTGCACGTACATCAAGTGCTCCGCGAAATATATAGGGAAAGCAAAGAACGTTATTTACCTGATTAGGGTAATCACTTCGTCCAGTTGCAATGATTAGATCATCACGAACACGGCGGGCAACCTCAGGTCTTATTTCCGGATCGGGATTAGATAAAGCGAAAATGATGGGTCTAGGTGCCATCAATTGCAAAAGGTCAGCGTTTAGTAAATCGGGTTTTGCCACCCCAATGAAGACATCAGCATCCACTAGCGCATCTGCAAGCGTACGCTTATTTGTGGTTCGGGCAAATGCGAATTTATAGGCGTTTAAATCTTCTCGACCAGTATGGATAACCCCCTTTGTGTCCAGCAACAGCATTTTCTCTTTATCTGCTCCAAGCGCAACTAACAAGCGCATGGAAGCAATTCCTGCAGCTCCGGCGCCGATACAAACAATGTTGACGTCTGAGAGTCTTTTATCCTGTAAATCAAGCGCATTTAACAAGCCGGCAGCAACAACAATTGCTGTACCATGTTGATCGTCATGGAAGACAGGGATATTAAGCTGTTCAATCAAGGCCTGTTCTATCTCAAAACATTCTGGCGCTTTAATGTCTTCTAAATTAATACCACCGAAAGTAGGTGCAATTCGCTTGGCAGTGGCCACAAAAGCTTGGGGATCGTCAGCATCAATCTCGATATCAAAAACGTCAATGTCAGCAAACCGCTTGAATAATACCGCCTTTCCTTCCATTACTGGTTTACTTGCTAAAGGCCCAACATCTCCTAAACCAAGAACTGCTGTCCCGTTGGTCATCACCGCAACTAGATTGGCTTTAGCTGTGTATCGGAAAACATCATCCGGGTTTTCAGCAATAGCGAGCACTGGCTCAGCAACGCCTGGAGTATAAGCAAGGGATAAATCGTCTTGCGAATTTGTTGGTTTAGTTATTTGCACTGCAAGTTTTCCAGGAGCTGGAAACTCGTGATAGTACAGTGCACGTTGCTTTAATACATCTTTGTCCAAAGTGCTTACTCTCTTTTCAAACAACCCGGCGAAAAATCATATAGAAAAATGCCAGAGATGAACAGCCATTTTTAAAAAAATAGGCGCATGTTTATTGCGCCCACTGCTATTTCTTTACCTAAAAAGGTCAATTTTTATATTTCAGTCCGGCTCTGCCTAACAAGAGCAAAACTTAAAGGAGGGGTTTAAGCCATATTCGGCAGAAAAATAAGAACTAAGTGACGAATTAGGTCCTATTGATGATAATTCTTATTCGCCCCGTTTTTTATAACGGTCACGGAATCTTTGGACGCGGCCACCCGTATCGACTAGTTTTTGTTTTCCAGTATAGAAAGGATGACACTGGGAGCAAACTTCGATATTGAGATCTCTACCAAGGGTTGATCCTGTTTCGAAGGAATGACCACAACTGCAAGTAACATTGATTGTCTTGTATTCTGGATGTATTGAAGCTTTCATACCATTCTCTCTTTCAAAGCGAGTATCGCCACCTGATCCTGCGCCAGGCACCATACTCATTACTAAATGACGCGCCACATTAACAGAAAACGAATTATAGATCAATTTTTTCAGTTTGGCAGGAACAATTCACTCATTTCCAACCAGCATACTTGCATTTGACACAAAGTAGCTAATTTTTTAACTGCGGCAATACCTCAAGGTCTAATTCAACCCAAGCTGGTGCATGATCAGAAGGCCGCTCCCACTTTCTTGGAGCCTTATCAATCTGGGATTGATTACATAAATTAATTAAGTCCTTATTCAGGAGTACATGGTCAATCCGTAATCCCATATTGCGTCTAAATGCACCAGCGCGATAGTCCCACCAGCTAAATGTTTTTTCTTCCTGGAGAAAATGGCGAAAACTATCAACCAATCCCAGGGCGAGTAAATCATTAAATGCTTTGCGCTCAGCTGGGCTTACGAAAATACAATTTTGCCAAATCCCTGGATCGTGAACATCCCTATCGTCTGGGGCTATATTAAAATCACCAACTACAGCAACCTTTGGATGTAAACTAAGCTGCTGTTGGATATAAGCTGAAACTTTTTCTAACCACTTTAATTTATAATAATATTTTTCAGAATTTAATTCCGAGCCATTAGGTACATAGAGATTAATGAGTCGGATTCCTGCAGTTGTCGCTGCTAAAATTCGGCGTTGAGGATCTTCTAAATCAGGAATATCTGTTACCACATCCCTTATCGGATAACGACTAATTATCGCAACCCCATTATAAGTTTTTTGTCCAGCATAAGCAAAGTGGTAACCCTGCTCAACAAAAGCTTCTTCGGGAAAATTATCATCAACAATCTTTGTTTCTTGCAGGGCAAGAATATCAATTGCAGATGATTCCAACCAGGTTAAAACATGTTCGAGGCGTATTTTTAATGAGTTTACATTCCAACTAGCAAGTTTAAGCACACCAATCCCCCTCATACTCAATTATTAATGGGGCATGATCAGACCAACGGCCCTCTGTCGCAATGCTTACTTTCTTAACACTATCAATTAAGCCTGGGGTAATCACTTGATAATCAATTCGCCATCCGATATTTTTGTCTCGTGCGCTCGGGCTACGATACGTCCACCAAGTATATTGCCCTTCTTCTTGGTTAAGTAGACGAAAGGCATCGAAAAAGCCCATAGGACCGAAAAGTTTATCCATCCACGCACGTTCCTCAGGTAAAAACCCTGAATTCTTTTGGTTGCTTCGCCAATTTTTTAAATCAATTTGTTTATGAGCAATATTATAGTCACCGCAAAGGATTAACTCGCGCCCCTCATTCTTTAAACTTAGTAGATGCTTCTCAAAGCGCTCCAGAAAATCAAACTTTACCTGTTGTCTCACCTCTCCACTGGTGCCAGAAGGGAGATAAACGGAGACCACGCTTAATTTAGGGTAATCGAATTGCAAATATCGACCCTCATTATCACAAGAATCGAACCCTAATCCTTTGATAACCTTTTTTGGTGGTTGACGAGCATAAATTGCTACTCCGCTATACCCCTTCTTCTGTGCATGATAGTATTCGCAAAAATATCCTGCAGGATAAAAGACTTCGTTTAGGGTTAACTGCGAATCCTGAACTTTTGTTTCCTGAAGACAGACAAAATCTGCATTTTGCTCCTTTAGCCAATCATAAAAGCCATTACGCGAAGCGGAGCGTACGCCATTGGCATTAAAACTAATTATTTTCACAACATTTCTCATTATAAAATTCTGACCTTATCCTACTCTTAGGTAATGCTTAGGAAAATTACTAAAGATGAAAAGCTGGTTGGCCTTCTGAGAATAACTCTAAGACTTTCCTTTGGCTAGAGAAACAGCAATATCTCCTAATCGTTTTCCTAAATATTTCGCCAAAGCGATTTCGTCCATACTTAATGGATTATCATTTGCAGCACCGCCTACATGCGTGACACCGTATGGTGTTCCTCCGCTGATTGTGCTGGTTAACAATGGCTCAGTGTAAGGCAATCCGAGAATAAGCATGCCATGATGAAGTAAGGGCAACATCATACTAACCAATGTGGTTTCTTGTCCTCCATGCATTGATGAGGAAGAAGAAAAAACACAAGCAGGTTTATTGACTAAATCACCAGCCAACCACAATGGTGTGGTGTTATCTAAAAAATATTTCAGCGGAGAAGCCATATTGCCAAAGCGGGTTGGACTTCCTAACGCAAGACCATAACAATAACGCAAATCGTCTAAAGTGGCATAGGGAGCACCACTTTCTGGAATAGGCTTATCCACTGCTTCGCAAGTTGCTGACACCGGAGGAACTGTTCTTATCCTTGCTTCTATACCAGTAACAGATTCCACTCCGCGAGCAATATATTGAGCCAATTGTGCGGTCTTTCCACTTCTAGAATAATACAAAACTAAAACATAAGGTTTATCGATCATTGATTAACTCCAGGACTCTTTCTGGCGGACGCGCAATAAGCATTTGTTCACCGGAAACAACAATGGGCCTCTGTAAAAGTTGAGGATGTTTGATAATTGCTTCTAATAGGGTTTCATCATCCGCATCAGTTAATTGCAACTCCTTATAGACTGCCTCATTATGACGGACTATTGCATTAATCCCCAAGCGCTTAGCAAAATTGTGTACACACTCAAGGGAGAGAGGTTGGCGCAAATAATCAATAATTTCTACCGACGCCCCCTTCTCTTGTAATAATTGCAAGCACGCCCGGGATTTTGAGCAGCGGGGATTATGATAAATGGTTACCATGGCTGTTATTCCTAATCGAATTCGAAAAAGTTAAGTATAACTAAAAGTTTACTCTTGCACACAGGTCTTAGGCTGCCTATGCTTTCTATAAACAGTGAAAACACTATGAATAATCCAAATGTAGGTAATCACATCTTCATGAATTTGAAAGAAAAGATAATTTATAAGTTTTATGAGGGAGCGCGCTTTATTCGCTTTGTTGCAGTACATTTTATTAATGATGACTGCACGTACCGTGCGTCTGCACTTGCGTTTACAAGCTTACTCGCTGTCATTCCGCTTATGACTGTTGGATTAGCAATTCTCTCCTCTTACCCTGTTTTTCAAAATTTATCAGGGCCTGTGCAAGATTTTATTTTTGAAAATTTTGTTCCAGCTACCGGTAAAGCAGTCCAAAATTATTTGCGTCAATTTGCTTCACAAGTTTCCAACCTTTCCGTTTGGGGGGTTGCAATTTTATTCTTTACCGCACTGCTTGTTATGGTGACCATTGAACGAGCCATGAACCGAATTTGGCGAGCCCCTTCTTCACGACATGGCGTTTCGGCTTTTTTGCTCTATTGGGCTATCCTTTCGTTAGGACCAGTATTTCTTGGTTTAAGTTTAGCTGCCAGTTCTTATTTGTTCTCGATGCCATTCATCAAAGATTACCCATCACCCTCTCTTTTACTAAGCCTTACTCCCTTTATTTTATCACTGGTGGGTTTCACCTTTTTATATGTTGTCGTGCCGAATTGCCCGGTGAAAATTTCCCACGGTTTATGGGGGGGGCTGATTGCCGCAATACTTTTTGAAACAGCAAAACAAGCGTTTGCTTATTATTTAACTCAATACAACAGTTACCGCTTACTCTACGGAGCATTCGCTACTATTCCCATTTTCTTTGTTTGGGTCTACTGGCTTTGGGTTATAACGCTTTTAGGCGCTGAAATAAGCTACGCGTTCTCAGTACATCACCAGCGCCGTGTAGGCAAGCCTCTCGATGGTTTTTCCCATGCATTACTCTGGCTACAAAAGCTTTGGCAAAGCCAAAAGGAAGGGAATGGACTTAGCTTGGATGCTCTCATCAGCTCGACAACGCATCCATTCGCCATCGATATCAATGATATGATTAATACACTGAGGCGCTTAGGTTATATTCACTCCACCAGTGATGGCTTATTCATGTTAAGTAAAGATTTAAGGGAAGTAACTCTGTACTCGTTAAGTCAACATTTACCCTATCATCTCCCTACCCACAGCGATTTAGAACAACTGAATTGTCCACCACTGGATCATTGGCGATCTGTCTTTATAAGGAATGATAGGGAATTGAGGAAAACCCTATCCATTGACTTACATGAGTTATTTAGTCAAGACAACTCTGGTATCGAAAAATGAGGTCGGGACAATCCACTAGATTGCTGGGTGCAAACCGCTAATGCCTGCGATAAATTAGAGAAAACATTCTCTTCTCCAACTAACCGAATAATACCCGCCTTCTCTAACTTAGCCTTCACACGTGCATTTGCTCCAGCCAACATGACTCGCACCTGATGTTTGTGTCGCTTAATGATAAACTCTTCTAAAGCTTGTAACCCTGTGACATCGATAAACGGAACCCAACCTAACTTTATAATCAACATGTTTGGTTCAGCAGGGGTATTTGCAAGGGCTTGCTCAAAATTTTCAACAGCCCCAAAGAAAAAAGGCCCTTCCATTTTGAAAACCTGAACATTAGCTGGAACAGCATCTATTCCTAATGTTCTAAATTCATGATGCAACTCTTGATGATCAACCTGGAGCACTTCAACACTGGAAGCCATCCGCCGCAGAAAAAGCAGAGTTGCCAAAATAACACCTACATTTACTGCAACAACCAAATCAACAAATACAGTCAAACCAAATGTGATCAGTAAGACGAGTACATCTGCGCGCGGGGCACATTTGAGCATCTTCACGAAATGGCGGGCTTCGCTCATATTCCAGGCCACAACAAATAATATCGCAGCGAGAGCGGCCAACGGCACATAGACTGCTAAGGGCGCTAGGAAGATAATGATGACCAACAAAGTCAACGCATGTATTATTCCTGCAAGGGGACTAGTTCCTCCATTGCGAATGTTGGTGGCAGTGCGTGCAATAGCGCCAGTGGCAGCAAATCCCCCGAACAAAGGTGCCGCAATATTGGCAAGACCTTGACCAATTAATTCTTGATTGGAATTATGTTCGGTACCTGCCATACCATCGGCAACTACTGCTGAAAGCAAAGATTCGATTGCTCCAAGCATTGCAACAGCAAAGGCGGGGCCAATTAATTCAGTAATACGAGTGAAACTGAGTTCGGGCAATTGGAATGAGGGCAAACCTTGCGGGATACCACCAAAAGTACTCCCAATAGTTGCTACTCCATCAAACTGAAAATAAGCTTCCAAGCCTGTTGCCACGACTAAAGCCACTAAAGGTCCAGGTACACGTTTCATCCCTGGCAATCTGTGAGAAAAAACAACTAACAACAATGACAAGGCAGCTAGCGCTGTGGTGGTAGGGTTCCACTGCGGAAATACCTGTAATAAAGACCATAGCTTTTGATGAAAGTGCTCTCCTGATACTGCCGGTAACCCGAAGAAATCTTTCCATTGGCCGACCCAAATAATGATTGCAATACCCGATGTAAAACCAATGATTACCGGTGCAGGGATAAATTTAATGACCGCACCAAATCGAGCAAGCCCCAATAGAAATAGAATCACGCCAGCCATTAATGTCGCAATTTGTAATCCATCTACTCCATATTTGGCTGTGATGCCGGCAAGTAGAACAATAAAAGCCCCTGTTGGACCCGCAATCTGCAGCCGACTGCCCCCAAAAACAGACACTAAAAAACCGGCCACGATTGCTGTATAAATACCTTGCTCAGGCTTAGCTCCAGAAGCGATAGCAAATGCCATGGCTAGGGGTAGAGCCACGACCCCGACGATAACGCCAGAAACAATATTAGGTAACCAATTTTGCCGTTTTAATAGACCGACTCGATAAGCTTCAAGCAAAGCTATCATGTTTTCACCGCTTCTTAATTATTATAAGAACCCCTATTATATCCGGATAACTCCCAATAAATACACAATAACCAATAATTTTAGTCATAGTGTCTAAACTACCGTACTAGAACTGAGGTTATTTCGTGTAGACCTTAGCCTCTGGGATTCGCAATGTTAGGCCCACCAAGACCAAATTCGCATTGGGCATATAATGTCCTTTTACACTCTCATTAGATACCGGCTCCACATTACTCCAGGTTGCATTTTGGTATTGGGTATACTGATAAGTAATTGAGAGTTCTGTATTCTCAGTGAAGCTTACCGCAGCTCCTATTTTTACTCCGCCTCCTGCTAGCCACTTATGGAAATTTCCTGTCACCCCCACATTCCCTGCGGTATTATTTGTTTTAGTAGCAAACCGATTATAGGAAACTCCAGGACCGATAAAGAAGCGAAGATTAGGATTATATTGATACCCGGGAAGTAGAAAAATCGCAAAACCATTTTCTAATTTTTCTTTAGCCCCAACCCCTTCAGATAGGAACCAATTATTGATTCTATATTGAGCTCTTCCGGTAAAAAAATCGATATCTCCTTCAATCGCTGCAGTCATTCTATCTGTAAAATGGACATCATACCCGGCAAGTAATTGGCCATGAAAACCCATATATCCACTGCGATAAGTTGCAAATGCAGGCGTTACGCTTTCCAAAGGATACAGCAACTTTTTTTTTGTATTGACTAAATTTACGCCAAGGTTAAGTCCACCATACAGAGAGGCATTTGCTGCGCACGATAATAGACAAAGAACTGACAGTAAAAGGCGTTTATTCATATCTGACCTCATTTATAAAATACCTGGAATGACAATTAGATTCGATGTTTGGGTAAGGTTTCCACGAGTTACGGTAATAGAAACAACCACCGGCTGAGGTATAGTTATATTTGAAACAATAAAGCGCCCCAATGCCCTATCCAAAGTTACAATTGCACCCGGGAAACCATTCACGGTATAGGTATCGTTAAACACAGCATTATCTAATCCTGCGTAATAGATAAATGCCGTAGTAGGATTTAACCGATTCCGTTCTGCCCTAAATAACACTGGTGCTGTTGGCGCTGTTGCCATTATCGTGAAATTATTTGCAGAAGTTGTAAAAAACGTACCACTTGCAACTTTTAAAGACGCGCCATTTGCAGCTCTAATCATGAGTCGAGCAGCCCCAGCATTAATATTGGGAACGGTAACAACGGCAGACCCGACATTAGGGACATGGGCAAGCAATACTTGAGGATAAGATAACCCACCATCCATTGATAAGAGAATATCAACAAAACCTGCACCTACCGGAGGCAGATTTGTACGAGCCACATTCCAAGTCACAGGCAATTGAGCCCCTCCTAACCACACAATACTTGGCGCTGTAGGATAAGTTAATGAAAAGGGGCCGGATGATGCGTCAGTGGTTAAAAAAGTATCAGTGTAGGTATTACAAGACCCCCCTGGGATATTTGCGCGTACGGTTGTTCTAAAATGCAGTGTTCGACTCACGGAGGGTAACACTTCCCAAGTAAATGGCCCATTATTCGCAAGCGCCGATAAACTTGGAAAGAATCGTGTGGAGGATTGAGAGGGAACAACACTTCTAAAATTAGGACCACCAAACGAATAACTCACAGGCGGTTGCTGTGAGATTTCATTATCCATCTGTTCCCATGTATAAGTGAGTATATTATTACCCCCATTATTTGTTGCAAAAGTAGTCAACGCAAAAGGGGTATTTGCCGGTATGACAGCAAATCCAGTTGTTCCAAGAATGGTTGGGGCAGAAGGGATAAGCGACTTCTCCGCGCAAACACCCCCTTCCTCCGATACAAAAAGTCCCATCTCCTGCAAACTAATCCCATGGAAGTAAGAATTAGAGTTAGGCTGAACATTTGGAGGGCAAATGCCTGCATAGCTCATAATAGTACTGCCGCTTCCCGGTTCAACAGCAGTTGGAGGATTCCTTTCACAGTTATTGTTTTGAGTGTGATTAGCATTGAACTGATGGCCCATTTCATGGGAAACAAAATCAACATCAAAGGGATCACCAATTGGACTATCGCTTCCTGTTACGCCTTGTGCTTTTTTTTCATCGTCACAAACACAACCAAGTGTAGCAAGACCACTACCTGCAGCATCAACGACATGGCCTATATCGTAATTATTTGTGCCAATCACCGCATCAATGTTGGATTGATTTTCTCCCAACATTAAACGGGGGTTTCCGCTTGTGTAAGGTTCAGTGTTGGGATCGGTATAGATGATTGCATCATCATTGGGGATTAACTCCATCGTTATTGCCATATCGGTTTCATAGATCCCATTTACGCGATTCATAGTCGTCACTATCGCTGCAAGAGCCAGTGGAACAGTTCCGCCATGAAACTGAGTGTACTCAGCTGTGGCTGCCATAGCTAGACGGTATTTTTTAAGCTCGCAAGCATTAAAATTAGCAAAATGCTTAAACTGGTAAAGTTTTTTAATTGGTTTGCCTTGGCTCGTAACTTCACATTTTATTTTTTGTGTACTGATAAAATTCCTTTGCTTATAGACGAGATAATATTGCGCATTATCTTTTTCTAAAGGATCAATAAACACAGTATCTTTCCCAGGATTCAAAATCATGGCGTGGAATCCTTGTGGAGTGATATCGAATTTCACAAATTCATTTGATTTACCTGTACCATACCCATCATAAGTTCGAATTTCCGGGTATTTTTCTGCTAGAGTTGGATGCATCGTGCTGTTCTCAACGACACGAAATTGATGCAGGGTTCCGTCTGGCAATGGAAGCTCAATGAAAACGGGGGTACCGGCTCTTAAACCCGCACGATGAGGCACATTCTCCAATGCTTGAGAAAGTCGATTGATATTAATCTCGACAGTACGATAATGCTTCGCTTGAATTAGGCGCTTTCCTCCTGATGGAACTGATTCACGCTTAACATCTTTAATAATATTGCTAATGACTTTGTAGTTTTGAGCAGCAGCCAAAGAGGAAAAAGCTAATATAAAGACAACAATAAACATCCTTATCATATTTTCTGTTGTTCCCTCAAAAAACGAAGCCGTCACTTTAACAAGTTCATTGAGTATTTGGCAATATCAAAACTAACTAAGCAGAAACAAATCTATTCAATTTGTTAAGCTCAGTGATTACGTAATATTTGCTTAACCTTCGATTGATATAATTTGTTCATATTGCAATCTATTCGGATTTATTATGATCACACTTGAAGAGCAACTTCAGCATTTGGCCCGCCTACAAGCCCTAATGGATAAAAGCTCAGAAACTAATCGAGCTATTCTAGTTGCTGATGAAGCAGAAAAAATCGAACAACAGTTGTCTTCTTTTAGCCGCTATCCTGAAATAGAGCTACGCTGGCTAAATTTCCATCTTAAAAATCTTGAGGTAGACGACTCTGGAAAAGCTGCATACGAGGAAAGAGAAGCAAAAATTGAACATGAAGGCTATGCTCTTTTTGCTCTTCGATGCGAGGATTGTATAAAGAAGTTTGTGGATGAACATAAGCAACAAATTAAAGAAAAAGCTGAATTAAACAAGTTAATTAAAGATCAACAACAATCTATTTTTAGCCAATGCCTAACCAAAGCAACTCAAAATTACCTTCATAGGTATAAGAGCAATCCTGGCAAGCCCTTTTCTACACAAGATATCTTATCTCAGGCAATGGCCATCTATCAGCAAAAAATGTATAAAGAAGCACTGATAGAATTTGAGGTGATAAGCTTTATTCAATGTTATGCCCGCTTTAAAGGTTTCCCAGGCCAATACATTAGTGAACAACAAGAGATAGAAGATATTTTAAATATGCATGAGGCATTTCTTGGAAACGGGTATGTTCTAACAACAAAAAAACAGAAAATACCTTATGATCTCACTCAATTTAGAACGAGAAAATTTGCTAATTTTTATGATTCACTTGGTGAGCTGGATGAGTTAACACCAGAGATTTTTAAAAATAAAGCATCCGAATTTATACAAGCAAATAGCAGTTTCAAAAGCAATGATACAATTACCAGCATCATGTATTTTCATTTCAAAGGTGAATTCGGTTTATTTACCACCCACATGGCTCCTGTATTTGCCGCAACAAACCAATTTGCTGAATTGTCTTTGCCGGCAATTTCAACTGTTCCTACCACAGATAAGAAGATTATCCGCTTGAGGCAAATTGTAGAAGAATATCAGCGAGACCTAACCAATCTTGAAGAAGAAGAAAGAACAACTTACCCTGATAGAAAACCTGAGGCTATTATAAAACGAAGAGATGCCTTAGAGACAATTGTTGCCTTTGCCAATCAACACGAAAAGCTTTCACCATTAATGATCTCCGTCATAAGAAATGCAGTCGATGAAATTGAAAGAAACGAGCCAACATGGTTCGAAAAACCACTATGTGAGCAAATATTGGATATATGTACTTTGGGTTTTTCTCTATTCTTAAGGTGGTGCTTTACCTCCCAGCAGAATTCAGCGAGAGAGCGGTTGCATCAAGTAGCTAAAGGTGAAATACCCGAAGATGAAAATCCAGAGGATGGCAGCCCAGACAAGAAGGATGCCCCGGGTAATTGAGCCTAGGGTTGCTCTGTTAAGTTCTCCTTACCTCCGAATAACCAAATAAATTAGGCTCAGAAGAATAAGTGCAATGAAGCTTCGTATATAGGGAGCTGTTGTTTTATCTTTATAAAGTACGGTGAAGTAAGCTATTGGATGACGATAGAGAATACTACGGATAATTTTTTTACTCGCATGAACAGCTTTCCCTTCCAATGGGTATTCATGTATTCGCACGCTGGGCCCATCGTTTGCTTCGATGATTACGCCATGTGATTTTTCAATCGGTATATTAATATCGACGCATTGCACATCAAACCCAACCAATTTTAGGCCTAACTCTGCAGCCGCGCGTATAAATAGCTTCCTATTCTCCTTACATATATTTTTGTCTATTGACTTATAAGTACCACCCCGTGTTGCATTACAAGTGTAACACAAGCTAACACACTCCTCTTTTTTCGGAATGTAGTTTAGATCGAGGCCAAGCTCGGCGAGCTTAATTTGGCATTCTTCATCGATGCCGATTGGACCTAGTGTATTGCTTATTTTAGGACGTTGAATATTAGCTAAATCAATAAGCTCTTGCAGAGTATGTACACCATCACCCATCACATGCGCCGGATACCGTTGAATGACACCGAGGATACGCCCGTTGAAGACCAAAACTCGATAAGAATTCAGATTACCATGGAATTCTTCAATCGATATGAATTCATAATCAGCAATATTATCATCGATGTATTTTTTTAATTGCGCTAGTGTTTGGATGTTACATAATACATCTTGGCCTAATTTACCTGCTTGGGGCTTAGCAACCAAGGGGAAATTTAACTGGGCTATTTTTTCTTCGAGCAATCCGTCTTGGTATTCCGAAATGTGAATAAAGGTGGCTTTAGGGACAGGGAATCCGCCTTTTTCAAGCAACTTATTCATCGTGTACTTATTTCTAGATACATGGATACAACTGCAATCGTTTAGTGGCGTTCCGCTACCACAAAAGTAATAATTTTGCTTTCCAAGTTTTATCCTAAACCCTTCGATTTGAGCTATTCCTTCTACCGGTATATGGAATTTTTTGGCGCTTTCGTAATAGCATCGTGCATTTTTATTCATTTGATCGTTATTCAAGAAAAAACTCCCCATGCGTTCTGGAAAGATATAGATATTCTAAATAAATTTTTGCGTATAATTTGCTGATATCGAAAATTGTCACTGCGTACTAGGGTTTTCTCGCAATAATAGCCACTCCTTCTCGGCCATCATATTGGGCTTTTTCAGGTAAATCTTTGCGCGCGTACAATTCAGCTTTTTCAACTATAAAACCAACGCGCTCGACTTCTCTGGATAAAATTTTATCATCTAAAAAATGGAGTCTATCTGGAACATAACGATTAATGGGTTCTTCGACAAGCGTTTTTAGGTTAGTAAAATAACCTGGCCATTGCTCATTATCTTTAATTCTTTGTTCGTAGATTGGAATAATTGATTTGTACAGCGCTCGATAAGGAGGTGAGGCGAGAATAAACAATTTCGCGCCTGATTTAAGCCAAAGAAATAATTTCTGAATCCCTTCCTGTAATGCAGGAGGTTCCAAATAACCAAGCATACGGGAGACGTAACAACCAGCGATACTTTCAGGAGCCAAATTTAACTCATAGGGAAATTCCCCGGGGAGTAAAGTTAGGCGCCCGCGGCAATCCTCTGGTGTACGGTTGTATAAAATTTGTAGATGGCGGGGTTCAATATCATTTGCAATGATTGTAGCCCCTGCTTTTAAAGCAGCGATTGTAACAAAACCATAAGCAGCGCCAAGCTCGAGTATCGGTGATTTTTGTTGTACCGCAAATTCAATAAATTGTTTAGCGTAATCGTCAAGATAACTTGATACTGGTCCCCTTTTGTTTAAAGTCATTACCAAATGTTCAGAGATTGGGTCAGGCATTTTTAAATCATTGTTTTTTGATTTATCCATAATAATTTTCTGCCCTCTTTTTAAGGGTTCTCATTAAAGACTTAAAGATCTTCCTTCCCTGGAATAAGAAGGCCTACAGAATCTTAATTCAATATAGCTAATCGCTAACAGGCTCTCGATGATTTTATAAAATATAACGTGCCCAATCCTCATCATCTGCCAATTTTCCTAAGTGAGTATCGACATAAGACGCATCCACATGTACTGTTTGACCCGCTTTATCTGTGGCTTCGAAAGAGATGACTTCTAACAAACGCTCCATCACAGTATAGAGACGGCGGGCACCAATATTTTCAGTACGCTCGTTCACTTTCCACGCAACTTCTGCAATGCGCCTAATACCTGTCTCAGCAAAGGTTAAATGTAAACCCTCAGTTGCCATTAACGCCGCGTATTGTTCAGTCAATGAAGCACTCGGTTCAGTTAGTATACGCACAAAATCTTCGACACTTAGTGCAGATAATTCAACACGAATCGGTAATCGCCCTTGCAACTCAGCAATCAAATCAGATGGTTTAGCAACATGGAATGCTCCCGAGGCGATAAATAGAATATGATCTGTCTTAATCATGCCGTATTTGGTTGAAACTGTAGTCCCTTCAACCAACGGTAAGAGATCCCGCTGTACACCCTCACGGGAAACGTCGCCACCACCCCCAGTCTCGGCGCGTTTAGCCACTTTATCCAACTCATCAATAAAAACTATCCCGTTTTGTTCAATGTTTTCAATAGCGCGAAGCTTAGTGTCTTCTTCATTAATTAACTTGGCAGCTTCTTCTTCACGTAGAATTTTCATCGCTTTAGCAACAGTTAATCGACGAGTCTTAGTCCGTCCGCTGCCAACTTGCTGAAACATTGCCTGCAACTGGCTAGTCATTTCTTCCATGCCAGGAGGTGCCATAATTTCTACACCCACTGCATTTGCAGCAACCTCAATTTCGATTTCATTATCATTTAGCGCTCCTTCCCGCAACTGCTTGCGGAAAACCTGGCGTGTCGAGCTTTCTTTCTCACTGGGCGTTAAGCTGCCTCTTGCTGGTGGCAATAAGGCATCTAAAACACGCTCTTCAGCAGCATCTTCAGCCAAATTGGCAACTTTCTTCATTGCGCGTTCACGCTCTTGCTTGACAGCAATATCAGCGAGATCACGGATTATTGAATCCACATCACGCCCGACGTAGCCTACCTCAGTAAACTTAGTGGCTTCCACTTTAACAAAGGGGGCTTGAGCGAGCTTTGCCAATCTTCTAGCGATCTCGGTTTTACCGACTCCTGTCGGCCCAATCATTAAAATATTTTTGGGCATAATTTCGTTGCGAAGTGCAGAATCTTTAATTTGCATTCGCCGCCAACGGTTACGCAAAGCAATAGCAACCGCACGTTTAGCATCGTCCTGACCAATAATGTGCTTATCCAATTCTTGCACGATCTCTCTTGGAGTCATCATTGTATTATTCACTGTCAGTATCCAATTCTTCGATAGTTAAATTATGGTTTGTATAAATACAGATGTCAGCAGCAATATTCAAACTTTTGCGCACAACATCATGGGCGGAGAGGTCAGTATTTTCCACTAAGGCGCGGGCTGCAGACTGAGCAAAAGGACCTCCAGAACCAATGGCAATTAATCCTTCCTCAGGCTCAATTACATCGCCATTTCCCGTAATAATAAGCGAAGCTTTACGATCGGCCACTGCTAAAAGTGCTTCTAAGCGCCGTAAGATTTTATCCGTGCGCCAATCTTTGGCTAATTCCACCGCTGCACGCACTAAATGGCCTTGGTGCATTTCTAGCTTCTTTTCAAATCGTTCAAATAATGTGAACGCATCCGCTGTGCCCCCAGCAAAACCAGCAATGACATTGTCTTTATACAGGCGTCTAACTTTGCGCGCATTACTTTTCATCACTGTGTTACCCATGCTGACTTGTCCGTCACCACCGATAACCACCTTATTCCCCCGTCTTACAGACAAGATAGTTGTACCTCGATATTGTTCCAAAGTGCATCCCCATTACAGATTGAGATTCTTAGATGGGGGTAAGAAAAAAAAAATCAATGGATGGGCAAAATTATTTTAGCAGGGCGCTCAAGCTCTGGAGCAAGTGTAGCCTCAACCTGCAGTACCTGAAGGAGTTATCCAATTTATGAAACAGGTTGGCATTTATTACAAATTCCTCTTAACTCAATAGCTCCCTGCCCAAGATGAAATTGATTCTCCTGTGATATTTTCTGCACTAAATCATGCATGGTTTGATCATATAATTCATTAACCTGATGACAATCATTGCAAACCATCAGCACTTCGGAGGAATGATGCTTTTCAGGCTCGTGACAAAGTGTATAGGATTGGATAGACTCAATTTTATGGACCACTCCATAATCAACAAAATAATCGAGTACACGATAAACAGTTGGCGGTTTGGCATTTTGCTTAATTTGCAATAACCTATCTAAAATCTCATACGCTTTAAGCGGTTTTGCTGTACTCCATAAAATATATAAAACGCTTCTGCGCAAAGAAGTTAGCCTAAGATCGATAGCCAAACAATAATTCAAAAATAAGGTTGGATAGTTCATTTTTGATGCTGACTAAGTGTTATATTCACTCATAAATGCCACTCCATGCAATAAGGGAGTAATTTTTAGATATTCTGCCAAACTTTGGCCAATATCAGCGAAGCTATCACGGCGACCAATAAAACGGCTATTGATTTTAGGTCCAAAAACAAGAACGGGCACGTGCTCTCGAGTATGATCTGTTCCCGAAAAAGTGGGATCACAGCCGTGATCTGCAGTAATAACCACTATATCATCCGGTTGAAGAAGTTCAAATAATTCGGGGAGACGGCGGTCAAACTGTTCGAGTGCATGAGCATAACCAACAACATCACGACGATGTCCGTAAGAAGAATCAAAATCAACAAAATTAGTGAAAATTAAGCTTCCTTCAGGGGCGGTGTTCAACGCTTTTAATGTTGCATCAAACAAGGCATGGTTTCCGTCTGCCTTAATTGTTTGAGTAACCCCTTGATGAGCGAAGATATCCGCAATTTTACCTATCGCGATAACTTCACGGCCTGCTTCTTTTAGTAAATCTAATAAAGTCGGAGCAGGTGGTAGAGTAGCATAGTCTCGACGATTACCCGTGCGTTTAAAACTGCCTGGCTTACCAATAAAAGGTCTCGCTATAACCCGACCAATTTGGTACTCATCCACCAACTTGCGGGCAATCTCACAGATTTCATAGAGCCGGTTTAAACCAAAACTTTCTTCATGCGCAGCAATCTGGAACACACTGTCTGCCGAGGTATAAACAATAGGTTTTCCTGATTTAATATGTTCTTCACCCAGTTCCTCAATAATTGTTGTTCCAGAAGCATGCTTTTCGCCTAACACACCAGGTAAATTTGCTTGCTTAATGAACGTATCAATTAATTTTTTGGGAAAACAATTCGCTTGATCGGGGAAATATCCCCAATCAAAAGTTACAGGGACTCCCGCAAGTTCCCAATGGCCACTGGGAGTATCTTTACCTAAACTTTGCTCAACAGCATAACCATAATAACCACTCGGCTCTTCAATTGTAGATAAATCCACCAATCGAACGCCTGAGCTTGCAAGAGCAGTATGATATAATCCTAATCGGGTTAGGTTTGGAATGTTTAAAGGCCCCTCACGCAAGCCTTCTTTATTGGCTAATCCATCGCTGCAAGCTTGATGGATGTGAGCAAAGGTATCGGCGCCCTCGTCACCATAACGATATGCATCAAGACTAGCTCCAATCCCCATGGAATCCATCACTAAAATACAAACCCTTCCTAACATTCTTTCTTCATTCCTCTGCTTGTGCATGGCGGCAATAGGTCTCTCTTAAACCAAACAATACCAATAAAGCAACAATTAATCCGATAGGAAAAATTAAAGCGGCATACTGATAATCGCCTAAAGAATACACCGGCACACCACCTAACATTCTCATTTCGCCGTGCTGCATTAACAAGAAACTAAATAAAACTTGATAAACCACACAACCACCTTGAGTCAAAATCGATACGACGCTCACAGCAGATGCAGTCATCATTGGTGAACTGCTTTCTGCGACTAAAGCATAGCTAATCACTTGGGCTGCAGTAAAAAAACCTAAGAGAAAGAATAAAACCTTCATAACCGGTAAGGAAACAGGAACAAATAAGATTGACAACATTGTTAGTAAGGAAGCCAAAACTCCTACCTTCATAGGCAGAATGCGTAACCCTAGTTTATCTGAGCACCAACCAATAATTGGTCCACCGATGATTGCCCCCAAAAATAACATTGAATTGACTACTGCAGCATCTTCCTTTGACACTCCCATTTTCTGCATTAAATAGAGTGATCCCATCATCGCACCGTATACAGCGATCGCCATGTTCATTAGGCTTGTATAAAGTGCTGCTCGTAAAGTTTGAGGATTTAAATACGCTTTTTTGGCTGTAGCCAGCAAACTTATCCTTTTTACTGCGCTTTGATTTTTGCCCTGCGCCCGGTCAATGATGCCAAAATACATCACAACCAACATGATTGTCCCAAGCCAACCCACTTGCACTAAAGCTTCACGCCAACCGATTTGTGCAACTAATTTGGTTAAAGGATACTGCGCTATCATACCGCCTGTCATAGCTATTGTCACAATCACTCCAGTGACCAATGCCATGCGTTGGGGAGGGAACCACCGAGAAGCAAGGCGAATAGGGCCAAGAAAACAAAAAGCGCTGCCGATACCTGTCATAAAACGGCAGAATAAAGCTAAATAGAACGATTGTGCCTGTGCCAATATAAAAGTGCTTAACACACAGAGCAGCATGGCTATTAGAATTGTTTTTTTAGCAGAAAACCGATCAAGGACAAAGCCGGCAACAAAAAGAAAAATAACATTAGAGACATAATAAATGCTTGACAAATAAGCCATTTTGTCAGCCTGCACGTGAAAATCTTGCATAATATTATCGGCAATTGATGCAAACATATTGCCTTGGATAAACTCATAAAAGAAAAATAACGATGCACTAAAACAAACCAACCACGGCAATAAAAAATTCTCAACCTGTTCGCTCGTTTTATATTCTTCCACCATCCGCATAAAGGCCCCTCAGTACAAACGTTTGCAGTAAGTCTCACGTGTTAATAAAACCGCTAGCAATGCTGCTACAGCGGCCAAAGGAAAAATCCACATCGCATATTGAAAATCAGTTACCGTATAGTTTTGAGATATAACCCCTGCATGTTGCTGCATTAACAAACCGAAGAGCACCTGTCCTATACCTCCTCCTCCCATAATTAGTACGGAGGCCATGCCTGTGGCGGCTCCTGTATTGTCTGATGAATTACTTTCTGCAATTAACGGGTAACTTATTACTTGTGTACTAGTAAAAAATCCAAGAGCAAAGAAAAGGACACTTAACTGAGTTTGTGACAAATCAAGATCCATAAACAATGGAATGACAGTGGCTAAGGTAGCAATAGCGCCCAAGATCATTAAAGGCTTACGCCGCCCTTGAGCATCAGATAACCACCCCACTAAGGGACAACCAATAATGCTACCAATGAAAATCAAGCTTACAACATTGCTTGCGATCATTTCGGGAAGATGATGGACAACTTGCAAATAACTCGCCCCCCATAGTGCGCAAAGCACCATAATGGGCAAATTTAATAAAGAGGTATAAAAACCTGCAAGCCAGTTTTGTGGATTGGCAAGGGATTGCAAAAAACTTGCAAGTACAGCTGGTTGAGCGGAGCTTTCCTTTGTTAATGCATGACTTGGCTTATCCTGGACAACCCAATAAATCCAAATTAATAAAACAGTACCAACAGCACCATCAATAAGCAAAGATCTACGCCAACCATAATATTCATTAAGATGGGCAAACGGAGTATGTGCCATCATACCCCCCAGAAAAGCCATCGTTACGAGTAAACCAATTACTAAAGCCTGACGGCGAGGAGGAAACCACCGCGAAACCAAGACAACGCAAGAGAGAAAACAAAATGCATTACCAATACCCGAAAGAAAATGAAAAAAGCAAGCTAAAGCAAACGAGTTGGTCAGACCAAACCCTATTGTGCCAACAACACAAACAAACATCGCTGTAAGAATGACTTTTCGTGTTGAAAACCGATCAAGGATAATTCCTGCAGGCAAAAGGAACAGGATATCGGCCCATAAGTAAGTGCTCGACATCCAGCTTAGTTGTGCTGCGTCTAAATGAAAGTCCTCACGTAAGGGTTGATTAATTACATCAAAAATATTGAGTTGAAAAAATTCATAGAAGAAAAACAACCCAGCAGACAAACAAACTACCCATGCCATTAAATCACCTCGAGGCAAAATTGAGCTCGAATCCATCGCGAGAGAGTCTGACAAGATAGCTCCTTAGCACAGGGTTGTGAAAATTGCGGCGCATTGTATCAAAATTCACATTCAATTGGTATCTTAATTGAACAATTACTTCACATTTAATATCCTGAACTTTTTCACTATCAGATAGCATCAAAATGGGAACACTCACACTTTGTAACTGGACAAATTGTTTGAAAGTAAGTCAACAAATTGAAATATATTACCTCTTCCCCATAGAAATCACGTCAACACCTACACAAGCAGAAAACTCACTTAGCACTCGCTCGTCTTTTGATCTGAGTAGCTATAAAGTAATGCGCTATCCCAAATATCTGGTACACCTTTTAGCATGTATTCTGCTGAAAGATTTAAATAAAGCTTAGTCACTTTATCGAAAGGGTTTTTTTCCAATACTGATTTAAATTTAACGCATGCTTCAGCAAATTTCTTACCTTGAAATAATTCTATCCCATGCTCAAAATCTTGTTTCATTGATAGCTTCATCTCGCTATTAGGATCAGTTGCCGCAACCATTACTTCAGAGATGGAGATATTTTGCTTTTTTCCTTTCAGATATACCCCGCCTAAAAAGCGCCTATTCTCAAGGACGAAATCTTTATCCTTTAATGTATTAATAAATTCTTCGCTGGCGACAATCCTCAGATCATATATCCCTGCAAGATCTTGTAAACGTGATGCAACATTTACCGCATCCGAAATAACAGTCCCCTGCATGCGATTTTCGACACCGACAATACCTAACATTAACATGCCAACGTGCAAACCAACTCCAGTGACCACCGGGTAATATTTCTCACTTTTGTGATCTTCGTTGAATTTAGCAACAGCCAATTGCATGTCTAAAGCAGCGTGTAAAGCATCATCAGCCGTTTGGAACAAGGCAATTACTGCATCACCTATATATTTATCAATAAAACCATTATTGCTTTGAATAGTTGGCTCAACATAGTTTAAGTATTCATTGATAAAGTTGTAATTCTCTTCCGGGCTAAAGCTTTCAGAAATGGTTGTAAAATTGCGAATGTCAACAAATAATATACTCATTTCGCGCTCAATATGGTCACCCAACTGAACCTCTGAAATTTCCTTTTTGGATAAGCACTGTAAAAATTGCTTTGGGACAAACTTTTCAAAAACTTCGGCTTGCTTTAAAGTGCATTCCAATAAGTTGTATTCCTGCAAGCCTTTAGCAACAGTCAATAAAAAATCACTTTCACTCCAAGGTTTTGTAATATATCGATATAAATTAGCCTTATTTATTGCTCTAATTGCTGATTCAAGCGACGCCTGACCCGTTAACAGAATTTTGATGATTTTTGGATGGGATTCTTGTACTTCCACTAAAAACTGATCCCCTGACATACCAGGCATTATTTGATCCGATATCACCATAATGACACTATAACCCTCAGCATTTAGCTGATTGATTAATTCAAGTGCTTCATCGGCACTTTCACAAAACTCGTATTCGTACTGATCGCCAAAATGGCGTTGCAGCTGACGATTGAGTGAATCAAGAATAATTTTTTCATCATCAACACAAATAATTACAGGTTTTTTAAAGGAAGTATTATTCATTTTTCATGCGTTCCTTTTATAGGCAAAATAATTCGAAATAAGGTTCCTGTTTCTTGTGTATCTACTTCTATTCTCCCGCTGTGCTTTGTCACTATTTCATTCGATATATATAAACCAAGTCCTGTTCCTTCCCCTTTTGGTTTTGTTGTGTAATAGGCTTCAAAAATTCGCGGTAATACATCAGGTTGTATACCAGGACCATTATCTTCAAATTCGACTTTGACGTGATTCTCATCAAATAATTTTAACCGGATAATAATCTGCCCTTTACCTTTCATCGCTTCAATTGCGTTATTAACCATATTTAACCACACTTGATTAAGCCGTTCAGCAACACACTCGATAGATGGGATTGGATCAAATTCTTTAATAATGGTAATACCGTGTTTAAGCCGATTGTTAAGAATAATTAAAGTAGTCGTGATATCTTCTTCTAAATTTGTCTTGACGAATTCGCCCTGATCAGAGCGTGAAAACAATTTGAGCGCCTTGACTAAATGCAGAATTTTTTGAATGGCAATTTTAATATCCCGAGTATGAATTCGCGTCATACCTAACATAAACAATGAATCAAAAATAACAGGGCTTATCGATGATTTTAATAATGGGATAACTTTTTCAATCTGATCACTTTTAAATCCAATTGTTGCCAAGTTCTTACTTGTCATCCTCGCGTTTGCGATATCGTTTTCCATCAAGATTTTTTCTATCCCAGAGGCAATATTTCGAATTTCCATAGTACCGTATTCGTGTGGAATTTCGGGAATACTACTGCAAACCTCAAAATAATTTGTCCTTAAATCGACTTCAATTGAATCGACAATCTTGATTAATGTGTTTAATAGTTGGAGGTAATCGGTATTAATCTCCTCAATTGCGCTTGCAATAGCACCTGCCGGAGTGTTTATTTCATGACTTATTCCTGCAATCAATTGGCCAATTCCTGCCATTTTCTCTGATTGAACCAATTGCGCTTTTGAACGTTGTAGTTGAACAAGCGATTCTTCCAGTTCCTGGTTGACTGATTTCAACTTCTCACGCATCAACTTTGTCATTTTGGCGCGATAATATGTCATATAACCCATCACATTCGAAAATACCAAAATTGTCATTGCACTTAAAACATTTGGTATAAGACCTGTTCCTAAATTAACATGAAAACCAAATAACATGCTCCCAGTAAGTGCCCCTAAAACATTCGCTACAAAACTCTGCAGCCCAAGCCAAAGACCTCGCACACTCAGGTTTGCCATCATTGTCATACTGACCGCAGTAAAAGAAGGCCAAAAAGCGTAATCGAGGTAAGCAATCCATAAGCCGAGAAGGTAGGAATCAATAAATAACATTCTCAGTTCTAGTGGTTTAGGCCGCTTACTGCGCATGGACATAAATAAGGCAAAATGAGGCCAAATAATTCCCTCCAAAGCAGCGAATATCAGTGGGATACTGATTGGCCTTCCTCGTTCAATCAGGGTAGTGATAAAAGTAATACAGGCGAAAAAATGCCCAGAAAAACGAGGGACATAATTTAGCATTACAATAGGATGCAGTTTTTTTGTTTTCTCAATTTCCACCATGATATTTTCTAGATCCCGCAACCTTCATTAATAATCGGTTTAAGACAACCTATGATTTTAAGTTACATGGTCTTATTATTATAGTTGAAGTAGAGAAAGTGATTATCGAGCTTTTATATGCTCTAAATCAAAGACCTAATAACAATCAAGGATAACGACATGATTCCTGTAAAAGGATATGCAGCTGAAGCAGCCAAATCCCCTTTAAAACCTTACTCTTTCGCACGTCGGGATATAGGTGAATACGATGTCCTCATTGATATTAAATACTGTGGAATTTGCCATTCTGACATTCATCAAGTAAGGGATGAATGGGGCGGGTCACTTTTCCCAATGGTTCCTGGGCATGAAATTGTTGGTATAGTCGATAAAGTTGGGCACAAAGTGACCCAATTCAAAACTGGTGATAAAGTAGGAGTAGGGTGTTTTGTCGATTCTTGCCGTCGCTGTATCAATTGTAAGGCAGATCTCGAGCAATATTGTGATGAAGGTGCGACATTAACTTACAATTGCATGGAACGTGACGGCACTCGCCTTACTCAAGGAGGCTATTCCACTAAAATCGTCGTTGATGAAAACTACGTGCTTCGCCTTCCTGGAAATTTGCCTTTGGATGCCAGTGCTCCTTTATTGTGTGCCGGAATTACTCTTTATTCCCCGCTAAAGCATTGGCACGTGGGCCCTGGTAAAAAAATTGCCATTGTCGGTTTAGGCGGCTTAGGGCATATGGGCGTTAAAATTGCTCATGCTATGAAGGCGGATGTAACGGTACTAAGTCACTCCCTGAAAAAAGAAGCCGATGCGAAGCGCATGGGGGCTAATCATTTTTATGCAACTTCCGACAGTAACACATTTACTCAACTCGCCCGAACCTTTGATTTAATTATTTGTACCGTTTCCTCTGGCATCGATTGGAACCAATACCTTAGTTTATTAAAACGTGATGGAACGATGGTGGTAGTAGGGATCCCTGAAGATAATGTGCCAATCAATGCTTTTTCTTTGATTAAAAATCGTCTTAGTATTGGCGGTTCGCTGATCGGCGGCATAAAAGAAACCCAAGAAATGCTCGATTTTTGCGGTAAACATGATATTGCTGCTGATATTGAGCTTATCCCCATTCAGAAAGTAAATGAAGCCTATGAACGCGTGTTAAAAAGCGACGTGCGCTATCGCTTTGTGATTGATATTGCTTCCTTGTAGGGGTTTGTCCTTCAACTGCCCGATATTCCCCACACAATTTTTATGCTATAAAATTCGCATTTAAATTTTAAGGATAGTCGGGGATGAAATATCGTCCAGACGTTGATGGCTTACGGGCAGTTGCTATTCTATTTGTTTTATTTTTCCACAGCGGTCTGAAGCTATTCCCCTCTGGTTTCGTTGGCGTTGATTTATTTTTTGTTATTTCTGGATTTTTAATCACCAGCATTATTCATGAGTCTATTCAAAACAACCATTTTTCATTCATCGAGTTTTATAACCGACGGTTATGGCGTC
>Ga0272446_1000988_pt1 | contig 42780 bp, 42 predicted proteins | sample YNPCB0061_FD_194587 | JGI IMG/M metagenome (GOLD analysis project Ga0272446, IMG submission 194587) | Hot spring microbial mat communities from Yellowstone National Park, WY, United States - YNP-CB-006-1 | ecosystem: Environmental > Aquatic > Thermal springs > Hot (42-90C) > Sediment | place...
CCGAGGCCGTGCGTGCTCGGCCAGCCGGCCCGACGGAGCAGGGCGTAGGTCTCGAAAGCAGCGGCGGCGGCGAGGAGGGCCAGGCTGATGCCGAGCAGGGGCTGGCCGGCGACGAGGACGAGGGCGACGACGGGGACGACGACGACGGCGCCACGCGCCCGCGCTTCGAGCACCGCCGGCCGAGCCGTCCTAGCGACCGAACCGGCGGGTCCGACGGGCGTACTCGGCGAGGGCCGCGTCGAAGGCCTCCGGGCCGAAGTCCGGCCAGAGGATCCCGCAGGAATAGAACTCGGCATAGGCCGACTGCCAGATGAGGAAGTTCGAGAGGCGCTGCTCCCCGCCCGTCCGGATCACGAGATCCGGGTCGGGCAGGCCGGCCGTGTAGAGGGCGCCGGCGATGGTCGCCTCGTCGATGGCCTCGGCCGGGATCCCCTGCTGGACGATCCTCCGGACCGCGTCGACGATCTCCGTCCGACCGCCGTAGTTGAAGGCGACGGCGAGCTGGAGGCGATCGCCGGCCTGGGTCTCGGCGAGCGCCCGCTCGATGGCCACCCGCGTCTCGGGCGGCAGTTCGTCGAGGCGACCCAGGAGCCGGACCCGGACGCCCTGGGCCCGGAGCTCGGGGGTCTCGTCCCGGATGGCGAGCTCGAGGAGGTCGAAGAGGGCGGCGATCTCCTCGGGCGAACGGGCCCAGTTCTCGCGGCTGAAGGCGTAGAGGGTGAGGACGGGGATGCCCCGCCGGACGGCGTGGCGGAGGGTCGCCCGGACCGCCTCGAGACCGGCAGCGTGCCCTTCGGCGTCGCTGACGCCGTGGGCTCGGGCCCAGCGGCGATTGCCGTCCATGATGATCGCGACGTGGCGCGGCAGATCGCCGGGCTCGACCGGGAACGGCCGGAGACCGCCCTCCGGCTCGGCCGCCGAGCCGACGGCCGGAGCCGCCGGGGCGGTCGGTTCGACGGCAGCCGAGGCGAGCGGCGGGTGGGCCACTAGACCTCGAGGACCTCCTGTTCCTTGTGGCCGCCGACCCGGTCGACCTCGGCGATGAACCGATCGGTCAATCGTTGGAGCGCCTCGAGGAGGCGATGCGCCTCGTCGGCACCGACGTCGCCCGCCCGCTCTGCCTTGCGGATCTCGTCCGCCGCATCGCGGCGCAGGTTGCGGATCTCGACCCGGGCCTCCTCCATCCGCTTGTGGACGAGCCGGACGAGCTCTCGCCGCCGCTCCTCGGTGAGGGGCGGCACGTTGAGCCGGACGACCGTTCCGTCGACGTTCGGGGTCAGGCCGAGGTCGCTCTTGATGATCGCCTTCTCGATGGCGCCGAGGACGCTCCGGTCCCAGGGCTGGATGACGATCTGGTGGGGCTCCGGGACGCTGATCCCGGCGAGCTGGTTGAGGGGCGTCGCCGTTCCGTAGTAGTCGACCGGGATCCGCTCGACGAGGGCGGCCGAGGCGCGGCCGGTCCGGAGCCCGGCGAAGTCGCGCTCCATGACCTCCACGGCCCGGGCCATCTTCCGCTCGGCGGCGGCGAGGATCTCGTTCGTCACTGGCCACCTCCTCGGGTCGCGTCTTCGGGACCGATCCGCGTCCCGACGTCCTCGCCGAGGGCGACCCGGCGGATGTTGTCGGGGGCATTGAGGTCGAAAACGACGATCGGCAGTCCGTTCTCCATGCAGAGCGAGACGGCGGCCGCGTCGAGGACCTTCAGCTGGTCCCGGAGCAGGTCACTGTAGTCGAGCTGACGGTAGCGCCGCGCGCTCGGATGGGTGACCGGGTCGGCCTCGTAGACGCCGTCGACCTTCGTCGCCTTCAAGAGGACCTCCGCCCCGATCTCGACGGCCCGAAGGGCGGCCGCCGTGTCGGTCGTGAAGTAGGGGTTGCCGGTCCCGGCGACGAAGATGACGACCCGGCCCTTCTCGAGGTGACGAACCGCCCGGCGGCGGATGTAGGGCTCGGCGACCTCGTTCATCGCGATGGCGCTCATGACCCGGGTCGGGACCCCGACCCGCTCGAGGGCGTCCTGGAGGGCGAGGCCGTTCATGACCGTCGCCAGCATCCCGATGTAGTCGCCGGTCGCCCGATCCATCCCGCGGGCGGCCGCGGCGAGACCACGGAAGATGTTCCCGCCGCCGACGACGATCCCGATCTCGACGCCGAGCCGGTGGACCTCGGCCACCTGGCGGGCGATGAAGGCGCAGAACTCGGGGTCGACGCCGTACTGGCGCGACCCGAGGAGTGCCTCGCCCGACAGCTTGAGGAGGATCCGCCGGTAGCGGAGCGTCGGCCGCTCGGCCTCGGCCTCCGCGCCGGCCCCGGTCGTCGGGGCGGTCGTCGTCACGGCCTCACGCCTCCTCGCCGAGGGCGTAGCGGGTGAAGCGGCGGACGCGGATGTTCTCGCCGAGGGTCGCGATCCGCTCGTTGATGAGCTCCCGGACCGTCCGCTCCTCGTCCCGGAAGGGCTGCTCGAGGAGGCAGACCTCGCGGTACCACTTCCGGAGCTGGCCGTCGACGATCTGGGCCCGGACCGCCTCGGGCTTGGCTTGGGTCGCCGGATCGGCCAGGAACTCGGCCCGCTTCGCCTCCAGGACGTCGGCCGGGATGTCGGCGACATCGACCCAGCGGGGCGCCAGCCCGGCGACCTGGATCGCCAGGTCCCTTACGAGCTTGCCGAACTCCTCGGTCCGGGCGACGAAGTCGGTCTCGCAGTTGACCTCGATGAGGACGCCCAGCTTTCCGCCGGCGTGGATGTAGCTGCCGACGAGGCCCTCGCGGGCCTCTCGGTCCGCCTTCTTCGCCGCCGCCGCCAGGCCCCGCTCGCGGAGGATGCCGACGGCCGCTTCGAGGTCGCCGTCGGCCTCCTCGAGGGCGCGCTTGCACTCCATGAAGCCGGCCCCGGTCCGGTCTCGGAGCTCCTTGACGGTCGCAGCGCTGATGGTTGCCATGCTCTCCTGCCTTCTCCTTGGGTGGGCGCCCCCGGGCCATCCGTCGACGGATCGGGGGCCGTCGTCAGTCGACCTCCGGCTCGACCTCGTCGTCCTCGCGGCGGGCCGGCGGCCGATGGACCGGACGCGCGCCCTCGAGACGGGCCGCCGGGAGGAGGTCTTCCTCGTCGAGGTCTGGCTCGAAGGTCAACGAGCCCCCGCCGGCGACGGCCGCCACGAGCTCCTCGCTCGCCTCTTCCTCGAACGGAGCAACCGCCTCGGCGACGGTCGGCTCGGCCTCTCGTTCCGGCTCCGCTGCTCGGGCGGCCCGTTCGCGGGCGCCCTCGAGGCAGGCGTCGGCGACGAGACGACAGAGGAGCCGGATCGACCGGATGGCGTCGTCGTTGGCCGGGATGATGTAGTCGATGAGATCCGGATCGACGTTCGTGTCGCCGGTGGCGATGACCGGGATCTCGAGCTTGTTCGCCTCGGTCACCGCGATGTGCTCGCGGTGGGGGTCGATGACGAAGATGGCACCCGGCAAGCGGCGCATCCGGCGGATCCCGCCCAGGGTGGCTTGAAGTCGGGCCAGCTCGTCGGCGAGGCGGGCCGCCTCCTTCTTCGGCAGCCGGTCGAACTCGCCGGCGGCCTGGCGGGCTTCGAGCTGCTCGAGGAGACCGACCCGCTTCTTGATCGTCACGAAGTTCGTCAGCATGCCGCCGAGCCAGCGCTTCACGACGTACGGCTGCCCGGCCCGGCTCGCCTCCTCGGCGACCGGCTCCTGGGCCTGCTTCTTCGTGCCGACGAAGAGGATCGTGTCGCCCCGGGCGACCGTCTCGCGGGCGAAGTCGAGGGCGACGTCCAAGCGCTTGACGGTCTGGGCCAGATCGATGATGTGGATCCCGTTGCGCTCCGCGAAGATGAAGGGGCGCATCTTCGGGTTCCAGCGGCGTGTCTGGTGGCCGAAATGGACGCCGGCCTCCAGGAGCTGCCGCATCGTGACGGACGGCACGCGAACAACCTCCTGTCTCGGTTCGACCGCCGCGGTCGCGCCACCGGGGGCCGGCTTCGTCCGTCAGCCGAGGCTGAGCCGGGTGCCGGCACCGACCCGCTGGAAAGCAGACCGCGTGTGAGCTCCGCCAGATGGCGGGCAGACCGTTACCGCGGCAACGGCCGGCCGGAGTGTAGCACAGCCACCCTGATCGGCCGCCGAGCGGCCCCGAGCGCCCCTCCGACGCGCCCCGCTCCGGGCCTCACTCGACCCCCCGGATGTGGCGCACCTCGATTCCCCGCCCCGGCCGCCGAGCCGGGCCCACGACGACGACGTCGAGCCGGATCGCCGCCCGGGGCAGCGGCCGCCCGTCCGGCAGCCGGCCGCCGGCGAGGAGCCCGAGGGCGGCGCGTCGAAGTCGGGCCCGCTTCCGCCCATCGACGGTCTCCTCCGGGAGCCCGAAGTCGTCGCGCCGCCGCCAGCGGACCTCGACGACGACGAGGGCCGGCGGCGGGCCGGGGTCGAGGGCGACGAGATCGAGCTCGTCGCGACCGACGCGGACCCCGCGACCGAGGATCCGCCAGCCGGCCCGGACGAGGGCGGCGGCGGCGAGGCGTTCGGCGGCGGTCCCGAGTTGGCGTGGCGTCGGCACGGGCCGATGGTCGCCGCCGCCGCATCGCGGCGACTTATCGACCGACGGCCGAGCTGCCGCCCGACGGCGACGCCGCTACGAGGCCGCCACCTCGGCGAGCCAGAGATCGAGCTGCTCGATCTCGGCACAGGAGGCGAAGCTCCGCCGGTGGATCGGGCTGAGGCCGAGCCGGGCGAGAGCAGCCCGGTGCTCCGGCGCGGCGTAACCCTTGTTCGTCGCCAGCCCGTAGCCCGGGTAGGCGGCGTCGAGCTCGACCATGAGCCGGTCGCGTTCGACCTTGGCGATCACCGACGCCGCCGCCACCGAGGCACAGAGCCGGTCGGCGTCGACGACGACCCGCTGCGGGAGCGGGGCGTCGGGCAGGGCGAGGGAACCGTCGAGGACGAGGGCGTCGGGCCGGATCGGGAGACGGCCGACGGCCAGGCCGGCGGCGAGGAGCGTCGCCTGGAGGATGTTGATCCGGTCGATGACCGCCGGCCAGACCGAGGCGACGGCCCAGGCGAGGGCGCCGGTCCGGAGCTCGACGGCGATCCGCTCTCGCTCCGGGGCCCGGAGGAGCTTCGAGTCGCGGAGCCCGGCCGGCATCCAGTCGGGTGGGAGGATGACGGCGGCCGCCGTCACCGGCCCCGCCAGGCAGCCGCGCCCGACCTCGTCGACCCCGGCGACGAACCGACAGCCGAGGCGACGGAGCCGCCGCTCCTCGGCGAAGTCCGGCTCGAGGCGGAGGCGATGGATGGCCGACGGCGTCCCCCGGTCCGCGGCCGCGCTCCCTCCGGCGGCCCGGGACCGAACCAGAGGGAGGGGGCGCGCCATCGGCCCGGCGACTCAGCTCGGCCGGCGCTCGCGGAGCGTCGCCGCCTTCCCGACCCGGCGCCGGAGGTAGTAGAGCTTGGCCCGGCGTGCTTCGCCGTGGCGGACGACCTCGATCCGCTCGATCCGCGGGCTGTGGATCCGAAAGGTCCGCTCGACCCCGACCCCGCTGGCGATCCGCCGGACGGTGATCGACTCGTTGATCCCGCCGCCACGGATCCGGATGACGGTGCCCTCGAAGACCTGGATCCGCTCGCGGTTCCCCTCGACGACCTTGGCGGCGACGCGGACGGTGTCGCCGGGACTGATCTCGGGCAGGTCGGTGCGAAGCTGGTCGGCGACGATCTCGTCGAGGACGTTCACGGGCGGGATCCTGTCTCTGCTGGTGGGGCGACGCGCCTCGGGATCGACGGTCGCGCCGCGAGCGGTGGGACGATGGAATGCGGGTCGCAGGCGCCCGCGGGCCGAGGCCGGAGTATAGCACGAGCCCATCCGGCTGCCGACCAGGCCCGAATCGGCCGTCGCCGTCAGTGCCGGTCGGCCGCCTCCCCCTCGCCCGCCGGCGAGCCGCCGGCCGCCGCCTCGGAGGTCCCACCCTCCCGTCGCAGCTCGTCGAGGATGGCGGCCGTCTCCGAGTCGAGCTGGCGGCCGACGAGGAGGTCGGGCCGCCGCTCCAGCGTCCGGCGGAGCGCCTCCCGGCGACGCCAACGCCGGACCGCCTCGTGATGGCCGCTTCGAAGGACGGCCGGGACCGAGCGGCCGCGGAAGACCGGCGGCCGGGTGTACTGGGGGTACTCGAGGAGGCCGTCGGCGAAGGACTCCTCGGCCATCGAGGCCGGGTCGATGGCCCCGGGCAGGAGGCGGAGGACCGCATCGAGGATGACGAGGGCGGCGATCTCGCCGCCGCTGAGGACGACGTCGCCGATGGAGATCTCGAGGTCGACGAGCTCGCGGATCCGTTCGTCGACCCCCTCGTAGCGCGGGCAGATTAGGATCAGGTGGGGCCGGCGGGCGAGATCCCGGGCCCGCTCCTGACGGAAGGGTTCCCCGGCCGGATCGGGCAGGATGACGCAGGAGTCGGGGCGCCGGAGCTCGTCGAGGGCGGCCGCCACCGGCTCGGGCCGGAGGACCATCCCGGCCCCGCCGCCATACGGGTAGTCGTCGACCGCCCGGTGGCGGCCGAGTCCCCACCGCCGCAGGTCGTGGACCCGCAGCACGGCCAGGCCCCGCTCGAGGGCTCGGCCCGGGATGCTCGCCCGCAGCGGAACCTCGACGACCTCCGGGAAGAGGGTCAGGACGTCGATCTCGAGACGCATCGCCCCGCTCTCGCGGCGGCCTCGTCGCCTCCGGCGACCGGTCCGCTCGGCCGCCTTCGGTGCCCCGGCCGACGGCGAGGCGGCCGCCGTCGACCCGCCGATCCCCTCCCCTGCCGAGCCGTCTCGGCGGTCGCCGGGCCGTCGCCCTCGGCCCCCGGCTCCTCGAGCCCGAGGGCGGCCACCTCGACGACGATCCCCGCCCCTCCCGGCTCGAGCTGGGTGACGATCCCGCCGACCATCGGCACCTCGAGCGGGCCGAGCGGCCCGCCGACGACGCTCACGACCTCGGCACCTCCCGCCCGGTACACGTCGACGACACGGCCGAGGTCCCGTCCCGTTTCGTCCCGAACCGGGAGTCCGACGAGCTCGTGCCAGTAGTGGTGACCGGCCGGGAGCGGTTCGCTCGCCACGACCTCGAGGTACCGGCCTCGGAGGCCTTCGGCGGCGGTCCGATCGGCGACCTCGGCGAACCGGAGGCGCCAGGCCGTCCGTTCCCGGACGGCCTCGACGACGGTGAGGGATCGTTCCTCGCCCTCCGGGTGGAGGACCCGACCGACGCCGAAGCGCTCCGCGGGCCGGTCCGTCAGCGGCTCGACGCGGACGGCCCCGCGGAGGCCGTGGATGCTCCGGACGTAGGCGACGACGAGGCGCTCCGGCGTCAGACGATCTCCAGCGCGATCGGCTCGCCCTCGCGGGCCGCCATCACCTTCAGGAGGGTCCGCAGCGCCTTCGCCACGCTCCCGTTGCGCCCGATGACCTTGCCCATGTCGTCCTCGGCGACGTGGAGCTCGATGGTCGTCCCGCCCCGCTCCTTGACGACCTGGACTCGAACCGCTTCCGGGTCGTCGACGAGGGATCGGGCGACGTACTCGACGAGGTCGGCGGCAGCCATCGCCTCCCTCCCTACTTGGCCGCCGGCAGGACGCCGGCGAGGCGGAGGAGACGGACGACGGGCTCCGACGGCTGGGCGCCGCGCTCGAGCCAGTAGCGGGCCCGCTCGGCGTCGATGGCGACCTCCACCGGCTCCGTGCGCGGGTTGTAGTGCCCGATGGTCTCGATCGCCCGGCCGTCGCGAGCGCTTCGCCCGTCGGCCACGACGACGCGGTAGGCCGGCTGCTTCTTGGCGCCGACCCGGGTGAGTCTGATTCGAACTGCCATGCTCTCCTCGATGTTCGTGCCGAGCGCGGAGCGGCCTGACCGCTCGCGCTCCTACAGGTTACTCGACCGCGGTGGCCCGGACGAGAACGACGGTCCGCTGGATGCCCCCGTCGGTCCGGGTCAGGGCGACGGCCGCATCGAAGGGCACCAGATACGGCCGGATGTCGCGCTCGTAGCGGGTCCGTTCGGCGGGCATGAGCTTCGCCTCGACGAGGCTCCGGAGCCGAGCCAGATCGAGGAAGGCGACGCTCGACCCGGCCGGACCGCCGGCCCGCGCGAGGAGCGTAGCGTAGCGTGCCTCGTCGGCGAGCGAGGCGCCCGGCTCGACCCCGAGGATCCGGCGGACCGTCGCCGCATCGGGGCCGACGACGACGACGTCCCCGATGGCCCAGGCGAGCCCGACCCGACCGTCCCCACTCCCCGCCGCCGGTCCCGGGAGCTCGGCCGAGACGATGGTCCGACCCCCCGCCGTCTCCTCGTCGATCCGCAGACCGGGGAGGCCGAGGCGGGCCAGATTGAGGAGGCTGCCGGCGAGCGATTCGGCCGCCGCGCGATCGCGCGGTGCGGCGACGACGGCAGCCCAGGGTTTCTCTCCCTCGACGCCGACGACGAACCCGAGCTCGTCGATCCAGCCGACGAGGGCCTCGACGCCGCCGATCCGATCGAGGGTGGCGAAGACCGGCTCGAGCGCTGGGCCGAGGGCCGGATCGGCCTGCAGGACGCGGGCCCGCTCGGTCAGCCGTGGCCCGACGCCACCGACGCCGACGAAGGCGACGGCATCGCGGGGTACGAGTCCGGCCAGCCGACTCGGGGCGTCCGTCGCCGCCGTCCCTCCCGTGGGGGTCGCGGCCTCGACGACGAGCCGGTCGCCGTCGAACCGGAGCTCGACGCTCGCCCAGTCCGGGATCTCGATGAGGGCAGGCGAGAGGAGCGCCGTCGAGAGGCTTGTGTCCGTCCCGGCCAGGAGGCCGGCCAACCAGGCCCGATAGGCGACGCCGTCGACGTAGAGCCAGGCGACGTGGTCGGCCGGGAGGGCCGCGGCGGCTGCCTTCGGCCGGTCGGCCGCCCCGAGGCTCGACGCCGGGGTCGTCTCGAGGGCGGCTCGGACGTCGTCCACTCGGCCGCCCACGAGGAGGGTCTCGGTGACGGCCACCGCCCGCGCGTCGACGGCGCCACCGACGAGGATGGCGTCGGCCCCGGCGATGGTGTCGCGGGTCCACGGCACGCCGGTCGCATCGAGGGCGCCCGTCACCCAGCTCCGGGCCGCCGCCGGGTCGACGACGGTGGCCAGGAGGAGCGGAACCGGCAGCTCGGTCCCAGCGCCGATGCGCTTCGCCAGGCCTCGGACGACGACGGCCGCCTCGCCCCCGAACCAGGCCTCGATCCCGCCGCTCCAGTGGAGGCGGCCGTCGCTGGCGGCAACGACGGCTCGCTCGAAGAGATCGTCGAGCTTCGCCTCGAGGAGGGCCTGGTCGTCGAACCCCGGAAAGGCGCTCAAGAAGCGGCCGACCGCCGCCCGCTGGCTGCCGGGTAGGTCGAAGCGGAGCTCGGCGTAGAGGAGGCTGTCGCCCGGTGCCCGGGCGAGGAGACCGGAAGGTCCGGCGCCGCCGACGACGAGGGCGGCGATCGCCACCGAGCCAGCGATGACGACGATCGAGACGACGATGGCGAGGAGCCATCGAAGCCGACCGACGGCGGCGAAGGACCCCGGAGCGCGCACGGTCTCGATGCCGCTCGACTCGAGCCGGTCGCGCCCGGCCAACTGGCGCTCGGCGGTCTCGCCGCCTGCCTGGATCGGTTCCTCGCTCATCGCCCTCGCCCCCTTCGGCGGGTCGGCCCCGACGGCACCTCAGCGCCGACCGAAGAGGGCACCGATCGGCGCCCGCCGACCGCCGCCCCCCACCTGGCGCATGAGCCGCTGGAGCTCGGTGAACTGCTTGACGAGCCGGTTGACGTCGCTGAGCGTCGTCCCCGAACCGGCGGCGATCCGGCGGCGTCGGGAGGCGTTCAGGATCGATGGGTCGCGCCGCTCCTCGCGGGTCATCGAGCGGATGATCGCCTCGGTCCGCTTCAGCTCGCCGCGATCGACCGCCGCCTGGGCTTCCTTGGCGAGCCCGCCGAGGCCCGGGATGAGCGAGACGAGCTGCCCGAGGGGGCCCATCCGCTGGACCTGCTCGAGCTGCTCGAGCATGTCGTCCAGGGTGAAGCTGGCGGTCCGCAGCCGCTCCTCGAGGCGGGCTGCCGCCTTGGCATCGACGACCTCCTGGGCCCGCTCGATGAGGGTCAGGACGTCGCCCATGCCCAGGATCCGGCCCGCGAGCCGATCGGGATGGAACGGCTCGAGGGCGTCGAGCTTCTCGCCCGTCCCCAGGAACTTCACCGGCAGCCCGGTGACGGCGCCGATGGAGAGGGCCGCCCCGCCTCGAGCATCGCCGTCGACCTTCGTCAGGACGAGCCCCGTCAGGGGGACGGCGGCGGCGAAGGCCTCGGCGACGTGGACCGCTTCCTGGCCGGTCATGGCGTCGACGACGAGGAGGGCCTCCGACGGCCGGACGGCCGCCGCCAGCCCCCCGATCTCGGCCATGAGCGCCTCGTCGAGGGTGTGGCGGCCGGCGGTGTCGACGATGACGACGTCCCGCCCGCTCCGCCGGGCGGCGGCGAGGCCGGCCTCGACGATCCCCTCGACGGCCGTCCCGGCCGGCGACCGATGGACGGGCAGCCCGAGGCTCCGAGCGAGGACCTCGAGCTGGTCGGCGGCGGCGGGCCGGTACGGGTCGGCGGCGACGAGGAGCGGCGCGCGGCCGAGGCGGACGACGTGCCGGGCGAGCTTCGCCGCCGTCGTCGTCTTGCCCGAGCCCTGGAGCCCGGCCAGGAGGACGACGGCCGGCTGCCCGCGGAGAGAGAAGGTCCGGTCACCGACGGCGAGGAGGGCGGTCAGCTCCTCGTGGACGATCTTCACGACCTGTTGGCCGGCGGTGAGGGTCTCGAGGACCTCGGCGCCGACGGCGCGCTCGCGGACGCGGGCCACGAAGGCCTTCACGACCCGGTAGTTGACGTCGGCCTCGAGGAGGGCGAGGCGGACCTCCCGGAGGGCCGCGTCGACGTCCGCCTCGGTGACTCGGCCGCGGCCGGTGAGGTCGGCGATGGTGCGGCGGAGCCGCTCGGTCAGGCTCTCGAACATGCCCCTTCTCGCAGTGGCGGCGGTCCCGGCCGCCCGGTGTCGCCGTGCGCCGGCCCGCCCCAACGGGTCGGCGGGGCGCCGGCAGTGTACCCCATCGCCCGTGCTCGGCCTCGCCGGCGACCGCCGGTTCGCCCGCCCCTCAGGCCGTCGGTCGGCGGTCGGGGTCCGCCCCGAAGAGGGCCTCGACGAAGGCGTCGGGGTCGAAGTCGAGGAGGTCCTCGATCCCCTCGCCCACCCCGACGAAGCGGACCGGGATCCGGAGACGGGCCTCGATGGCGAAGACGATCCCGCCCTTGGCCGTCGAGTCGAGCTTCGTCAGGACGACGCCGGTGACCCCCACCGCCTCGCCGAAGGCCGTCGCCTGGACGAGGCCGTTCTGGCCGGTCGTGGCGTCGAGGACGAGGAGGACCTCCGGCCGGGCGCCGGGCAGGCGCCGTTCGAGGACCCGCCGCACCTTGGCCAGCTCGTCCATGAGGCTGACCCGGGTATGGAGACGGCCGGCGGTATCGGCCACGACGACGTCGGCGCCGCGGTGGACGGCAGCGTCGAGGGCGTCGTAGACGACGGCCCCCGGATCGGAGCCCGGTCCATGGGCGACGAGCTCGGCGCCGGCTCGCCGGGTCCACTCGGCCAGCTGCTCGATGGCCGCCGCCCGGAACGTATCGGCCGCCGCGACGACGACCTTGGCGCCCCGCCTGCGGAGCCGGTGGGCGAGCTTGCCGATGGTCGTCGTCTTGCCGCTCCCGTTCACCCCGACGACGAGGACGATGGCCGGACCACCGGGGGCGGCCGGGCGGAGGAGGTCGAAGGGCTCCGTCCGCGGGACGAAAAGGGCGCGCAGCTCGCGCCGGACCGCCGCCTCGGCCGAAGCGGCGTCGCCCGAGCGCCGGGCCCGCTCCACGACCTCGGCGGCGAGACTCGGACCGACGTCGCCGAGGATGAGCGTCTCCTCGATCTCGTCCCAGACGGCCTGGTCGCCCGCGGCCGCCCCGAAGAGGCTCCGAAGCCGGGCGACGAACCCGCCCCGGGTGCGGACGAGGCCGGCGGCGAGGGCGTCGGACGCCCCGGCGTCGCTCGCTGCCGAACCGGTCGAGACGGCGGCTCGCTGGTCGGCGGCCCCCGGATCCGAGCCAGCCGGGGTGGCGGACCCGGCCTCCTCGGCCGGACGCGGTTCGCTCAGGGGCTCGTCGGCCGATCCTCGCCCGAAGGCTCGCCGAAAAAAGCCCATCAGCTCCGCCCGCCCCCGGCCGCGACCCGGCTCCGCGCGGCCAGCTCGCGGGCCTCCTCGAGACGGAGGCTGATGACCCGGCTCACCGAGTCGTCGCCGACGGTCACGCCGTAGAGGGCATCGGCCTCCTCGATGGTGCCCCGGTTGTGGGTGATGACGACGAACTGGATCCCGGCGGCCAACTCCCGGAGCGCCGCCCGGAAGCGGCCGATGTTCGCCTCGTCGAGGGCCGCGTCGACCTCGTCGAGGACGCAGAAGGGCACCGGCCGGACCTCGAGCATGGCGAAGAGGAGGGCGACGGCGGTCAGGGCCCGCTCGCCGCCCGACAGCATGGCCAGCGGCTGGAGCTTCTTGCCCGGGGGCCGAGCGACGATGTCGATGCCGCTGGCGGCGAGGTCAGCCGGCTCGGTCAAGAGGAGGCGGGCCTGGCCGCCGCCAAAGAGCTGGCGGAAGCGACGCTCGAAGGCGGCGCCGAGGGCGTCGAAGGTCGTCGTGAACTGGCGAGCGACGAGGTCGTTGAGCTCGTCGATGAGACGCCGCGTCCGAGCGATGGCGGCTCGGAGATCCGCCTCCTGGGCCTCGAGGCGCTCGAGCCGGGCCCGGACCTCGGCGTACTCGTCGGCCGCGAAGGGGTTCACCGCCCCGAGCTCGGCGACGCGGCGCCGGAGCTGGGCGATCCGGCTCGGCGACGGCCCCTCGCCCGTCGGCGGGGTCGTCCCCCAGGTCTCGGCGAGACGGCCGACGAGCGCCTCGAGCCGGCTCGCCCCACCCTCGCCCGCCGCCCGGGACTCGTCGCCACCGGGCTCCGGGCGGGCCCCCGGCGCCGTCGACAGACCGTCCTCGAGGCGGGCGACGAGGACCGCCTCGGCCGGCTCGCCGAGGGCGGCCAGCTCGACGACGATCTGCTCCCGACAGGCATCGAGGGCGAGGCGCGCCTCCATCTCGGCCGACTCGGCGGCCCGATACCGGTCCTCGGCCGCCCGGAGGCGCTGGCGGTGGGCACCGATCTCGTCCTCGGCCGCGGCCAGGGCCTCGCGCTCGGCGGCGAGGGCGGCTCGGGCCTCCTCCACGGCCGCGCGGGCGGCCCGCTCCGCCGCTTCGGCCTCGGCGAGGGCTGCGCCGAGCTCGCCCAGGGCGACCCGGGTGTCGGCCTCGCGGGCGGCCAGCTCGGCTTCTGCCCGGGCCAGGTCGGCGAGCCGGGTCCGGGCCAGCTCCCGGGTCGCCTCGGCCCGCGCCCGCCGGGCCTCGGCCGCCCGCCGCGCCTCCTCCTGTCGGGCGACGGCGGCGGCAAGCTCGGCCCGCCGCGCTTCGAGCTCCCCCAGGGCGGCCTCCCGACGCCGGAGTTCGGCCTCGAGCTCGGGCTCCGAGCCGGCGTCAGCGACGGCCTCCGTCGCGGCGCTCGCCGAGGGCGCCACGGCTGGCTCGGCGAAGGCGGCCACGGCTGCTTCGGCGGACCGGAGGGCGGACGCCAACTGGTCGACGCTCGCCGTCTGCCAGCCGACCTCCTGCTCGAGCCGGGAGACCGCCCGCTCCAGCTCGCGCCGCCGGGCCTCGGCGGCCCGGTGGACGGTCTCGGCCTGGCGGAGCGCCGCATCCGCCGATCGATGGGCCGCCCGAGCCGACTCGGCCTCGGCGGCGGCCCGCTGGACGTCGGCCTCGAGCTGCGCCAGCTCGGTGCCCAGCCGCTCTGCCTCGGCGGTCGCCGCCTGAAGCGCCGCCCGTCGCTCGAGACTCGGGTCCGGATCGCCGATCCGGAGGCGCGGCCCGTCGAGGCGGAGCCGACCGTCCCGGCTCACGGCGACCCAGCCCGGGGGAAGGAGCGGGCCGACCTCGAGGACGGACTCGGCCGTGGGAAGCCAGACGGCGTGGGCGAGGAGCCGACGGGCCAGGTCGCCGGCCCCCTCGTCGTCGACGGCCTCGGCCAGAGGCCCGCCGCCGGCGGCCTCGACGGCCCGGACGAACCGAGCGACGGTCGCCGAGGCCGCCCCACTGCCGCCCGACGCCGCCGCCGCGCTGCCTGGCGCCGCCCAATCGCGGACGAGGAAGGATCCCGTCCTCGACACCAGAACGGCGAGGCGGTCGGCCTCGACGACGACGGCGCCGAGCAGCTCGCCGAGGGCGCTCGCCGCGGCGGCTCGGAGCTCCGGGCGAACGGCGAGCTCGTCGAGGACGCGCCGCGTCGGGACCTCGGTCCCGGGGCCCGCCTCCGGTCCGGCCAAGAGCCCCTCGAGCTCGGCGGCCCGCGCCCTCGCTCCGGCGACGGCGCCGGCGAGCTCCCGCCGCCGCGCCTCGAGCGTCGCCTGCGCCGCCTCGGCCGCGGCGGCGGCCCGTCGCGCCTCGGCGTCGCGCGCCCGGGCCGCCTCGAGGGCGGCGGCCGTCGCCTCGTGTCGGTCGACGACGTCGGCGAGCTCCGCCCGCGTCTCGGCCAGCCGCTCACGGAGCTGCTCGAGGGCCCGCTCGGCCGCGCCGTACCGGCTGCGGACGTCGTCCCGCCGGCGCCGGGCGGCCTCGGCTTCCGCCCGCCGGACGGCGGCCGCCCGTTCGAGCGCGGCCCGCCGCTCGTCCTCAGCGGCCCGGGTCCGCCGGAGCATGTCCAGCTCCGCCCGGGCGTCGGCCAGCGCCCGCTCCGTCGCGGCCAGGGCAGCGGCCGTGTCGAGGTCCGGTTCCGGCGACGGTTCGGCGAGGAGGGCCTCGGCCGCCTCGAGGTCTCTCGCCACCGCCGCCGCGGCCTCGGCGATTTGGCGCCGCTCGCGGGCGAGGCCCTCCGCCTCGGACGCCCGCCGTGCCTCCTGGAGCTGGAGCGCCGTCAGGGCGGCGCGGGCGGTCTCGTGCTCGGCGACCCGTTCGTCGACGGCGGCCGCGAGGGTCTCGACCGCAGCCCGCCGGGCGGCCGTCCGATCCTCGACGGCTCGCAGCTCGGCGAGGGCCCGCTGCAGCGCGGCCTCGGCCTCGCCTCGGGCCTCGGCCGTCGCCCGCACCCGGCTCGCCGCCGCCGCCCAGCGGCGGTGAGCGTCGAGGAGAAGGGCGTCGACGAGCTCCCGCACGACGCTCGCCTGGGCGGCGAGCTTGTCGGCCTGGGCGGCCAGCCGGCGGGCGTGGGGTCGCAGCTCGGCGACCAGGTCGGCTACCCGGGCCAGGTTCGCCTCCGCCTCGGCCAGCTGCTCCTCGGCCCGTCGCCGGCGCCGTTCGTGGCGGCGGACGCCGGCGACCTCCTCGAAGAGCGGCCGCCGCTCCTCGGGCCGGAGGGCGAGGGCCTGGTCGACCATGCCCTGCCCGATGAAGAGGAAGGCGTTGTCGGCGAGGTGGGCGGCGTCGAGGAGATCGACGAGGTCGCGCAGGCGGACCCGAGTCCGGTTCAGGAGGTAGTCGTTCTCCCCGGAGCGGTAGAGGCGTCGGCCGAGCTCGACGACGGCGTAGTCGACGGGCAGGAGCCGGTCGGCGTTGTCGAGGACGATGGTGACGTCGGCCATGCCGAGGGCCGCTCGGCGTTCGGAGCCGGCGAAGATGACGTCCTCGGCCTTGCGGATCCGGAGCGAGCGGCCCTGCTCGCCGAGGGCCCACCGCAGGGCGTCGGCGAGGTTGCTCTTGCCCGAGCCGTTCGGACCGACGACGGCGCTGATCCCTGGCCCGAACTCGACGACGGTCGGCTCGGCGAAGGACTTGAAGCCGTGCAGCCGGAGGGCGGCGAGGCGCGGGGCCGTCATGCGCCGGGATCGGAGTCGCCCGCCGGTGCGGCGACGTCGAGCGCGGCCCCCGTGCCCGGATCGGCCCCCGGGGCGCGATCGGCCCCCGTGCCGAGATCGGCCCCCGCACGCCGGAGCGTTTCGAGGGCGGCCTCGGCGGCCGCCGTTTCGGCATCCCGCCGGGAGCGCCCGGCGCCGACCCCGACGACCCGGCCGTCGACCTCGACGACGACCCGAAAGAGCTTCTCGTGGTCGGGACCCGTCGCCTCCACGACCCGGTAGACCGGCCGGGCGCCGCTCCGGCGCTGGGTGTGCTCCTGGAGGCGGCTCTTCGGGCTCTTCAGGACGCTGCCGGGCAGATCGACGGCGGCCAGATCGGGCTCGAGGAGGGTCAGGAGCCAGTCGCGGGTCGGCCCGAAGCCAAGGTCGAGATAGAGGGCCCCGGCCAGGGCCTCGAAGGCCGAGGCGAGGAGCGAGGGGCGACGGCGGCCGCCCCGCTGGGCCTCGCCCTCCCCGAGGCGGAGTTCCTCGCCGAGTCCGATCCGCCCGGCGAGCCGGGCCAGCCCGGTCGTGCTGACGATGGCCGCCCGGCGAGCGGAGAGGAGCCCTTCGTCGTCGCCGGGATGGCGGGCGTAGACGGCCTCCGAGACGACGAGGTTGACGACGGCGTCGCCGAGGAACTCGAGCCGCTCGTTGTGGCCGGCGGCGGCGCCGGGGTGCTCGTGGAGGTAGCTGGCGTGGACGAGGGCCTGCTCGAGCAGGTCGAGGTTCCCGACCGGCAGTCCCAGACGGGCGGCGAAGGCAGCCGCCGAGGCCATCGACCCGCCGCGCCGTCCTACGAGCGAACGTGCTCGTCGATGTAGTCGACGGCGTCCTGGACGGTCCGGATCTTCTCGGCGTCCTCGTCGGAGATCTCGGTCCCGAACTCCTCTTCGAGGCTCATGATGAGCTCGACGAGGTCGAGCGAATCGGCGTTGAGGTCGTCGACGAAGGAGGTCTCGGGCGTGACCTCGGACTCGTCGACGCCGAGCTGCTCGACGACGATCTTCTTCAGACGCTCGTACGTGGTCGACACCTGTCTCCCTCCTCCGTGGTGGGATGGCCGTTCATGGGCGATTGCTCGTCGGTTCGTCAGGACGCACCGCCGGCGAGCTCGGGTCGGCGGCAACCTCGTCGGCGATCCGGCCCAGCACACCGTTCAGCAAGCGCCGCAGTGGGTCTCCGCTGAAGGTGCGGGCCAGCTCGACCCACTCGGCGATCGCCACCCGGGCCGGCGTCGTGCCGGAGTGTAGCACCTCGCCGACGGCGCCACGCAAGATGGCGCGGTCGATGGGCGCGAGGGTGACGACCGGGAACTGGGGGGCGAGGGCCTCGATCCGCTCGTCGATCTCGACCCGGTACCGCTGGACGGCGTCGACGATGGAGCGGGCCAGGTGCACCGTCCGGGGATCGGCCTCTCCGACGAGGAGCCGGTCGAGGACGGCGGCCGCGGTCCGTAGCCCGAACTCCGCCTCGTAGAGGGCCGAGAGCGCGAGCCGGCGCCCGCGGCGCAAGGCCCGGATCCGGTCGGCGGCCCGACCCGCCGCGGCGGAACCGGAATCGTTCCCCGGACCGCCGGCGGGACCCGTCGCCGTCCCGTCAGCCGGCTCGACCGCCTCGGGCTCGACGGCCGCAGCGCCCCGCCGAGCCATCAGCCGACGACCCCATCGACGACGACGGTCACCGCGGCGACCTCGAGGCCGAGGGCCCGCTCGATGGCGCTCCGGACGGCGCTCGCCACGGTCCGGCCGACGGGGCCGAGCGGCTGGCCGGCTCGAGCCACGAGCACGAGCCGCACCTCCAGGCCGGCGCCACCGTCGGTGAGGCGGATCGGGGAGCGGCCGCCGACCAGCCGCCGGAGCAGCGAGCCGCCCCGGCCGAGCCGCACGACGCCCGGGACCTCGCGGGCGGCGAGCCGGGCCGTCGCGAGGACGACGCTCCGGCTCACGTCGAGCCGCGCTCGGAGTGGACCGCCGTCCGCGCCGGCGCCGTCGCCGGGCGCGGAGCGCGCCGCCGGTCGATCGCCGCCGAGCGGCCTCATGCCTCCACCGCCTCGACGGGACGCCCTCGTCCGCTCAGCTCCTCGAGGCGCTCGCGGATGAGGTCCGGGACCTGCTTGCGAGCCGTCTCCGCCCCGACCTCGATGGCGTAGCGGATCATCCGCCGCCGGGCCCGACCGTGGGTGATGATGACCGTACCCCGGACCCCGAGGAGCGGCGATCCGCCGACCCGCTCGTAGTCGAAGATCGCCCGGATCCGCTCCAGCCCCGGCCGGAGGAGCCAGTAGGCGAGCGGGCCCCGCGGCGGTCGGCGGAACTCGCGCCGGAGGAGGTCGAAGATGAAGCCCGACAACCCCTCGAAGAACTTGATCGTCACGTTGCCGATCACGGCGTCGCAGACGACGACGTCGGCCAGGTGCCGGACGAGGTCCTTGCCCTCGACGTTGCCGACGAAGTTGAGGCCCGAGCGATCGAGGAGCTCCGTCGCCCCGGCGATCCGGGCGTCGCCCTTGCCCTTCTCCTCGCCGATGGAGAGGAGGGCGACCCGCGGGTTCGGGACGCCGAGGACTCGCTCGGCGAAGATGGCACCCATGTGGGCGTACTGGTGGAGGTTCTCGGCGGTCGAGTCGGGATTGGCACCGATGTCGAGGAAGACGAAGGGTCCCGTCTCGGTCACCATCTGGACGGCGAGGGCCGGTCGGTCGACGCCCGGCAACCGGCCGAGGCGCAGGACCGCCGCCGCCATCCCGGCCCCGGTGTGACCGGCGGTCACGACGGCGTCGGCCTCGCCGCGGCGGACGAGATCGACGGCGACGAGGATCGAGGCGTCCTTCTTCTCGCGGAGGGCGAGGGCCGGATGCTCGTCCATCCGGACGACCTCGCTCGCCGGCGCGACCCGGACGGTGGCCGGCAGCGGCCGCCCGGCGGCGGTCTCGATCGCCTCCGGCCGACCGACGAGGATGACCCGGTCGAGGGGATGGGCCTCGGCGTAGGCGAGGGCGGCGGGCACGACCTCGCTCGGCCCGTGGTCGCCGCCCATGGCGTCGACCGCGATCCGGACGTCGGCTCGGTCGAACGGCTCGCCCATCAGTCGCTCCAGCCGCCCGCGTCGGGGCGGCCACCGGCCTCAGGCCGGCGGCTGCTCGGGCTTCGTCCGCTGCCGGATCTCGACGACGGGCCGGCCGCGGTAGTAGCCGCAGCTCGGACAGGCATGGTGGGGCAGGCGCGGCGCATGGCAGTGCGAGCACTCGACGAGCCGCGGCGGGCGGAGGGCGAGGTGGCTCCGTCGGTCGCCCTGGCGGGCGTGCGAGACCTTCCGCTTCGGGACACCCATGATCTACTCGTTCGCTCCTCGGATTGCAGGACGTCGCCCGTGACGGGCGTCGGGGACGATCGGCTCACCGGCGCCGGCGGACCGGCGCAGCACGGTCAGGGGGAGTGTAGTCGCTCGGCGCCGCCGCGTCGACCGGGTGCCAACCCAGGAGCGGCGCCAACCGCGGGTCGAGGGGCGCGTCGGGGTGTCGGTGGCCCTCGACGGCGGGGGCCCCGCAGGTCGGGCAGAGGCCCGGGCAGTCGGGGCGGCACACGGGCGCGATCGGCTCGGCGAGCGAGACGGCGGCCCGGACGAGGCGGCCGAAGTCGAGCTCGTGGCCGCTCGTCAGGCGCTCGATCTCGGGCTCGGCCGTCGCGTCGAGCGGGAGGCCGGTGAGGATGTCGATCGAGGGCAGGACCTCTTCGCTGATCTCCAGATCGAGGGGAACCTCGATCGGCTCGAGGCAGCGGCTGCAGACCTCCCGGAGGCTCGTCCGCAGATGGGCATCGACGAGGACGCCCCGGTTCGTCCGGGCGACCCGAAGGATGCCCTCGATCGGTTCGGCCAGCTCGAGGGGCTCGTCGAGGGGGATGACGATCCCGGTCAGCTCGAAGACCCGCCGACTGCCGGGGCCCTCGGCCAGGAGCCCGGCCAGCGGGTAGAGGAGGACGTCGAGCGGTCGCGCCCCCCGCCGGGCGCTCACGGCCGGACCGCCGCCGGACGCTCCGGAGCCTCCTCGGGGGCGTCGGTCGTCGGCTCGGACCCGCCGGCCTCCCCGACGTGCACCCCCCTGGCATCGAGGACGGCGATCCCCTTCCGGACGCTCTGGAGAGTCCGGACGAGCTCGCCCTCGAGGGCGACGAGGGTCGAGGCCGCGTACTCGTCGGCGCCGCGGCGGATCTCGGCCGCCTCGGCCTCGGCTCGGGCCACGATCCGGCGGCCCTCCTCTTCGGCGGCCTGGGTGAGGCCCCGCTCCTCGATGAGGAAGGCGGCCTGTTCCTGGGCCCGGGCCAGGATCGCCTCGGCCTCGCTCCGGGCCCGCTCGAGGATCCGCTCGCCTTCCTCGTTGATCCGCCGCGCCTGGCGGATCTCCTCGGGGACGGCGGCCCGGAGCTCGTCGAGAAGGGCGAGGGCCGCCTCCTGATCGATGACGACGCTGTTCGTCAGCGGCAGCCGACGGCCGTTGGCGATGAGCGACTCGAGCCGTTCGACGAGGAAGATGATGTCGATCGGACGTCCCTCCAGCTGTGCGCGCCTGGCGAGACGGACTCGCCGCGGCCGATTATCGCACGCTCGCCGACGGTCCTCGGGAGGCGTCCCGGAAGGCCCGGGCGAGGGCGTCGGCGGCGGCCGGCGGGACCATCTCGGCGACGTCGCCGCCGAAGCGGGCGATCTCCTTGACCAGGCTCGAGCTCACGTAGGCGTGCTCGAGGGCGGTCATGAAGAAGACGGTGTCGACCTCGGGAGCCAGGCGCCGGTTGTTGTGGGCGAGCTGGAGTTCGACCTCGAAGTCGCTGATCGCCCGCAGGCCCCGGACGATGAAGCGGGCTCCGACGAGGCGGCAGAACTCGACGGTCAGACCGCCGAAGCTGCGGACCTCGACCCGCTCGGCGTCGAGGTCGGACGTCTCGGCGAGGGCGCGCCGGATGACGGCGACCCGTTCCTCGACGCTCAGGACCGGGTCCTTGCGCGGGTTCTCCAGGACGGCCACGACGAGCCGGTCGAAGACACCGACGGCCCGCCGGACGATGTCGAGGTGACCGTTCGTGACCGGATCGAAGGACCCGGGATAGACGGCGACCTTCATCCTCCCTCCTCGCTCGCCGACCGGCCGGACGCCGGCGGCGCGTCGCACCGATAGAAGTGGAGCCTGCTCTCGCCGACCCGCCGCTCGCGGTCCGATCGTAGCAGCCCGACGGCGTCCGGGAGCTCGGTCCGCCAGAAGACCCGGACGACGACCCGACCCCCCGGCGCAACGATCCGGCCCGCCCCGAGCCGCTCGAGGGCGCCCAGGGCGAGGGCCGGCTCGGCGTAGGGCGGGTCGACGATGACGAGGTCGAAGGGGCCGTCCGACGCCGCCTGGGCGGCGAGGTAGGCGAGGACGTCCCGGCGCCGGACCTCGACACCCGGGCCGCCGAGACCGGTGGCCCGCAGGTTGGCGGCGATGCTCGCACAGGCGGCCGCCGAGCCATCGACGAAGACGACCCGGCTGGCCCCGCGGCTGAGGGCCTCGATCCCAGCGGCCCCGCTCCCGGCGAAGAGGTCGAGGACCCGGGCGCCCTCGAGCTCGGGCTCGAGGATCCCGAAGAGGACCTCCTTGGCCCGGTCGCTGAGCGGCCGCGTCCCGCCCCCGGGGCCAGCGAGTCGGCGCCCGGCCGCCCGACCGGCGATGACCCGCCCGGCCGAGCCAGTCCCGCGGGGGCGACGGCTCGTCTCAGGCCCCACTCGCCGGCTCGGCCCGATGGACGTAGCGGAGCCAGCCGGTCTCCAACTCCGCCCGCAGCCGTTCGTGGCCGGCCCGCAGCTCCCCCGCCTCGTCGAGGAGCGCCTCGGCGTGGCGGCGGGCCCGGACGGCGAGGGCCCGATGGTCGGCCCGCCCGAGGGCGGCGATCCGGAGCCGGGGCAACCCGCTCTGGGACAGCCCGAGGACGTCGCCCTCGCCGCGGAGCTCGAAGTCGCGCTCGGCGAGGGCGAAGCCGTCGCTCGAGCGGACGAGCTCGACGAGCCGAGCCTGGGCCGCCGACGTGGGCTCCCGACGCCCGGCGATCAGGTCGTCCCAGGCAGCCCGGCTCGGTGCCGCGTCGGAGACGAGGACGCAGTAGGACTGGGCGGTCCCCCGCCCCACCCGTCCCCGGAGCTGGTGGAGCTGGGCGAGGCCGAAGCGGTCGGCCCCCTCGATGACGATGACCGACGCCTCCGGGACGTCGACGCCGACCTCGACGACGGTCGTGCCGACGAGGACGTCGAGTCGGCCGTCCCGGAACTCGGCCATCGTCGCGTCGCGCTCGGCGGCCGGCATCCGGCCGTGGACGAGGCCGATCCGGAGCGGCGCCAGGATCGCCCGCAGCCGCTCCGCTTCCGCCTCGGCGGCCGCGGCCCAGGCCCGCACGGCCTCCGGGTCGTCGGGCTCGAGGAGACCGAGCCCGGCGACGCTCGGGTCGGCCGCCTCGTTCTCGCCGCCGAGGCCCAGGTCGGCCGTCGGGGGATCGATGAAGGGGACGACGACGAACGTCCGACGCCCGGCCGCCGCCTCGCTCCGGACGAAGTCCCAGACCCGCTCGAGCTCGTCGGGGTGGCGGATCGCCGTCCTGATCCGCCGACGGCCCGCCGGCGGCGTCCGGATCGTGGAGACGTCGAGGTCGGCGTAGAGGACCTGACCGAGGGTCCGCGGGATCGGCGTCGCCGTCATGAGGAGGACGTGGGGCGACCCCTCGGCCGCCTTGGCGTCGAGCCGGCCCCGCTGCTCGACGCCGAAGCGGTGCTGCTCGTCGATGACGGCCAGGCCGAGGCGGGCGAAGACGACCGACTCCTCGAGGAGGGCATGGGTGCCGACGACGATCGACAGGCTGCCCGTTGCGAGGCGCTCGCGCACCTGCGCTCGGTCGCGGGTCGGCAGCGAACCGGTCAGCAGCCCGACCTCGAGGCCGACGCCGGCGAGGAGGCGGGCGAGGGTCGCCGCATGCTGGCGGGCGAGGAGGTCGGTGGGGGCGAGGAGGGCGGCCTGGCGCCCGGCCAGGGCCGCCAGACCGAGGGCCACGGCGGCCACGGCCGTCTTGCCCGATCCCACGTCGCCCTCGAGGAGCCGGAGCATCGGGATCGGGCGGGCCAGATCCGCCCGGATGGCGTCGATGGCCGCCTCTTGGTCGGGGGTCAGCTCCACCGGGCCCTCGATCCGGGCGGCGAGCCCGGCCACGACGGCGGCCCGGAGCCGCTCGAGGGCGGCGTCGGCGACGACCATCGGTCCGGCGGTCGCCCGGCCTCGCTGGCGACGCCGACCGACCATCCCCAACTGGAGGGCGAGGAGCTCGTCGAAGGCGAGCCGGGCGATGGCGGCGTCCCGGGCTTCGAAGCTCGTCGGGAAGTGCGCCTCGTCGAGGGCCCGGCCGATCTCGAGGAGGTCTTCCGCCCGGCGGATGGCCGCGGCGAGGTACTCGGGGTACGACCGCCCGAAGCGATCGAGGGCCGCCCGGATGGCGACCCGAAGCCGGACCGCGGTGAGGCCGCTCGTCAGGCGGTAGACGGGCACGATCCGCCCGGCGTGGAGGAGCGTCGAGCCGTCGTCGCGCTGGAACTCGGGGTTGTCGATGAGCGGGCTGAACCCGCTTCGCTTCAGCCGCCCGCTCACGACGACCCAGTCGCCCACGGCGAGCCGCCGGTCGATGTAGCGGCGGCCGTACCAAACGGCCTCGGCCTCGCCGGTCTCGTCGACGAGCCGGGCCGTCGTCACCTGGACGCGGCGCCGCCAGGTCTGCTCGACCCGGAGCGAAGCGATCTGGGCGCGGCTGGCGACCAGGCTGCCCGGCTCGAGGTTCGCCAGGCTCGCCAACGGGAGGAGGGCGCGCAGGTCGAGGTAGCGGCGCGGGAGGTGGAAGAGGAGATCGCGCGCCCGCTCCAGGCCCAGGCGTGGCCCGAGACGACCCAGCACCGCCGCCCCGGGGAGGCCCGACCGCCGCAGCGGGGCGTCGGGATCCGGACTGACCGCGCCGACCGAGACCCGCCGCCCCGGCCCGCGGGGCCGAACGGGACCGGCGGGCGCTGCGGCTCGGTCGCGCCCGTCGGCGAGATCGCCGCTCCGGCTACTCGACGGCAACGAGGTACCGGTAGTGCGGCTGGCCACCGTGAACGACCTCGACCTCGACCCCCGGGCACAGCTCGCCGACGAGCCGGGCGATCCGCTCGGCCTCGTCGAGGTCGGCCCCGTCGCCGTAGTAGAGGGTGACGAGCTCGAAGCCGGGGCGGAGGGCAGCGACGGCCGCCCGAACGGCCCGATCGAGGTCGCGATCGGCGGCCAGGAGGCAGTCGTCCGGGCCGAGGACGATGGTCTCGCCGGCGCGGACCCGACGGCCGTCCACCTTCGCATCCCGGACGGCCTCGGTCACCGAGAAGCTCTGGATCGCCCGCGCCGCCTTCGTCATCGGCTCGACGTTGGCGGCCGCGTCGACGGCGGGATCGAGGGCCAAGAGGGCCGCGACGCCCTCGGCGGCGTTCCGAGTCGGGACGATCCGGACCGGCCGCTCGACGAGGCGGGCGACCTGTTCCGCGGCGAGGAGGACGTCGGGATCGTTCGGCAGGACGATGACCTCCCGGGCCGGCACGGCGTCGATGGCGGCCTTCAGCTCGCCGGTGCTCGGGTTGCCGGCCCGGGCATCGACGACGGCGTCGACCCCGAAGGACTCGAAGACCGCCGCCAGCCCCGGCCCGGCCGCCACGGCGACGATGCCGAGGGGACGGCTCTCGCCGTGGGGGGCCGGCGAGTCCGCGATGGCGCCGCCGGCCGTCTTCGCCGGGGCCATCGCGCTCCCCTCGCCGCCCGACCGCGAGCTCGGGGCGGAGGCGCCGGTGAACTCGGCGGCCCGGCGCTCCCGGGCTGCCTCGGTCTGCTGGTCGAGGTTCTCGATGCTGATCCGCGACAGCGTCCCCAGAGAGAGTCCGTAGGCGAGGACGGCGTCCGGCCGGTCGTTGTGGACGTGCACCTTCGCCGCCCGGGCATCGCCGGCGACGAGGACGGACTCGCCGATCCTCTCGAGGTGGGCGCGCATGGCATCGAGATCGAGGGGCCGGCCCGGCGGGGCCTCGACGAGGAACATCGTCTCGTAGCCGTAGCCCTCGTCGGCGTGGGCGACGAGGGCCGAGGGCCGAGCCGCCGCCCGCCCACCGACCTCGATCTCGGGGCTCGTCGTCTCGACGACCGCCTTGAGGAAGCCCTGGAGGAGGCGATAGAGGCCCTGGCCGCCGGAGTCGACGACGCCGGCCTCGCGGAGGACGGGCAGGAGGGTCGGGGTCCGGAGGACGGACGCGTGGGCCGCTTCCGTGGCGGCGAGGAGGACGGCCTCGATCTCGTTCGTCCGCTCGGCCGCCTCGACGGCGGCCGCGGCGGCGTCCCGGGCCACGGTCAGGATCGTCCCCTCGACGGGTCGCGTCACGGCGGCATAGGCGGCCTCGGCGCCGGCCCGCATGGCGTGGGCGAGATCGAGGGCGTTGAAGCGCTGCTTGCCGGCGAGGGCGTCGGCGGCACCTCGGATGATCTGGCTGGCGATGACGCCCGAGTTGCCGCGGGCGCCCATGAGCGAGCCGAAGCTGAGGGCCGCGATGACCCGGCCGACGTCGCGGGCGTCGGCGTCGGCGGCCTCGTCCAGGGCCGCCCGAAGGGTGGCGAGCATGTTCGTCCCGGTATCCCCGTCCGGGACCGGGAAGACGTTGAGGGCGTTGATCTCGTCGACGTGGGCCTCGACGTTGGCGACGGCGGTTCGGAAGGCGGCCAGCAGCCCCGGCCCGTCGCAGCGGCGCCGCGTCATCGCGACTCGAGGCCGCCCGCCGGACGACCGGCGTCGTCCTCGGGCCGGGCGGTCGGACGGGCCGCCGGTCGCGCCCCCCGAGCCGGGCTCCGCCCGCCGTCGACCCGGAGGGCTCGGACGTGAATCGTCAGCCGATCGAGGTCCCGGCCGACGGCCCGCCGGACCGCGTAGCGGACCGCCGACTCGACCTGGCGCCCGACCTCGGCGACCGGGAGCCCGGCCGCCACCTCGAGGTCGAGGTCGACCTCGAGCCGAGGCAGCCGGGAGAGGCGGATCCCGGCCTCGGCCAGACCGAGGCGAGCCAGGATCGCCGAGCGAACCCCGGTCGTCGCGAAGCCGGTCACGCCGTACGAGCCGAGGACGGCCGAGCGGATGACGTCGATGATGGCCTGCCGAGTGGCGAGCACCCGGTCGGGGGGCGGGTCCGACACCGTACCTCCAAGTCCACGAGCCGGTCGCCGGGCGGTGTCAGGGGCACGACGAAGCGCCGCCGCTGCCCGGCGCGGCGCGTTTGGTATCATACGCGCCCGCGTGGCAGCTCCCGACGCCGCCGCGCCGGCCGGATTTCGGCCGCTCCACCCCGCCACCGACGAAAGGACACCATGGCCCGGACTTGCGCCATCTGCGGCAAGGTTGCGATGGGCGGCTTCAATCCACAGTCGTCCGGGAACAACCGGGTCCGCGTCCACCGCCGCTACGAACCGAACCTCCAGTCGCGGCTCGTCGTCATCGACGGCCGCAGCCGCCGCGCCCTCGTCTGCACCCGCTGCAGTCGGACCCTCACCAAGGCCGCCCGGACCGGGGACTGACCGCCGCGCGGGACCCTCAGCGCTCGGTGTCGAGCCAGATCGTGAACGGCCCGTCGTTCACGAGCTCGACCTCCATCGCCGCCCCGAAGCGGCCCCGCTCCACCGCCACGCCGACCGCCGCCAGGCCATCGCAGAAGGTGGCCCAGAGCGGCTCGGCGACCTCCGGAGGCGCCGCCGCGGTGAACCCGGGACGGCGACCCCGACTCGTGTCGGCGTAGAGGGTGAACTGGCTGACGACGAGGGCACGCCCACCGACGTCGAGGAGCGAGCGGTTCGTGCGGCCGGCGTCGTCCTCGAAGATCCGGAGGTCGGCGATCCGCCGGGCCAGCGCCGTCGCCGTCGCCGCGTCGTCGGCGCGGCCGACGCCGAGGAAGACGACGAGCCCGGGGCCGATGGCCGCGATCCGATCGCCGGCGACCCGAACCTCGGCTCGGCTGACCCGCTGGAGGAGGGCTCGCATCGATCACGACCCCTCGGCCCCGACGACGGCCGCCCGGCCGCCGGCGGCCGCCCGCGCCGGGATGCCGGCCGCCCGACCCGCCTCGGCGAGGCCCTTGATCCGGGCGATCTCCTCGGCCATGACCCGGCCGCGGGCGAAGAGGGCCGAGCCGACGACGAGGACGTCGGCCCCGAGCCGGCCGACGAGCTCGGCCGTGTCGCGGTTCACGCCGCCGTCGACGTGGACCGCCGGATCGGCCGAGTCGGGGGCGAGGTAGTCGGCCGCCCGCGGGAGCTTCTGGCGAGCGACGTCCCGCATGAGCTGCTGGCCCCCGAAGCCCGGCTCGACGGTCATGACCATGACGACGTCGAGGAGCGGCCGGTAGGGGTCCAGGACCTCGAGGGCGGTCCGCGGCTTCACGGCCAGGCCGGCGAGTCGGCCGGCACCGCGAATCCGCTCGAGAACCGGCCCGACGGGCTCGTCGACCTCGACGTGGATGGTGATCGAGTCGCAGCCCGCCGCGATGAACTCCTCGACGAAGCGGGACGGGTTGGCGATCATGAGGTGGGCGTCGAAGGGAAGGTCGGTCACGGCCCGCAGGGCACGGACCGTCCGCGGCCCGAAGGTCAGATTGGGGACGAAGTGGCCGTCCATGACGTCGAGGTGGATCCGATCCGCACCCGCCCGGACGCAGCGTCGCACCGACTGGGCGAGGTTCGCCAGGTTCGAGTCGAGGATCGAGGCCGCCAGCCGGATCGGCGGCCGCTCGCCGAGCCCCACCTCCCCTACCCTCGCCCGGCCGCGGCGAGGTGGACCTCGAGATCCGACCGCGATGGCGTGGCGGCCGCCCGGAGCGCCGCCGCCGAGGCCCGAACGAGCCGCTCCCGCCGGCGCCGCACGGCGGCCGGTGGCGGTGCCCCGGCCCGCTCCGCGGCGAGCTGGCCGCAGGCCGCCCCGATCTCGACTCCCCGGTTGGCCCGGATCGTGACCGGCAGCCCGGCCCGGCGGAGGATGGCGGCGAAGGCGGCGACGGCCTCGGGCGGACTCGCCGTCCAGGGCGTGTGGGCGACGGGGTTCATCGGGATGAGGTTGACGTGGGCGAGCTCGGGGGCGAGGAGGTCGGCGAGGGCGGCCGCGTCGGCCGGCGTGTCGTTCACCCCGGCGATGAGGGTGACCTCGTAGCTCACCCGCCGACCCGTGGCTCGGGCGTGATCGCGGGCCGCGGCCACGACCTCGGCGACGGGCCAGCGGCGGTTCAGCGGGACGAGGACGTCGCGGAGCGGGTCGCGGGCGGCGTGAAGGGAGATGGCGAGGGTGAACTGGACCCCGAGCTCGGTCAGGCGGCGGATCCCCGGCACGACCCCGCTCGTCGAGACCGTGATCCGGCGCGCACCGAGACCGAACCGCCGGGGATCGTTGAGCGCCTCGACGGCGACGAGGACGGCGTCGAGGTTGAGGAGGGGCTCGCCCATGCCCATGAAGACGACGTTCGTGATCCGCCGGCCGGCGGCGGCGAGGCGGCGGGCGGCGTGCCGAACCTGGTCGAGGATCTCGGCGGCCTCGAGATCCCGAGTGAAGCCGAGCTCGCCGGTGGCGCAGAAGGGGCAGCCGACGGCACAGCCGGCCTGACTCGAGATGCAGACGGTGTGTCGCTCCCGCCGCCCGGGGCGGGCGGGATAGTGCATGACGACCGACTCGACCACGGCCCCGTCCGAGAGGCGATGGAGGACCTTCTCGGTCCGGCCGGCGTCGGCGATCCGGACCTCGTCGGCGACGATGGTGTCGAGGCGAACGGCCGCGTCGAGTGCCGCCCGGAGTCCCTTCGGCAGGGTCGTCAGCTCGTCGGCGGTCAGGGCGATCTCCCGCCAGACGGCATCGAGGATCTGGCGGGTCCGGTAGCGGGGCTCGCCGTGCGCCACCAGCCAGGCCTCGATGGCCTCGGGGCTGAGACCGGCGATCCCCGGCCGCGGATCGAGGCCGACGCCGCCCCGCGGGCGCGACGGATCGAAGCCGGGCGGCAGCCGGGCCGGGCCCGGCGCGGGCGCGGGCGGATCGACGGCTTCGAGGCTCGGGTCGGGCTCCATCGTCCTCATCGTAGCGACCCCTCCGGGCTGCCGTCGGCCGGTGGCCTCCCATCCGAGGACCCGTCGCGGACGGCCGGCTCCGGGCGGCTCGCCGGGACCGTCGTTCCGACCAGCCTCGGACGGCCGCGCCGATACTCGGCGCCACCCATGACCCGTCCGCCGGCCGGCTGGACCCGCTCGAGCCGGAGCCGGCCGGCCGACGTCGCGAGGGCGAGACCGTCGCCGCTGGCGACGAGCCGGCCGGGCTCGTCGTCGGGCTCCGACGGCTCGACCCGGGCGGCGTGGACGATGAGCCGGCCGGCCGCCGTCTCCAGGAAGGCGCCCGGCCAGGGTTGGAAGGCCCGGACCTGCCGCTCGAGCTCGGCGGCCGGGCGGAAGGGGTCGAGGCGGCCGTCGTCGCGCCGGAGCGGTCGCGTCAGCGTCGCCCCGGCCGACGGCTGGGGCACGGCCGCCATCTCGCCACGGAGCCAGGCGGCCAGGACGTCACCGAGGAGGTCGGCGGCGACGAGGGCGAGGCGCGCTTCCAGGGTCGCCGCCGTGTCGTCGGGGGCGATCGGCACGACCCGACGGGCGACGATGGGTCCGCTGTCGAGGCCGGCGTCCATCCGAAAGAGGGTGACCCCCGTCTCGCGGTCGCCGGCGAGGATCGCCGCCGCCACCGGCGCCGCCCCGCGGTGGCGAGGGAGGAGCGAGGGGTGGAGGTTGAGGGCACCGAACGGCAGCTCGAGGAGCGGCGGCGGGACGATTTGACCGTAGTCGGCGAGGACGGCCAGCTCGGGCCCGAGGGCGAGGACCGCCGCGATGGCGTCGGGGGATCGGAGCCGAGCCGGCGCCAAGACGGCGAGCCCGTGGGCCGCCGCCCAGGCCCCGATCGGGGTCGGGGTCGGGCGTCGGTGGCGGCCGGCCGGTCGCGGCGGGGCGGTGACGACGGCGACGAGCTCGACGTCGCGGCGGGCGGCCAGCCGCTCGAGGGACGGCAGGCCGAAGGGCCCGCTGCCGAGGAAGACGGCCCGGACCCGTCGCTCCGGCCCGGCCGCCGTGCGGCCGCCGCGAGGCTGGTTCGCCGCCTCCGTCAGGCGAGGGCTCCCGTCGCCTCTCGGATCGACTCGTCCTCCTCGGCCGTTCCGACCGGGATGAGCTCGTCGAGGGAGTCGAGGTAGTCGATGTAGAGCTTGCCCTCGAGGTGGTCGAGCTCGTGCTGGAGGGCGCGCCCGAGGAGGCCCGAACCGGCGACCTTGATCTTGCGACCGAAGCGGTTCTGGGCCACGACCCAGACCCGTTCCTTGCGGGTCACGTAGGCGACGTAGCCGGGGATGGACAGGCAGCCCTCGAGATCGCGGTCCTCGCCGACGGCCCGGACGATCCGCGGGTTGACGAGCTCGTGGAGCCGGCCGTCGACCTCGATGACGCAGGCCTGGACCGGCTCGCCGATCTGGGGCGCCGCGAGGCCGACCCCGGGCGCGTGGCGCATCGTATCGGTCAGGTCGTCGAGGAGTTCGTGGAGGTAGGCGTTGAAGCTGTCGACGGGTTGACCCTTGAGCCGCAGCCGCGGGTCCCCGAGGAGGACGATGGGTCGGACGCTCATGGGCCGAGTATACGGGAGCCGATCAGGCGGGCCGCTCGCCGCCCTCGCCCGACTCGCTCGTGGCGCCGCCCTCGGTCCCGCCCGCCCCACTGCCGTCGCCGCCGCCTCGCGTCTCGCGCTCGCCGCGGAGCTCCTCGGCCAGGTGCCGCGACCGCTCGGCCACCTTCGCCCCGGCCACCTCGGTCAGCTCGGCCGCCCGGTGGGCGATCGGCCCGGCCTTCTCGGCGGCCAGGGCGGCCAGCTCGGCGGCCTTGGCGCCGACCTGGCGGATGACCGGCGCCGCTTGGGTCGCCAGGGATTCGATCATCTGCTCGAGCTGGGCGAGCCACTCCTTCGCTCGCGCCCGGCTCGCTTCGTCGTCGCCCTCGGACCCGCTCCCGGCCGCCGTGTCGGCGCCGGTGAAGGCGTATTCCTCCGTCGGACCCTCGGTCGGCTGGGTCGGGTGCTCGTGTTCCTGCGTCGTCTCGTTCATGGCAGCCTCCGTTCGCGCTGGCGATGGTCGGTGCCCACGGACCGATCCCGGCGGACGTGGAGCATCGCTTCGGAGCTATTGTCTCCCATCGCCGTGCGGCCGGCATCTGCCACCTGTCCCGAAGCGAGCCGATGGCCGGGCCGGTCCAGCAGCGACGGCCGGTCGTCAGAGCGTGCTCTCGGGATCGACGTCGACCGACCAGGGTGGACCCAGGGGATGCCCAAGGGCGGCGACCGGGTCGTCGCCCCGGAGGACGAGGACGAACCGCCAGCGCCCGTTCCGCCGGGCGACGAAGGCCGGCGCCGGCCCGCTGACCGTCAGCCGCCCGCCGCTCTCGGCCGCCCGCTTCCGAAGCTCGGCCGCCAGGCGTTCGGCCTCGGCGCGGGCCGCCTCTCGATCGGGGAGGGCGACGACGAGCTTGACGAGCCGGCCGAAGGGCGGCGATCGAAACCGCTCGCGGAGCGCGAGCTCGGCGTCGTAGAACGACGCGGCGCGCTGCTCGGCGACGGCGACGATGGCCGGGTGCTCGGGCTGGTAGGTCTGGATGATCGCCCGACCCGGGCGCTCGCCCCGACCGGCCCGACCGACCGCCTGGACGAGGAGCTGGTACGTCCGCTCCACCGCCCGTTCGTCGGGCAGGTGGAGGGCGACGTCGGCCGAAACGATCCCGACGAGGGTGACCTCCGGGACGTCGATCCCCTTGGCGACGAGGCTCGTCCCGACGAGGACATCGAGGGCTCCGGCGGCGAAGGCGTCGAGGACGGCGGCGGCGACCCCTCGCCGCTCCGCGACGTCCCGGTCGAGCCGGCCGACCCGAAGGGTCGGGAACCGGCTCCGGACCTCCCGCTCGACCCGTTCCGTCCCGCCCCCGAGGTAGCGGATCCGGGGGGAGCCGCAGGCCGGGCAGCGATCGACCGTCGGCCGGGCGAGCCCGCAGATGTGGCAGCGGAGGAGGGTCCCCGGCTGGTGGTAGACGAGGGGACGGCTGCAGTCCGGACAGACGAGGACCTCGCCGCAATCCCGGCAGAGGACGACGGAGGCGGTCCCGCGCCGATTGATGACGAGGATCGCCCGTTCGCCGGCCCGGGTGTCGAGACCGGCCAGGGCGGCGGCCAGCCGCCGACTCAGCATCCCCCGGTTTCCCGCCGCCAGCTCGGCCCGCAGGTCGACGACCTCGACCGTCGGCAGCGCCCCCGCCGGCCGCTCGGGGAGGACGAAGCGACGGTACTGCCCGGCCCGGGCATGGCCGACCGAGTCGACGGCCGGCGTCGCGCTGCCGAGGACGCAGGCCGCCCCGGCCAGGCGGGCGAGCTCGATGGCGACGTCCCGGGCCTGGAGCCGCGGCGTGCGGTCGCTCTTGTAGGCTGGATCGTGCTCCTCGTCGACGACGACGAGGCCGACGTCGGCGAGCGGCGCGCCGACGGCGATCCGGGTCCCGACGACGACCTCGGCCCCGCCGGCCCGGATCCGCCGCCACTCGTCGGCCCGCTCGCCCTCGCTGAGGCCGGAGTGGAGGAGGGCCACGGAAGCCGCCAGATCGGTCCGGAGACGATCGACGAGGGGCAGAGCGAGGGGGATCTCCGGAACGAGGACGAGGGCCGGTCGTCCCGCCGCGAGCGCGCGGGCGATGGCCGCCGCGTAGATGGCCGTCTTGCCCGCCCCGGTGACCCCGTCGAGGAGGATCGGGGTCGGGTCGCGTTCGGCCATCGCCCGGTCGATGGCCGCGACGGCGGCTGCCTGGGCGGCCGTCAGGGGTGCCGCCGCCGGCCGCGACCCTCGCTTCGAGGCCGGCCGTCCGGCCAGCGGCCGGCGCTCGACGACCCGGGTCTCCAACTCGACGAGGCCCCGCCGAACGAGCCCGGCGAGGGCTCCCGCGCCGTGCCGGTCGGCCAGTTCGGCGGCCGGGCGGCCGTCGGGACCGGCCCCGGCGAGGTCGACGAGGAGGGCCCGCTGGCGGGGGCCGAGCGGTCGTCCCGACCCGACCCCGGCCGGCGATGGGCCGCCACCGTCGCGACCCGGCGCCGCCGCAGCGAGCCGTCCCGCCTCGGTCAGCCGAGCCCAGCGGACGAGACGCGGTCCCGCCGTCGCCCCGACGAGCTCCCAGTGGAGGGCGACGGAGCCGGCCTGCTCCAGGCGCCGGAGCCGCCGGACCGGATCGACCCGACCGCCCGCGGACGGGAGGGTCCGGACCGGGCGTGGTCCGGCGGCCAGGGCAGCGAGGAGCAGCCGCTCGGCCTCCCCGACGCCGGCGGCTCCGGTCCGCGCCGCTCCGTCGGCTCCGTCGGCCCGCCGGGCCCCTCCGGCTCCCCCGGGCCGCGGCGCCCCCTCGGCCGCACCCGCCGCTAGCGCTCCGGCCCCCTCGACTCCGCCGACCCCTGCGGATCCCGCGGCCGACGCCTCGAGGGCACGGCGCCCGGCTGGGGTCAGCTCGGCGACGAGCTCGAGCCGGTCGAGGAGCCCGGGCGGCAGGAGGGCCCGGATGACCGTCGCCAGGGGGGCGAGATAGTGCCGGCTCACCCAGTCGGCCAGCTCGAGGGTGAGTGGCGGCAGGAGGGGCCCGTCCGAACGAACCCGACGCCGAACCGGCTTGGTCGCCCGGTCCGTGCTCGTCGTCCGATCGACGACGACCCCGACGACCTGGCGCCGGCCGACCTCGACGACGACGGCCTCGCCGGGAGCCAGGTCGGCGAGCGCCTCGGAGACGTGGTAGGTGAGCGGTTCGAGACCGGCCGGGCCGGGCAGGTCGACGGCGACCCGAACGTAGCCGGCGACCTCCCCCCTCGACGCCGACGCAGACCCCGCTCCCGACGCGTCATCGACCCCCCCGCCCCCGCCGGGGGAGCCCGCGCCCTCGAGGGCCGACGCCGCGCCCGTGCCGTCGAGCTCGGCATCTCGATCGCCCACTGGCGCGGCCCTCAGACGCGGATCCGGCGGGTCGGGTGCTTGCGCTTCTCGACGGTCACGATGGCATCGATGACCGCCGCCGTCCGATCCACCTGGCCCGTCTCGTTCACGACGACGTAGTCGTAGTCGTCCTTTCGGGCGAGCTCGATGGCCGCGTTTCGTTGGCGGAGCTCCAGCTCGTCGGCGCTCTCCGTCGCTCGGCTCCGGAGCCGCTGGAAGAGCTCCTCGAGGGACGGTGGCACGACGAAGATGAGGAGGGCGTCGGGAACCCGCTCCTTGACGACCTGGGCGCCCTGGACGTCGATCTTGAGGATGACGTCGCGCCCGGCGGCGAGGGCCTGGGCGACCTCGGCCCGCGGCGTCCCGTACCAGTTGCCGTGGACCTCGTTGGCCTCGAGCAACCCGTCGGCCGCCCGGAGGGCGGCGAACTCCTCGGGACTCAGGAAGTGGTAGCTCCGGCCGGGTGTCTCGCCCGGCCTCGGCGCCCGCGTCGTGCAGGTCACGACGTAGTGGTAGTCGGGACGGCGATGCCGCTCCCGGAGGGCGGCGATGATCGTGTCCTTGCCGACCCCCGATGGTCCCGAGATGATGACGAGGAGGGCGCCGGGCGCACCCTCGACGGCGCCTGGTGGACTGGCCGCCAGGAGCCCGGGCGGCGGCGAAGCCGAGGGCGAGGCGCCGCCCGACGCCGACGATGGCGCCGACGGGACCGCCTCGGCCGCCGACGGAGCGGCCTCGGCGCCGCCGTCGGGCCCGGCGACCCTCTTCGACCCGAGCTCAGCCACCCCTCCCCTCCCCCACGCCGACGAGGGTGCCGGCCGCCCGACGACAACCCTCCAGGACCGCCTCCAACTCGGGCGGCAGCTCGGCCGTCAGTCGGAGGAGCCGGCCCGACGAGGGGCTCGTGAACTCGAGCCGCCAGGCATGGAGGAAGAGCCGCGCCAGCCCCGGCGGACCGGTCCGGGCGACCCCGGTCCCGTAGACCTGGTCGCCGGCGACCGGGTGGCCGATGGCGGCCAGGTGGACCCGGATCTGGTGGGTCCGCCCGGTGAGGAGATCGACCTCGAGGAGCGTCCAGCCCGGGAACCGCTCCCGGACCCGGTAGCCGGTCACCGCCGGCCGCCCGTCGGGGACGACCGCGACCCGTCGCCGGTCCCGCGGATCGCGACCGAGGGGGGCCTCGATCCGGCCGACGGCGGCGGCCACCTCCCCGGCGACCAGGGCGAGGTACGTCTTCTTCACCCGGCGGGCCTTGAGCTGGGCCATGAGGCTCTGCTGGGCCGCGTCGTGCTTGGCGACCATGAGGAGGCCCGAGGTGTCCCGGTCGAGCCGGTGGACGAGCCCGGGTCGGCCGACGCCGGCGATCCCCCCGTAGCGGTCGCCCCGGGCGAGGAGGGCGTTGACGAGCGTCCCGGCCGGGTGGCCGGGTGCCGGGTGGACGACGAGCCCGGCCGGCTTGTCGACGACGAGGAGGTCCTCGTCCTCGTAGACGACCCGGAGCGGGATGGTGGGATCGGGTTCGAGGTGCTCCGGAGGCCGGACGGGCGGGACGTCGAGCTCGACGACCGTGCCGGGCCGGAGGACGTCGCGAGCCCGGAGCCGGCGACCCTCGGCCGTGAGGCGGCCGTCGGCGATGAGCCGCTGGACGTAGCTCCGCGAGAGCCCGGTGGCGTCGGCGACGAAGCGATCGGCCCGCCGCGGCTCCCCTCCCTCGGGGACGACGAGGACGCGTCGGCCCGGCGCCGGCTCACGCACGACGGTCCCGGCCGAGCTCCGGCCAGACGGCGATGGCGACCAGGCCGAGGAGGGCGAAGCTGATCGCCGCATCGGCGACGTTGAAGGTGTACCAGCGGAGATCGCCGACCCCGGCATCGACGAAGTCGACGACGTAGCCGAGCCGGAGCCGGTCGATCAGGTTGCCGACGGCGCCGCCGAGGAGGAGACCGAGGGTGACGCTGAGGAAGGAACTCGGCATCGCCCGAGCATGGTAGACGACGATGAGGCCGATGACGGCGAGGGAGACGAGGGCGAGGACCTCGGCCTGACCGCCGAAGAGGCCGAAGAGGCCGCCGGTGTTTCGGCCGTGGACGAGGCGGAGCCAGTCACCGGCGACGGACACCGACTCGCCGGGAGCGAGCCGAGCGACGAGCCAGCTCTTCGTCGTCTGGTCGACGGCGACGACGAGGGCCGCCAGGCCGAGGAAAAGCCACCAGCGCCGCCCGGCCCGTGCCGCCACCGCCGACGCCTCAGTCAGCCGCGCGCCGGAGGGCGACGGTGATGGCGCCCGAGCTGAGCTCGACCTGCTGCTGGGGGAGCCCGACGGGCGGCCGGTCGTCGGCCCAGCGGACGGCGAGGGTCTCCTCGGCGACGGCGGCAAGGTGCGGCCCCAGGCCATCCGGGAGGGGGTGGATCCAGAGCTCGATCGGGTCGTCGAACTCGAGTTCGGCCGTCCGCCGGAGGTCGAAGATCGCCCGCGCCAACTCCCGGGCGTCGCCTTCGACGAGGAGCTCGGGCGTCAGCTCGGTATCGATGGCGACGACGATCCCGTCGGCGTGGGCGACCGCCCGGCCCGGCCGGGGCGCCGCGACGACCTCGACCTCGTCGGGAGCGAGGACGACGTCCCCGACCCGGACCCGGCCGTCGGGCTCGATCTCGAAGTGGCCGGCCTTGATCGCCGCCACGACCTCCGGCACCCGAGGCCCGAGCCTCGGCCCGATCTTCGGCAAGAGCGGCCGGACCCGTCGCTCGACGAGCTCGTGCTCGTCGGCGATCCGCTCGACGGCCTTGACGTTCACCTCGTCGCGGACGAGCTCGAGGAGCTCGTCGAGGTGGGGGACCTCGCGATCGGGCAGGGCGACCCAGAGGCGGGCGAGCGGCTGGCGGACGCGGATCCCGGCCGTCCCGCGGAGGGTCCGGGCCAGCTCGACGATCGTGCGGGCGACGCCCATCGCCGCCTCGAGGGGTTCGTCCCGGTACGCGGCGACCTCGGCCGTCGGCCAGCGGGTGAGGTGGACGCTGTCGGGGCGCGCCGGATCGACGGCGACGACGAGGTTCTGGTACATCGCCTCGGCCAGGAACGGCAGCATCGGCGCCACGACCCGGGCTCCGACGACGAGGGCTTCGTGGAGGGTTGCGAAGGCGCTCGCCTGGGCCGTCGGCTCGGCCCGGCGGCGCATCCGGTCGCGGCTCAGGCGGAGGTACCAGGTGGAGAGGTCGTCGATGTACTCGGCGACGGCCGCCGCCGCGCGCATCGCGTCGTAGTCGCGGAGGCGATCCTCGACGGTCGCCGCGAGCCAGCCCGCCCGCGACAGGATCCAGCGGTCGAGGAGCGACCGTTCGCCGACCGAAGGCGCCGGGCTCGCCGGGGTCCAGCCAGCGAGACGGGCGTAGGTGACGAAGAAGGCGTACGTGTTCCAGAGGACGAGGAGCTCCCGCCGCGCCTCGTCGGCGGCATGCCAGCCGAAGAGGATGTTCTCCTCCGGCCGCTGCTTGACGAAGAGCCAGCGCATGACGTCGACGCCCATCCGTTCGGCCGCCTCGTCGAACTCGATGGCGTTGCCCCAGCTCTTGTGCATCGGTCGGCCGTCCTCGCCGAGGAGGGTGGCGTAGCCGAAGATCGTCTTGAAGGGCGGTTCGCGGCGCAGGACGGTCCCCATCGCCAGGAGGGCGTAGAACCAGTTCCGGAACTGGCCCGGGAAGCTCTCGGTGATGAAATCGGCCGGGTACCAGCGGCGCCAATACTCGGGGTCGATCCGGTAGTGGAGGGTCGAGAAGGGGACGATTCCGGCGTCGAGCCACGGATTGCCGACGTCGGGGATGCGGCCCACCGGTTGGCCGCAGCCGGGACAGGCGATCTTCACGGCATCGACCCACGGCCGGTGGGGGGTATGGCCCTCGAAGCGCTCCCAGCCCTCGACGGCCCGGGCCCGGAGCTCGTCGCGGCCGCCAATGACCTCGAAGGTCCCGCAGTTGGCGCAGTCGTAGATCGGCAGGGCGAGGCCCCAGTAGCGCTTCTTGCTGATCATCCAGTCCTGCATGTTCCGGAGCCAGTCGAGCTCGCGCTCGTAGCCGAAGCCCGGGATCCAGCGGATCTGGTCGACGACCTCCATGATCTGGTAGCGGAGCGACGCCTCGACCTGCTCCCGGGACAGCGTCTCCCGCGGCTGGTCGTAGACGGGGCCCATGCTGATGTACCACTCGTCGACGAGCCGGAAGACGAGGGGCGTCCCGCACCGCCAGCAGTGCGGGTAGCGGTGCCGGTAGACCTCGAGGCGGTAGAAGCGACCGCTGGCCCGGAGGTGCTCGACGATCGGCTCGGTGACCTCGCGGACGTCCCGGCCGCTCAACGACCCGTAGCCGTCGACGAAGACGCCGAACTCGTCGAGGGGGGCGAGCATCGGCAGCCCGAGCGCCTTGCCGAGGGCGTAGTCCTCGGCGCCGCAGCCCGGGGCGACGTGGACGATCCCGGTCCCCTCGTCCTCGCCGACCTCGTCCCAGGCCACGACCCGGTGCTCGTAGCGGCCGCCGGGTGCCGCCGCGAAGGCGGCCTCCACGGCCGGCAGGTCGTCGAAGGGCCCGGCGTAGCGCCAGCCCACGAGCTCGGCCCCCCGTCGCTCCTCGAGAATCTCGGGCCGGCCGACCAGGGCCCGCTCGAGGGTGCCCCGGGCGAGCCAGAGGCGCCGCTCGCCCTCGCGGACGAGGACGTACGGGAGGTCCGGATGGACGGCCGCGGCGACGTTGGCGGTGAGCGTCCAGGGCGTCGTCGTCCAGACCAGGAGCGCCTCCCCCGGCCGGTCGAGGAGCGGGAAGAGGACGGTGAGCCCGGGGTCGTCCCGATCCTGGTAGCCCTCGTTCATCTCCATCTGGCTGATCCCGGTCCCGCAGCGCGGGCACCAGGGCATCGTGTCGTGGCCCTTGTAGAGCCAGCCCTTCTGATGGCAGGTCTTGAGGAACCACCAGATGAGGTCGTTGTTCTCGTTGCTGAAGGTGAAGTAGCTCCCGCCGAGCTCCGGCATCCCGAGGCGGCCGACGATCATCTCGACGGTGTCGGTGACCGGGCCCTGCGGGCCCCGGACGGTGATGACCCGGGCCGGGTCCTCGGCCAAAAGGTCGCGCAGACGACGGAGCTCGTCGGGATCGTTCCAGTCCATCCAGTAGCCGAGGCGGATGCTCTGCTCGGTCTGGCGGGCGGCGTAGGTGAGGACTCGCTGCTTGCAGAGGGAGACGAACTCGGCGATCCCGAAGGCCTCGATGTCGCGCTTCGAGGTGAAGCCGAGCTCGCGCTCCACGTTCACCTCGACCCACAGACCCTGGCAGTCGAAGCCGTTCTGCCAGCGTTCGGCGTGACCGAGCATGGCCCGGAAGCGCTGGAAGAGGTCCTTGTACGTCCGCCCCCAGGCGTGGTGGACGCCCATCGGGTTGTTGGCGGTGATCGGCCCGTCGAGGAAGCTCCAGCGCGGGCCGTCGGCGTTCTGGGCCCGGAGGCGCTCGAAGGTCTTGCGCTCCCGCCAGAGGGCGAGGATCTCGTGCTCCTGGGCGATGAGGTCGGGCTTGCTGGGTACGGGTCGAAACACGGCGTCCTTTCGCTGTGGGCTCGAGGCGATCCGTCGGCGGTGCTCCCGGCGGGCGGCTGCGTCGGGAACGGTCGTCCGGAGACGGCGGCCGGGCTCGATCGCCGACAGCCAGTATCCTACCCGCGATGCACGACCCAGCGTCGCCCCGCCGGGCACCGCGATCGGCCTTCGCCGCCGCCGTCCTGTCGCTCCTCTTCCCCGGTCTCGGCCACCTCTACGCCGGCGCCCCGGCCCGTGCCCTCGGCTTTGCCGCGCCGCCGCTCCTCGCCCTCGCCCTCGTCGCCGGGCTCGTCCTTCGTGTCGATCGGCTGACCCTCCTCGGGCTCCTCGTCCAGCCGAGCGTCCTCACCGCGATCCTCGTCCTCGACGTCGTCCTCCTCGTCTACCGGGCGGTTGCCGCCGTCGACGCCTGGCGGGTCGCCGCCTACCTGAACGAGGCGGCCGTGGCGGGCGACCGCTACGGGCCACCCCGGCTTCGCCTTCGGCCGGCCTCGGCGGCCGGTCTCCTTGCCGTCCTCGTCGTCATGACCGGCTTCCACGTCGCCGTCGCCCGCTACGACCTCCAGGCGATGGCCCTCGTCAACTGCATCTTCGACGAGACCGGAGCGGCGACCTGCGACGAGGCCGGTCCGTCGCCCACGCCCGGCGGCTCGGCTGCGAGCGGCAGCCCAGCGACCCCGTCGCCGACCAGCGCCGCCTCGCCCGTCCCCACGCCGTCGCCTCTCCCGCCCTGGGACGGGAAGGAGCGCCTCAACGTCCTCCTCATCGGGTCGGACGAGCAGGGCGGCGGCCACAACACCGACACCCTCATCGTCGCCTCCATCGATCCGCCGACCGGCCGGGTCGCCCTCTTCAGCCTCCCCCGCGACACCGTCGACGTCCCCGTTCCGGCCGGCCCGGCCCGGGCCCTCTGGGGAACCGTCTACCGATCGAAGATCAACTCCTGGTTCGTCAACAACCGCCACCGCGCCGACCTCTGGCCGGGCAGCGACCGGACCCGCGGCTACAACGCCCTGAAGTCGATCCTCGGTGAGCTCTACGGCCTCGACATCCGCTGGTACGTCGAGGTCAACTTCGACGGCTTCACCCGCCTCGTCGACGCCCTCGGCGGGGTGACGATCAACGTCCAGCTGCCGGTCTTCGACGACCGCTACCCCGGCCCCGACGGTCGGCTCCGGCGGGTCTACATCCCGGCCGGCGTCCAGCACATGACCGGCGCCGAGGCCCTCGTCTACGCCCGCTCCCGCCACGGCTCGTCCGACTTCGACCGCGGCCAGCGCCAGCAGCGCGTCCTCCTCTCGCTCCGCCAGCAGACGGACATCGCCGCCATCCTGCCACGCCTCGACGAGCTCGTCGACGCCCTGAAGTCGACGGTCCGGACCGACGTCCCCGTCGACCAGCTCCCGAAGCTCCTCTCCCTCGCCGAGCAGATCGACCCGCGCTCCGTCCGCTCCTACGTCTTCGCGCCGCCCTTCTACGCCCGCGAGATCCTCTCCGGCGACCCGCGCGGGTACGTCATCATCCCGAACGTGAACCGGATCCGGGCCGCCGTCCGGGAGGCCTTCACCGCCGATCCGGCCGAGGAGGCCCGCCGGGAGGCCCTCGCCGGCGAGGGCGCCACGGTCTGGGTCCTGAACGGGTCGGGCGTCGCCGGCCAGGCGAGCGACCTCGCCCGGTACCTCGAGAGCTGGGGCGTGACCGCCTCGGCTCCGAACCAGCGGCCGGATGGCCGACCGAGCCAGACCCGCCTCCTCGCCTACAACGGCGCCGAGACCCGCTTCCCCGCCACGGCTGCCTTCCTGGCCGCGGCCCTCGGCGTCGAGGTCAGCCCGACCGAGGACCCGACGGCCCGGGTCGACTTCCTCGTCGTCACCGCCCGGACGACCCCCGCCCTGACGCCGCCGCCGGCACCCTAGCCGGGACGGCCGCGCCGCCCGCCCTCAGCCCTGGGGGATCGGCGTCAGCCAGTGGTGGTACTCGGGCAACCGGCCCCGGACCGCGTCGAAGTAGCGGCTCCGGATCGCCGCCGAGATGGGGCCGACCTCACCCGAGCCGACCTTGCGGTGGTCGATCTCGACGACCGGCGAGACCTGGACGCCGGTCCCGCAGAGAAAGACCTCGTCGGCGACGTAGAGCTCGGAGCGGTCGATGGAGCGGATCTCGACCGGGATCTTCTCGTCCCGGGCGAGCTCGATGATCGCCCGTCGGGTGATGCCCTCCAGGATGTCGTCCGAGACCGGCGGGGTCAGGAGGACCCCGTCGCGGACGACGAAGATGTTCGCCGCCGAGCCCTCCGAGACGTGGCCGTCGGGGGTCAAGACGAGGGCCTCGTCGAAGCCGTTCAGCTCCGCCTCCGACTTCTGGAAGGCCATGTTCACGTAGCCGCCGACGATCTTGCCCCGGGCCGGCAGCGCCTCGTCGGCATTCCGCCGCCAGGACGAGGTCATGAGCCGGACGCCGTGCTCGGTGTCGATGTAGTTCCCGAAGGGGAGGGTGATGATGGAGAGCTGGTGCTCGAGGTGATGGAGGCGGACGCCGATGGCCCGCGTCGACTTGTAGAAGGACGGCCGGATGTAGACGTCCTCGCGAAAGCCGTTCCGGCGAACGGTCTCGACGACGAGGCCGACGAGCTCGTCGACGGAGGGGACCGGCTCCATGAGCATGATCCGGCACGAGCGCCGGATCCGCTCGACGTGCTCCCGGACGAAGAGCCCGTAGAGCTGCTCCTGCTCCGGGTTCCAGTAGGCGCGGATCCCCTCGAAGACGGCGGTCCCGTACATGAAGGCGTGGGTCATGATGCTGACCCGGGCGTCGCGGAGGGGGACGAAATCGCCCTCGAAGTAGCAGATGAGGTTGTCCAGATCGGCCGGGGCGCCGGCGGGGCGGGTCGCCGGGGCGGAGGTCGCGGACGGCTTCTCGGTGAGCATGCTCGGCGACTCCTGCGCTAGCAGACGGGTGGAACGCTGGGGCCAAGGATACCAGCCGTGGCGCCCCCGCCGACCGCAAGGGCTCGCGCGGCGACCCTGGATCCGAGCCCGGCGTCGCGGCAGGGCACGCCGGCCGCCCTCATCCGGCCCCGGCACCCTGGGCTCGGCACCACTGGGCCTGGCA
>Ga0272446_1000989_pt1 | contig 42722 bp, 37 predicted proteins | sample YNPCB0061_FD_194587 | JGI IMG/M metagenome (GOLD analysis project Ga0272446, IMG submission 194587) | Hot spring microbial mat communities from Yellowstone National Park, WY, United States - YNP-CB-006-1 | ecosystem: Environmental > Aquatic > Thermal springs > Hot (42-90C) > Sediment | place...
TGGCGAAACTACAGTTATCATGGGAGACGCAGATATGACGTATAAAATCAAATTCGGCACCGATGGCTGGCGCGGCGTCATTGCAGAAGATTACACCTTCGACAACGTACGGCGGGCGGCACAGGGCTTTGCCTCTTACCTGCTCGAACAAGGATACGCCGGGCGGCAGGTCATCGTCGGTCATGATAAACGCTTTCATTCCGAAAACTTCGCCGCCGCCGCCGCCGAAGTGCTTGCCGGCAACGGGCTGAAGGTTTTGCTCACCGACGGCGCTACCCCCACGCCTGTCATTGCCTTTGCCGTCGTGAACAATAAGGCGTGCGGCGCAGTCAACATCACTGCCTCGCACAACCCGCCCACCGATAACGGTTTCAAAGTGCGAGACCCAAACGGCGGGGCAATTGACCCTCAGGGGCTGAAAAGGATCGAAGCGCTGATTCCGGATTCGGTCGAGGCGGTGAAGCGTCTTCCCCTCTCCGACGCGCTGCGCGAACAAAAAATCGTCTATTTCGATGCTGCGCCGGCATATACGGCTCATATCCAAAACCTGGTAGATTTGCAAAAAATCAGGGACGCCGGCTTCAAAGTGGTCGTTGACCCAATGTGGGGCAACGGCGCCGGCTGGTTCAGCAAACTGCTTGGCGGCGGCAAGACACAAATTATCGAGATCCATAACGAGCGAAATCCGATCTTTCCTGAAATGAAACGCCCGGAACCTATCCGCCCAAACATTGACGCGGGCTTGAAAGCAACCGTGGATCACAAAGCCGACGTGCTGCTCATCACAGACGGCGATGCAGACCGCTGCGGCATCGGTGACGAAAACGGCGAGTTCATCAATCAACTGCGGGTATATGCTCTGCTGGCGCTCTACCTGCTGGAGGTGCGCGGCGAGCGCGGCGCCATCGTCAAGACCCTCTCCACTACCACTATGCTGAATAAACTGGGAAAACTCTACAACGTGCCGGTGCATGAGACGGGCGTAGGCTTCAAGTATGTTGCGCCCAAGATGATGGAAACGAACGCGCTGATCGGCGGCGAGGAAAGCGGCGGCTATGCGTTCCGCGGTAATGTGCCAGAACGCGACGGCATCCTGGCAGGCTTGTACTTTCTCGATTTCATGGTGCAAACCGGCAAAAAGCCCACCGAACTGCTGAACATGCTCTTCAACAAGGTCGGCGAACATTTCTATGACCGCGTTGATACCCCTTTCAGCGGTGACCGCCAGACCCGCGAACAGATGATTCTCAACGCCAAACCTCAAACCCTCGGCGGCTTGAAAGTCACCGAACTGGTGACAGTGGACGGCTTCCAGTTTAAACTCGAAGACGGCGGCTGGCTGCTCATTCGCTTCAGCGGCACTGAACCCATCATGCGCGTGTATTGTGAGACCACCCACAAAGATAAAGTGCAGGCAATTCTTGAAGATGGCTTGAAGGTGGCTGGCATCCAATAACAACGCGGCTTTGATAGTGCAACACAAAATTTCGGAGGAAACACGATGAAACCACGAATCAAAATAGGTTTGATAGCAGGCATAATTGGCTTGGTATTGAACGCCTGTGTAGCAACGCTGGTTGGTCTTTGTGGTCCGGCGGTTGCACTGCTAGCGGGGGCAGTGGCTGGCTTCTTGACAGCGCAGCAGGAGAAACCCTCCAGCAAAACGGAGGGCGCACGGGCAGGCGCAGTTGCAGGCGCTATTACCGGCGGTCTGGTGATTGTTGGGCAGATCATCGGCGGGATAGGAGCATTAGCGCTGATTCAATTTTCGGGCATTCGCATTGGGTTCGGAAGCGTCCCCACTCCTGCGGATGGGGTGTCATCACAGGTAATTTACTACCTGAGCGGCATGGCAACCGCCTTTTGTTTTGGGATCGTTGGCGCGCTGCTTGCCGCGGGCGCAGGGGCTGGCACAGGATACCTGACAACTCCCGAACAGCCCGTACCACCCGTTGACCCTGCCCAGGGTTGACCTTTAGCGCTATCTCCAAGGCAAGCGTCTGCCCAAAATGACAAAATCCGTTTGTAAGCCGGCTGCTGCTCACCGCGCTCTGTACAGGTTGATGGTTGTCTTTGCGCTGCTGCTGCTGATTGCCTGCCAGCCGGCTTCTCTGCCGGTAGTCACTGTTTTAGACGGCGAACAGGTCATCACACTGCAGACGGACGAGCGCCTCTTGTCCGCGCTGCTTATTCAAGCGGGAATCACGCTCAACTTGCACGACAATGTGCTGGTCAACGGAAAGCCTGCCGCTTCGCTCGACCAGCGCATCGAAGAGACGCCGCTCACCCTCCAAATCCGCCGCGCGGTAACAGGCACACTCGTCATGCCGCAGGGAAAGCGGCAGATTCAAACCTCCGCGCTCACCGCAGGCGAAGCCTTACGGCTGGAAGGCATCCAACTCACCGCCGGCGACCGTGTGGACCCGCCTCCCGCTTCTCCAATCGCCAACCAACCATTTACCCTTTACTACACCCCTGCCCAGCCTCTCTCCATCACTGCCGATGGCCAGACGGTGCAAACCGCCTCGTCCATGCGGACGGTTGGCGAAGCGCTGGCTGAAGCGGGGATTCCGCTCATTGGGCTGGATTACAGCCTCCCGTCGGAGAATGAAGCGCTCCCATCCGATGGGCAGATTCGAGTGGTGCGGGTCAGCGAGAAAATTGTCCTGACTCAGAAGTCCATTCCTTTTGAAAGCGAACTGGTCGCCTCGGCGGATGTCCCGCTCGATCAGACGCAAATCCTCGCGCCCGGCGAAAACGGGCTCAGTGTGCAACGCCTGCGAGTGCGGTATGAAGATGGCGTGGAGGTTTCGCGCGTTCTCGAAGAAGAAACACTCGTGCGCCCGCCCAAGAAACGTACCCTCGCCTATGGGACAAAGGTGGAAATCAAAACCGCAGTTGTAGACGGAGTGACGATCGAATATTGGCGCGCGGTGCAAATGTACGCCACGTCCTATTCGCCCTGCCGGCTGGGCGTACCCGGTTTGTGTTCAAAGGCAACCTCCAGCGGCAAGACCTTGCAAAAGGGCGTGGTAGCGCTGCGCACCGATCTCTACCTGGCTTTACGCGGACAACCTCTCTACATCCCTGGTTATGGCTTCGCCACTGTCGAAGACGTCTGCGGCGGGTGTGTGGGCAAACCATGGATTGATCTTGGCTTCAGTGATGACGACTTTCAGCCATGGCACAATTGGGTGACGGTCTATTTCCTCACGCCGGTGCCAGCGGTGATTCCTTACGTGCTCGAATGACAACGGCTTCCATCCCTCCACTGAACGCCTCTGCGCTGCTCAAACGTTATGGCTTGCGCGCCGATAAAAAACTTGGGCAAAATTTCCTGCAAGACCCTCATGCGCTGGAAGCCATTGCCGCCGCAGCAGAGATTGAACCATCGGATACTGTGCTGGAGATTGGACCGGGGCTGGGAAGTTTGACCCGCTACCTTGCCGTTTCTGCCCGCCAGGTCGTTGCGGTCGAGCTGGACCCGGAACTGATTCCACCCCTCGAGGCTGTTCTTCAGCCTTATCCCAACGTTCGAGTGGTGCATGGCGATATTCTCAAGATTGCGCCTTCCGATTTGGTGGGCGAAGCCGGTTATCTGGCGGTTGCCAACATTCCGTATTACATCACCTCCGCTATTGTCCGCCATTTGCTTGAGAACACGCCGCAGCCGCGCCGCCTGGTCTTGACGATTCAAAAGGAGGTGGCAGAACGTATTTGCGCTCAGCCGGGGGATTTGAGTCTGTTAGCCTTAAGTGTGCAGGTCTATGGAGAGCCGCGCATTGCAGGACGTATTCCTGCCGGGGCGTTTTTTCCGGTCCCGAAGGTGGATTCGGCTGTTTTGCGTGTGGATATTTATGCTGAGCCAAGGGTTCCGCGTGAAATGCTCAATGTCTTTTTCCGGCTGGTCAGGGCGGGCTTCAGTCAAAAACGGAAAACCATCCGCAACGCGCTTTCATCGGGGCTGCGGGTTCGCCCGCAGGATGTGGAGGGTCTTCTGCGCGAGGCAGGCATTGACCCAATGCGGCGGGCAGAGACGTTGAGCCTTGAGGAGTGGCAAAGGCTGGTGGATGTGAATCAAGTTGAGGGTAGAAAATGAAGCGAGCCGCCTGTAGGGCGGCTCTTTTCTTTTCTGGCAGTTCTGGCAGTTATTTGCCAAGCAGGTCTTTACGAAGTTGCTCGACGCTGGAGTACTTCCCAAAGACAGGGGGAACATCGGTCACCTTGATTGCCAGGCGGTCTGGCATTTTGGAGGCTCTTTCACGGTCTTTGATGGGGTAGAAATAATCGAGGGATTGTTCAAGCCGTGAGCGAATTTTCTCGCGAAAGGCGTTCATGGAATCCGGCGGCATCATGACGATGAAATCGGTAGGGCTGATATGACCGAGGAAATCTTCGCTGGCGTTTGTTTCCTTGATGGTGTTGTGAATCATGAGGCTGATTGCCCGCATCACATCGTCGGAGGCTACAAAGCCATAGGCTTCACGGAATGCGTCGAGATGGATGATGGAGATGTGTAGCAACGCCCAGCCGCTTTTGTGAATGGCTTCGGAAAGGCGTTCATCCACAAGCGGTCCTTCCGGCAGCCCGCTGACGGGATTGGTCAGCGAGCCCTGGCTGATACGTTTGAGAGCGTTTCGAACGCGCAGGCGCAGTTCCTGCACATCAAAGGGTTTGGTGATGTAGTCATCTGCACCGACTTCAAAGCCTTGCAGGCGGTCCACACGTTCTCGTTTTTCCGTCAGGAAGATGATGGGGATTTCGCGGGTGCGGCGGTCTGCCCGCAGGCGCCGCGCTACTTCGAAGCCGTCAATATCCGGCAAACGGATGTCCAGGATGATAATGTCGGGAGAAACGGTCTGCCCGGCGCGTACACCATCCTCCCCCCAGTTGACGGTAAACACTTCATATCCCTGAACGCGGAAGTAGGCGTTCAGCATTTCTGCCACGTCAGGATCGTCTTCAACGATCAGGATTTTATATTTGGCTTCAGCCACGGCACCCCTCTACGATATGGGCTCTTTTTGGATGACGAATTCACAAACCGCGTCGCCCATGGCAACACACTTGGACTCGTTGACGCGGAATTCACTGCCGCCAGAAACCCACTTGAGCGATTCCTGAAGCAGACCGGTGGCAATGTAGCAGACTGGCTTATCGGCATTGGTGCGTCCCCAGCAAACGGGGCATTTGTGAATGGTCCAGATGAACTCTGTTTCTTTTTCTTCGACGGTGCTGTACTGGTCGCTGAGTTGTGAGAAGATTTTTGCAAAAGCAGGCAAGCCAATGCGGAGTTTGGATTGAAGCGGGAGAACGACAAAAGCCAGATCGGCAGCGCCGGCGAGTGCGCCGAAGTTTTTCAGCGCGTCGGAAAAAGTGGCGCGCCCGGCACGAAGAGCCAGCCCCCGTCCACCGCGTGGACCGTACATCTCTTCGAGAGCAACGCCAATGGCTGAAAGTTCCGCAAAGTCGAAGCCTTTTTCGAGGTTGTCGGGCGGGTAATTGTCGATGTAATGGTTCAACCCAGCAAGGTTCAGGATGGCGTTAAGACCGTTTTTGCCCATCACTTCTTCGAGGGATTTGATGATGATCAAACCAAATTTGTTGGGGTAATATAACCCGGTGCTTTGAACAGGGCTCATTCTCGTCTCCAGTTAAATCAATTTTGCCAGGTCTTCTGCAGCGCGCCGCATATCCAGGAAGATCAACCCTAGTTTGGCTTGCTCGCGCGCCAGAGCAGTGAGAACTGCTTCTTCTCCCACCGACATCAGCACAACGTATCCCTTTTCGCCTTTGATATATACCTGCTCCAGCGAGCCCCTTCCTAATTCTGAGGCAATTCGCTCACCCAGAGAGAGCATTGCCGCAGACATAGCCGAGACACGGTCTTCCTCCACACCTTGAGGCAAGGCAGAGGCGATGCTCAAACCGTCCACGCTCACCACTGCAGATGCTTCGATATCTGGTGAAGATGCCTGCAACTCGCGAAGACGATCTACCATTTGTTGCGTTCGTGACTTGGACAAGACAGCCCTCCTGCACAAAAGTGTTTTCAGCCAGTAACGACTGAATCTATCGGGGATTGCGGATAATATAGCGTAGTGGTGAGAATGTGTCAAGCCAGCGCATTGGAAATTTCTGAAGGCACTAACAGAAGTGTAATTGAGCGAGCGGCATGTCGAATGGGACGAGGATAATTTCCGCAAATATATTGACACAACCCTGCCCACATGGTAAACTCTCGCCCGCTTGTTAACTGGTCCCGTGGTGTAGCGGCCTAACATGCGGCCCTGTCAAGGCCGAGATCGCGGGTTCGAATCCCGTCGGGACCGCAGCATGCAACGAGTTACACCTAAGTAACTGACTGGCACTCAATGAGTTTTCATTGAGTGCCAGTTGCGTTTAAGTGGGATAGAGGCTTGCCAATCTTTATTTTTTCCCTTCACGCGCCGGGGAGAATGAAACAAACAGATTTCTGACAACGCCATCGCGGGCAAAGATATGCCGGGTGGTTTCCTCGTCTAACACGCGCCCCGCAAGGGTGCGGGAGGTTTCATCCGCGTAGTGAATGACGATTTCGTCGCGCCCGCCAAATGTCACAGTGATTGGCGTCTGGCAGATGAAGCAGGTCAGCGAACCGGCAGGCAGTTTGAGGGTCTGTTCTTCGCCGCCAACGTCCAGGTAGGTGAATTCACGGGGGGCAGACAGAAGTTCGGCTTCGTCCAACAGGAAGGGAGTGAAAACAATCTGCCCTTCTGAGAAGGTCACGCCGGTTTCTGCATGACGGCTGAGAATTTCTTCTTTCACCATGCCTGTCATGCCCGGCTGACGCGCGCCGTTGCCAGCGGGAGTGTGTGAATACGGGTCGGTGGGAAATGCGCCATATTCGGCAGGCGATTTGCGGTATCCCAGCCCAGCGCGAATATCTTCATAAGCCGCTCGCAAGCCTGCAGCAGCGGGGTGGTCTGCGAAGCGCAAAGCGGTTTCCTGCGCCGCCAGGAGCAGCTTTGAGACCATGTGCCAGTACACGCTCCCCAGCCCTTCATAAGCAAAGAAGGTGCCAGAACGCCCGGTAAATTCGGCATGACGGAAGACACGTTCGAACAGAGCGAGAATGACGTCGCCTTCGGCTTGTACGAGGGTTGTGTATTGGGGACGAGCTTTCAATGTGTCCAATACGCGACGGACGTCGCGGGCGTTGCGCAGGTCGCCGTTGAAGTGGAAGTCCCCGTTTATGTCCTGAACCAGAAGCGAGGTCTCGCCGTGATGCGCAAGGACGGCAGGCAATTTGAGATGTCGAATTTCTTCAGACGGGATAGTGTTCTTTTCCAGAAAGGCGGGCAGGGATTTATCAGGATAAAGGATGTACGTGTGCTGGTCGGGGCGATAGAGCGCACTTTGCCGCAGACTGCGGAGCAGTGCAAGCGATTCTTCAGCGTCGAGCAAACCAGACGAGAGAATGGATACCTGTCCTTCGAGCATTTCGTACAGGTGGTCAATGTGCGCGCCATCCGATTCCAGACGCAGGAGATTGTAGGAATGAAAAAGCGCATCGGCACGGCGGTTGGCATGCAGGCTGTGTTCGACGTAGCGCTGAGCTAACGCGAGAAATTGCTGCAAGTCTGATATGGGCGCTTCGTTGACCGCGCCCGAAAAACCATTCTGGTAAATGTTCCAGCGGTAGCGGCTGCCGGCTTCGCCAAGTGCGTCCATCATGGCTCGGCGTTGAGCGGGGGAAATTGAACCGTCTAACAGCGGCTGGAACTGGCGCAGGATGAATGCGATTGATTCGTACCAGTCGCACACTTCGGCGTGAAGGGAAATTTTGCCGAGTTCATCATGAATCAGTTGGCGAAAGAAGTCAAGGAAACGAAGCAGGTAGCCAAGGGTAACCACTGAAAGGCCGCGTCCTACCAGAGCGTTGTTGGCGTCGTTCCATTCAGGGCGCTGGGTGTTCATCCAGATTCCGCCTTCGGGGACGAAGTTCACGAGTTTCGCCAGCAACAGGGTGAGTAGTTTTTCGGTCAGTGAGGCGTGCAGAGGAGCACCGTCGGCAGCGCACAGTAGACGGGCGTCTGTGCCGCGTTCTTTTACTTCCTGCTCGATGCGCTTGTGCAGGGCGTGGTCAAAAATGATGGTGTCGTAAGGGTCTTTCAACAGGTCTGCGTAAGGTCGGATGCGGTAAGGGACATTGGCATAACTGTACAGCGGTTGGCGGAGAAGGCGGCGCAAAGCGCCGGGTTGCAGGCGGGCGCTGGCTTCCATCAGTTTTTGAAGGTAGATGATTTGATGGTCACTCCAATAGCCAATGTTCGACCAGGGGTTGCCTTCTTCGGGGATTTCCCAATCTATGCCGGCGCGGGTGATACGGTAAGGGTTGTAGCCGTCGGCAGTGGTGGCGCTGAGGAAAATTCCAATCATTGTTTCAGCGTATTCGGGGAAGGAATAGACGAGCGCTTCCCAGTTTTGGAAGATGTCGCGCCAGTTGCCTTCGTAATCGAGCCGCTGTGAGCCATCGGGGTTTTTCAGGTTGATGGAAAAGCGGTTCCAGGGACGGGTGGGGTCGCCGTGTCTGCGGCTGAAGGTAAGCGGCAGGTAGGTGAAGAGGAGGCGGCGAAGGGGGAGGGAGTCGGCTTCGGCGGCGCGGCGTTTCAGGTCGGCGAGGGAGATGCGCGAGGGTATTGAATCGAGAAAGCCGGCATACTGACGGGATGCGTCGCGTTGGTGGGTTTCCAGAAAATCGAGCAGGTCTGTTTTGTCAATGCAGTATTGGTCCGCGAACACGCCGCCGCGCATGACATTGAAGAGGGTGTTGGCGAAGTGATGCGCGCTCGCCAGCTGGTTTTGCGAAACCTGTAAACCGTCGGCACTGGCGACAATTTTTTGCAGGTTAAAGGTGTTGTAATCTATATCCTGTTCGATTTCCTGCCGTTGGGAGGCGGACGGGGATTTGAGGAAGGCGCGCAGGCGCGCCAAATCAGCATGGTCTTGCTGGATGTTCGCCGCCAGATGCCAGAGGTGTTCCTGTCCGGCTTCGAGGGTCAGACGGGCGTTGATGAAATATGCGCCGCGTTGTCCGCGTATTTCGCTTTCGGGCTGAATTTCGCCGCCAAAGCGGAAAGTATCCAACTGTCGGGAAGAGAGCAGGAAGCCCAGGGGAGTAAGCCCAACTTGAAAAACGCTGGTCGCGCGGAGGGATTCGCTCGGTTCGGCAAGGTCGGTCAGTCGCGAGTTTAGTGTGAAGATTCCGAGGCCGGTTTCGATGTCGAGTTCGCTGCGCTTGTAGGCATCGAGCAAACAACTGTAGAGGTTTTGAACGCTTGCGCTCACATGGGCAGGGAGGATGTTTTGTATGCCGTCGAGCAGTTCCACGCTGCAAGGGGCTTTCAGCCGGCTGATATTTTCGAGCCAGGCGGTTTTGATGAAGCCGAAGCGGTCGCCAGTTCGCCAGGCGTAGCGGTAGATGAGTTCGAGCGAATGGTTGATCTCTTCAAAAATCAGGGCGGTACCGGGGATGTTTTTGTAGAGGTTGCGCTCCACGCGGTACACTCCCTGCTGGCGGATGGAAAAAGGTTCCCACAGCCAGGTTTGTACTCCCCGTGTGACTCGCAAGATGGCTTTGGCACCGGTGTTTTCGTGGTTGTCTGTCAGTTTGTCTTCGGTGTAGTAGGGGAAGAGGGCGTTATCGGCGTGGACACGCCCCGCGGTCAGCCCGCCGGTGGATGAAATAAACAGCCAGTGGTCGCCGCCGCTGACAATGCTCATGAAAAACGGGGGCATTGCGTCAAAACGCTGAATCTTGTAACAGGTTTCTCCAAGCATGGAGACGTATTCGCCGCTGGCATCAGCGGGTGGAGCGGGCAGCAGGATTTCACCGAGGTAAAGAGGCTGAGGTTTGAGCATGGGTGAGTTCATTTTTGCGGTCACAGTGATGTTATTTTGACCCAATCTGCCAGAAAACGAATCGGCTGGCGCTGGAGGAATTGCAGGCTTTCAGCAGGCAAGCCGTAGTATGGCGCTTTGATACCGTTGGTTTTGAATGGGTATGTTCCACCGAGGGCGAGATTGAGGATGAGGTATTTTTCGCTGTCAAAAGCCCAATCGCCAAAGAAAGTCACCATGGGGCGGGTGATACGGTAGATTAATTCATCATCTACAAAAAAGGTCAGGCTGTCGGGCGCGCACTCGGCGGTGTAGATATGCCAGTCGGCGAGGCTGTGCGACGATGGAAAGTACTTTTTGTTTACCAGCCCAGCCTCGCCGGAGTAGTTCGGACCATGCGCAGCAGCGCTGACCCAATCCGCTTCGCCAACGGCTTCCATGATGTCAATTTCGCCGCAGGCGGGCCACGCGCCGTCTGCGCCGAGCGCCCAAAAGGCGGACCAGGCGCCGGGAAGCAGAGGTAGTTTCAGCCGGGCAGAGACGCGCGCGTAGCGGAAGGTCACTTTTTTGCGGGTGTGAATCCGCCCGGAGATAAAATCCAGTGCGGTTCCCTGGGGGGTACGAAAACCTGGGCGATAATGCGCCTGTAAGACCAGCACACCGCGCGAATGTGGCTCCTCTTGACTGATGGAAATGGTTTCCGGCGAGTCCACATAGGCTTGCAGTTCCTGGTTGAAGATTTCGCCAGTGATTTGCGTATTCCAAAAGTTGCGGTTGAGATGCGGGTCGGTAAAGTCGTCGAAGAAGAGAATCTCAGGGCTGTTTTTCATAGACGCGGACGTAGTCCACCAGGTATTGGGCCGGGAAGGCGGTTTCGGGGCTGACCATGCCTCCAAGCGTGCCGCCGACTGCCAGGTTGAGGATAAAGAAAAACGGCTGATCGAACACCCAGGGGCGGTTGCCGACATCTTCGCGGGTGACGGTGTGGTAGGCTACGCCGTCATAGAACCAGGTAATCTGATTTTCGTCCCATTCGATGGCGTAGGTGTGGAAGTCGTCGGCGATGTTGTATTTCTGGCGATTCCATTTGCTGATGCCCAACGCACCGGAATAGCCGGGACCGTGGAGCGTGCCTATGATCAAATCCGGTTCCCGCCCGACATATTCCATAATGTCAATTTCGCCGCAATCGGGCCACCCCACAAGAGGAAAGTTTGAGCCAAGCATCCAGAAGGCGGGCCAAAAGCCCTTGCCAGCCGGCACTTTGAGTCGGGCTTCAAACCGTCCGTATTGAAATTCCTGCAGCCCCTGGCTCTTCAGGCGGGCAGAGGTGTAATAGGAGCCGCCGTATTTTTCCTGCCGGGCTTCAATGACCAGCCAGCCGTTTTCGATACGAGCATTTTCAGGGCGATCGGTGTAGTATTGCATCTCGCCGTTACCCCAGCCGTTGCCGCCCAGGTCGTATGTCCAGTTTTGGCGATCAATTTCTGCACCGTCAAATTCGTCGTGCCAGATGAGAGTCCAGCCGGACAGGAGCGGAATGGATGTGGCGGTGGGTGCGGGAGTGGGAGTAGGAGTGGGCGGAAGCGTCGGCGTGGCGGGAGTGGATGGGGAACAGGCAGCAGCATTAAAAACCAGCACGGCGCACAGTAAAAGCAGGAAAAATGTCGAGCGGTGTTGCATAGCGTGTTAGCCTTTCACCGAACCAGCCGTCAGGCCGGAGACAATGTAGCGCTGGAGGAAAAGGAACAAGACCAGCATCGGCAGTGTAAGCAGAAGTACGGCAGCAGCAAGGGTGGGCCAGTTACTTCCGTACACGCCTTGAAAAACGATCAGCCCGCGTGTAATGGGATAGTAGTTTTTGTTGGTCAGGTAGATGGTGGGCGCAATGACTTCATTCCAGATGCCAATGGCGTGCATGACGACGACCGTTGCAATGGCAGGCTGAATCAATGGGATGACAATGGACCACACAAAGCGGAAATAACCACAGCCATCCAGCGCGGCGGCTTCATCCAGTTCTCTGGGAATGGTTTTGATATAGTTGACGAGGATGACGATTCCAACAGGGTTGACGATGAAGAGCATGATGTAGCCAATGGGGGTGTTATATAACCCGAGGCGCAGCATGAGTTGGAATTGCGGAATGAGCGCAGGCGGCAGAAAGAGCGCAATGACAAACAGGGTGAGAATGGCGCCGGAGTATTTGATGTATCCACGCGCAACGGGGAAAGCGACAAAAACAGCGGTGATAACGTAGATGGTGGTGGCACTGACGGTGTAGATCACCGAGTTAAGCAGATATTTGGAAAAATTGGCTTTGTTCCAGGCTTCAATGAAATTCTCAAAGTGCAGTTCGCTCGCCAGGGAGGTGGCATCTTTCATAAAAGAAGGCATGGTTTTGAGAGAGGTGTTGACCAGCATGAAGAGCGGTCCCACATAGAGCAGGGCAAAGAAGATCATCACTGCATAAGAGCCAACCTTGCCCCAAGGGATTCTTCTTAATGACATGCGTTTGAGAAATGAGAGGTTCATTCCAAAATCCTCGCTTCTCTGCGCTGCAGAATATATTGCGTTGTCATGCCGATGACCAGCACCAGCAGGAAGAGAATGATAGATGCGGCTGCGGCATATCCCTGGCGGAAGCTGGTGGTCACACTGCCTGAAGTTTGCCCAAAGCCGGTGGCAAAAATGAGGTAACCGAGTACCTGCGTTCCGTTGCGGTAGCCCACCAGGACATAAAAGAGTTGCCATGCCTGCAAACTTCCGATGACGTTGAGCAGTAAATTGGTATTGACGCTGGGCGTTAGCAGGGGCCAGGTAATGTTGCGGAAAATCTGCCAGCTATTTGCGCCGTCAATGCGTGCGGCTTCATAGAGTTCGGACGGGATAGTTTGTAAACCGGCAATAAAAATCATCATGGTGATGCCCATGTTTGCCCAGATTTGAATGAAGGTCACCCAGGCAAAGGCTTCAGCGGGTTGACCGCCCAAAAATTCGGAGCGCACGCCGAACAGCGAGAGTAGTTTTGCGACAGGTCCACCGAGCGGATAGAGAAACAGGGACCACATCAGCCCTTGAATGACCACGCCCAGGATGACAGGCATGAAGTAGATAGTGCGAAAGACGTTCGTGCCTTTCAGGTTCTGGTTCACAATCAGGGCGACAAACAATCCCAGTCCAAACTGCACAAAGGTGACGATGAAACAGAAAATCAGAGTGCGCTTGAGGGCATCCAGGTTGTCAACTGAGGCGCGCCCCATAAAAAGAAACTCTCTGTAGTTATCAAAGCCAACCCAATGTACAGGCGCTCCCTTAATGCCGGTGGCGTCGGTGAAGGAATATACGGCAGTTGCCATGGATGGTCCGAGTGCAATCAGAAAATAGAAGAACAGACCAGGCAGTAACAGGAGGTAGGGCGTCCATTTTGCCCAGCCGCGACCAAAATGATAGGACATGACAGTGCTATTCCTTTCCGTAAAAAATTCTGGGCTTCCTGCTATATGCAGGAAGCCCAAGGAGAGAAGAACTTGTTACTTTACAGCATCCAGCCCGGCTTGCAGGTCTTCCTGCACTTTATTGGCAAGTTCAACCGGATCATCATAGGTGCCGAACGGCTTGAAGTAGGATGCCCAGGGGTTGGCGAATTGACCAGCACCTTTTGGAGCAACCCAGTATTGTTCGTAGCCGACACGGAAGTTTTCCAGATAGGGAGCAACTTCGGCGCCAATTTGCGTGTTGAGTTTGGCGGTCGGCTGGGTGGGGATGAAGCCGACAGCGTCCACAAATGCCTGATAGTTGGCGGGGTCGGAGAATTCAGACAGATAGAGCAAAGCGGCTTCTTTGTTGGGGGTGTTGGCGGCAATCGCCCAGCCCTGGTCATATTTGCCGAACAGGTACTTGTTGTCTTCGGGGTTGTCGGAACCGGGGAAGGGGATGTAGCCCCATTCGAAATCGGGGTTGGCTGCTTCAATTGCCGGGGCGTACCAGGTGCCGCCGGGGAACATGGCAACGGCGCCGGAGGCGAAGCGTCCGGGGGCGGCGTCGCCGGCGATGCCGCTCGCGCCTTCTTCCATCATATCGCGGGCATAGACCTGCATCTTGCGCCACATTTCGAGCGATTTTTCATCGTTCCACTTGATTGTGCCAGTCCACAGACCTTCGACGAGGGCTGCCTGGTCAGGATAGATGGAACCGAGCAAACCGTAAGCGCCGACGAAAATGGGCCAGCCGTCTTTACCGCCGGCGGTCATGCAGGGGATGTTGGCGGCTTTGAAGGTTTCGCAGGCAGTGACAAGTTCGGACCAGGTGGTGGGAACTTTGAGGTTGTACTGGTTGAACAGGTTTTTGTTGTAGTAAACCCCGCTGTAGGAGACGCGTCCCAGGTTCACAGCGTACACTTTTCCGTTGTAAGAACCGGCGTCAGTGAGGGCAGAGGCGTCGTAGTACTTCAGGAAGTCCTGACCGGTCAGGTCCATGAGCAAGCCGGCTTCAATCAACTGCTGCCAGTTGGGCGGGTCCACCTGCTTCATGTAGGGCTGAGCGGCATTGGAGAAGCCAAAGATATCCAGCACGTCAATGTCGTTGGCAGAGAGGCGGGTCTGCGAGACGGTGCTGAGGTCGTTGGCGTTCACCACAGACATGTCGATTGTGATGTTGGGGTGCTTTTCCTGGAATTTCTTGTTGAACTCTTCCATAAAAGCCACCATGGGGGGATTCTGGTGAACCAGTACACGCAGGGTAACTTGCTGCGCGGGCTGTTCACCAGCCGGGGCGGGCTGTGATGAGCCCTCCGTCGGGGTTGCGGGGGAGCCGCAGGCAGCCAGAAGCGTGGCAAAAACCACGATCAGGCTCATGAGGGAAAACATTTTTTTGGACATCGGAATTTCTCCTTGTGTGGAACGGGTGTGAAAATACGCTTGCAACTGCGCCTTTGATAGCATTGTACCCATTCGCGATGTGTGGGTCTTGGAGAAAAGCGCGAGGCAGGTGGATAAAACATAGAATCAAGGAGATGACCGCTTGTTTTTTCATGTTCGGCGGAAGATTTCGGGCGACATTCCCGTTTCACGATGAAAGACGCGCGTAAAGTAACCGCTATCCGAAAAGCCGACATCCAGGGCAATTTCTGAGATGCTGCGGCTGGTATTTTTGAGTAAGTTTTTTGCTTGATGTACGCGGTAGCGCTGCAAATATTTGATGGGCGTAGTGCCTAATTCCTGACGAAAACAAAAGGTCAGGTAGTCTTCAGCAATATTGATGTGGCGGGCGATGTCGGCGCGGGTGATGGGGTGGGCATAGTTCTGGTGGATGTAGAGCATTGCCTGACGAACAAGACGCTGCGCATCCACGCTTAGGCGGCGTTTGCGCTCCAACGCGGCGCTGATGTGCGCGACGGTTTCTTCCAGCCCGAACAAACCTTTTTGCAGGACAACTGCCACGCCTTCGTTCAAGCGTGCCAGGTCTTCTTCCGTCAGGTCTTTGCCGGTGACCACGATGACCGGGATGTTGTGCGTCCACGGGGCTTCACGCATGGCTTGAAGTACAGCAAATCCGTCCATTTCTGGCATTTGCAGGTCGAGAAGCACCAAATTAATTTTCTCTTTGAGTAGAATTTTCAGGGCTTCGCGTCCGTTTTGCGCCGCAAGTATGCGGTTGGAGGGGTTGTGGAGGCGAAGAATGCGGGCGTACATTTCCAGGGCGTTCACATCGTCATCCACCACCAGAAACGTGCGCACAGATTGGGCGGGAGAGTCGCTCAGGGTGAGGTTTTGGTCAAGGGTACGCAGCAAGGTTTTGGGCTCAATGGGTTTGGTCAGGTAGTCGAGGTTGAGAAGCGTTTCGCCCTGTGATGATTCGGCATAGAACATGACCGGAATATCCTGCGCCGAGGGAAGGCTTTTTATCAGACGCATGACCCGCCAAGCCTCGTTTGACTCGTCTTTGATATCCAGCATAATCGCATCGGGCGGAGAAACAGCCAGTTGAGGCTGCCACTCCGAAGGCTGGTCAAGCGGTGCTTGAAGCAGGCGCACGCCCTCTCGACGCAGGCGCTCTGCCAGACGGAGGTGGCGCTCGGCAGGCGATTGAAACAACAACAGGATGCTTTTTTCAGCAAGCGCTTCTGCGGCAGGCGTTTTTTGCATTTCAGGCGGCGGTATTTCGGGCAATTTCACCAAAAATGTTGCCCCTTCGCCGGCTTTTCCGCTCGAGGTAACTTCGATCTGCCCGCCGTGCATTTCCACCAGGGTTTTGCAGATGGACAATCCCAACCCCAGCCCGGGGTATCCTTCGGCGATGGCGCGTTCGGAACGGTGAAAAGCATCGAAGATGCGCGTTTGTTCATCCAGGGGAATGCCCAGCCCGGTGTCTCGCACCGCTATCTGCGCCTGACCGTTGACGCTCTTCAGCGAAAGGCTGACTTCGCCATGCGGCGTGAATTTGATCGCGTTATTGACCAGGTTAAGCGCCACCTGGCGCAGGCGGGTACGATCTCCCCATACCCAGGGACCGCTTTCGGGCAGGTCGGCACGCCAGGTCAGCCCATTATCCAATGCAAGTTGCGCTCCACTCTCTGCCACCACCTGTAACGTTTCGCCTAAATCTACTGCCTCGTATTGCAAGCGCAATTGCCCTGCACCGCTAGACGCTAAATCAATCACATCGCCAATCAAGCCGCCCAGGTGTTGAGCGTAGGCGTGAACGCGTTCGATGTCGCGGCGCGCTGCTTCAGGGATGGAAACAGTATGCTCGTCGCCTTCTTCCAGCATCAAACCGCTCAAACCCACAATCAAATTTAATGGCGCTCGCAATTCATGGCTGATGGTGGAAAGGAAGCGGCTCTTGAGACGGTTGGCTTCTTCGGCAGCGCGGCGGGCTTCGGTTGCCTGACGGTAGAGACGGGCGGTGTTCAACGCGCTGCCCAACTGCTGGACAATGGCGCCATAAAGAGTGAGATGGGCGGTATCGAAAACCATGAAGCCGATTTGCCCGGTCTGGTCGGTGAGCGGAATCAGGGTCAGGGCGAAGGGGCGGTCTTTGGGGAGCAATCCATCAGGCGGGAAGTCCTGACTGCGGAACCGTCTCAAGGTCTGGTGTGAATCGAGGGCGTTTCGCAGGATGGTCCAGGCAAAGGAGTCTTCGCCTTCGGGCTCGAACAGTCCCACCATGGCGGTTGAAATGTCCAAGTCGGGCAGATAGCGCTCCAGGATGTCGTAAATTTGCGGTTCGTCGAGAGCGGTCAGCAGGCGGGCAGTCAGCAAACTTAATCGGCTCGACGCCCAGCGCTCATTCAGGGCATATAAACGATAGTGCTGCTGCATTTGTTTACTGATGGTCACGCGCGCCTCGTCCAACAGTGATTGTGAAAGGGAAGGGTTTGCACGCGCCGAGGGACTGTGTATCAGCAGGGAAATGGCATCCTGCCAGATGTGCGCTCCATCTTCGCTGTGGGCTGTACGCTTCAATACGTCGGTCAACGCGGCGCGAAAAGCCGCCGGCAAGTTTTCGGTCAAACTGCGCTCGAAAGCGTCGGTCAGCGTCTGACAAAGGGTCAGCGTTTCGGTCTCTTCCAGGTCGTAAGCCTGCTTTTGAATTTGCGCAGCAATGCTCTCGGAAAGCGTAAACAATTGTCCGGAGTCGTTTTCTTCAACATCAGGGGCAGAGACCGTCCCACAGCCACAGGACTGCCGCACGACCAGATGTGTATCCACCATTTCGTGCAGCGGCAAAGGCTCTCCAAGCGTCAAATGCAGAAACATTTTTTCAACGGCATGGTAACCGATATTAAATAAAGGCACATGCACGCTGGTTAACGCCGGTTCTTGTACTGTGCCCTCCAGGCGGTTATCGAAGCCAATCACAGCCACATCATCGGGAATGCAAATTCCAGCCTTTTTGAGGGCATCCATCGCCCCTATGGCAGATTCGTCATTGCTGGCAATCAACGCATCAAACCGGTGACCGTCCGCGAGGAGTTGCTGCACACCGGTGAAACCGCCGTCATACACATGCCGCCCATACACAACCAGGCGCGGGTCTTGCTCCAGCCCAAATTGGGCGCAAGCAGCGCGAAAGGCATCTAACCGCTGCCCTGAATCGCCGCGCAAGTCATCAGCAGAGCCGGCGATGAAGGCAAATCGCCGTCGTCCATGCCCCGCCAGGTGCTGAACCGCCTGAAAGATACCGGCGGAATTGTTGGCGGCAATTGTCGGTCCGGATTCTCCGGAGCCAATGAACAACACCGGAAAACCGGTGGCGCGCAACTGTTGGATGTATTCCGTACGCTGGGGAGAATGCAAAGGGGTAGCGACAATCAATCCCTGCGTATTCCATGGACCAATTGGAACAAAATCTTGCTCGGCGGTTGGCACAGACCAGGCTGGGCGATACGGGTCGCTTGGGCTGGCAGAAGGACCGATACCACAGCCAAGCAGCAGATTGCAGGATAAGGAGTGCGCAGCACGGTTCATCCCCCGAAAAATAGGCGCCAGATAACTCAGGTTGGTGGCTGTACGGTAAAACTGCCAGCCAGCCAGGACACCAATCGTTGGAAGAGAGGGCATATTGAAATTCATCGGCAGGAGGGAAAAGTCATCTGAACAAGGAAAAGTATATCACGCAGATGGAAAGCAACGCCTCTCACCCCGCCTCAGGCTGATCCACCCCAAAAAACCTGTCCTCCCCGAAAATGACCTGAATGAGTAAAATTCGCCAACCCACCTATTGCAAAAGAGGAGGTTGTTCATGGAAAAGTTCTTCGCCGGCGATTACACGGGACCCGCCTTTCAATTCCTGGGAACGGCGCATCTTGGCGCACTGGCTGTACTTGTCCTGCTCAATCTTTATCTCATCCGCTTCAAACACGCCGACGAAACTACCCGCTCCCGCATCCGCTGGACGCTGGCGCTTATCTTGTGGGGCAACGAAATCGCCTGGCATGCCTGGAATTATGCCGTCGGCAAATGGACAATCCAAACCATGCTGCCTCTGCACTTATGCAGCGTGCTGGTGTGGGCTGGAGCGCTGATGCTTGTCACAAAGAACTACCGCATTTACGAGTTTATGTACCTGATGGGCATTGGCGGCGCAATTCAGGCGCTTGCCACTCCCGATTTGGGCATTTACGGGTTTCCCCACTTCCGCTTCTTTCAGACCTTCATCTCGCATGGGCTCATTGTCACTTCTGCCATTTATATGACAGTGGTGGAGGGGTTCCGTCCAACATGGGGTTCCATCTGGCGGGTGGCAATATGGATGAATATCTATGTGGTCATTGTGTACTTCATTAACAATGCAATCGGCAGCAATTACCTGATGATCAATCACAAACCCGAAACCCCCAGCCTGCTCGATTTACTTCCAGACTGGCCCGTCTATGTTTTGTACATGGAGGCGATTGGGCTGGTTACAGTACTTTTGTTGTATCTTCCCTTTGCGGTCAGCGATTGGAAAACCAGACCGGGGCGTATGGAACATAACATTTGAACAAATAGACTCTCTGAAATTAAGGTAGAATTACGACGCTTCGCTTCGGGGCGATGGCGGAATCGGCAGACGCAACAGACTTAAAATCTGTCGGTGGCAACACCGTGAGGGTTCGACCCCCTCTCGCCCCACAGACAAAAAATAAGCGCCCGTACTTTCCCTCAATGAAGAGAGAAGTACGGGCGCATGATGCGTCTAAAGCCCAGTTGTAGAAGCGGGCTGCCCGCTCACTTTCGCGCGGCACGGCGGGAATTGTCTTCCACGTCCAGCAAAATGAGCAACACCTTGGAAATTCCCTGAAGGGCAAAGAAATAAAGCAAACCGGGCAGGGGCTCGGTTAGATAGGGCTTGAAAATGCTGAATGCGCCTAGAAACGTCATGCCCTTTTCAAAAAACAGTCCATTCGAATATTGGGCAATGAAAAGCAATATCGAGAACAACCACGACAAAAGATAGATTGTCAGGACGACCCAGGCGGCGCCCTCCGCCCAGCGGGAAAGGCGCAGAACCCCGTCACGGTCGAAGTATGCGCCAAGGAATTTCTCGTGTTTGTCAGTTGATTCGCTCATTGCTGCCTCCGGGTCAATGCTGGTGTACTTACCTTTGTTATAATACTTGATTAAGACGCTGTCAGCCGGGAAAAGTTCCGGAAGGGTGCGGCAGGCAGAGGTCAAGAAAAGAAGCGAGAGATTCCCAAAAGAAGGTGTATGAATGAGTCCAGAAGAAATCAAAAGCAGAATCCCCTCTTTCATCCGTGAGGCAGTTGCGGAAGATTTGCGCACAGGACGGTTCAACTACGTCCGCACGAGACTGCCTCCCGAACCGAATGGCTATTTACATATCGGGCACGTCAAGGCGTTCTTGATTGATTATTTTACAGCGCAGGAATTTGGCGGTGAACTTTATTTGCGGTTCGATGATACCAACCCCTCCAAAGAAGAGACGGAGTTCGTCGAAGCGATCAAAGAAGATGCCGCCTGGCTGGGCATTAAGTGGGTAAAAGAAACGTATGCCTCCGATTATTTCGACCGCCTTTACGAGTGGGCAATCCGCCTCGTGAAAATGGGACTGGCATACGTGGACGATCAATCGCAGGAACAGATAAGCGCCTCGCGCGGCACCCTGCCCAAAGGGACAAAGTGGAGCGAAACCGAGCCGAACATCAAACCTGGCGTGGATTCGCCATGGCGCAACCGCTCGGTGGAAGAGAACCTTAATTTACTGGAACGCATGAAGAACGGCGAATTCCCCGAAGGCAGCCGCGTGCTGCGCGCCAAAATTGACATGAACCACCCTAACCTGCTCATGCGCGATCCGGTCATGTATCGCATCATGCACATCCCCCATCACCGCACAGGCAATAAATGGCATATCTACCCCACCTATGACTGGTCACATGGGCAGAATGACTCGATGGAGGGCATTACCCATTCCTTGTGTTCGAACGAGTACATCATCCACCGCCCGCTGTATGAGTGGTTCCTGGAAAAACTGGGCGAGTTTCCCAGCCGCCAGATTGAATTCACACGCCTGAACCTCACCTACGCGATGATGAGCAAACGCAAATTGCGAAAACTGGTGGAAACCGGCGTGGTACGCGGCTGGGACGATCCGCGCCTGACCACTTTGCGCGGTCTGCGGCGGCGTGGGGTGACACCGGAAGCCATCATCAATTTCATCACCGGTCTGGGCGAGACGAAGAACGACTCATGGGTAGAGATGGCACAGTTCGAAGCCGTCATCCGCGATGACCTGAACAAACGCGCGCTGCGCCGCATGGCGGTTTTACACCCGCTCAAACTGGTCATTGACAACTTCCCCGAAGGCGTCACCGAAGAAATGGAAGCCATCAATAACCCTGAAGATCCTTCTGCAGGGACCCGCAAAGTGCCGTTCTCAAAGGTGCTTTACATCGAGCAGGACGACTTCCGCGAAGTTCCGCCTCCCAAATACTATCGCCTCTACCCCGGCAACGAAGTGCGCCTCCGTTATGCCTACATCGTCAAATGCACTCATGTTGTCAAAGATGAGACGGGGAACGTGATCGAAGTACATTGCACCTACGACCCATCCACCCGCGGCGGTGACGCGCCGGATGGACGCAAGGTCAAATCTACCATTCACTGGGTTTCGGCAGAACATGCCGTTCAGGCAGAGGTGCGCCTCTACGACCAGCTCTTTACCGTGGAAAAACCCGACGACGCCGAACTCGAAGACATCATCAACCCCAATTCACTGGAAATCATTGAGAATGCCTTTGTGGAACCGGCGCTTGGCGAAGCACGACTGGGCGAAAGCCTGCAATTCGAGCGCACGGGCTACTTCTGCCTCGATCCCGACTCCCGCCCCGGTAGACCCGTCTTCAACCGCACTGTGACCCTCAAAGATAGCTGGGCAAAAATCGAAAAGAAAAGCAAATAAGGCATGACCACCGAAGCCGCAAAACGATTTCAGGAACTGCTGCTTGCCTTCTCCCAGGCGGGGGAGGCAGACAAACGCCGCCGCATCGAATCGGACCTCTGGGCTGAATTCGGCGCCGAAATGGCAGTCTTCGTCCTCGACATGTCCGGCTTCTCCATGCTGACCCGCAAATATGGCATTGTCCATTACCTTTCGATGGTCAAGCGCATGCAAGTCACAACTGAACCCATCGTCAAATCCTATGGCGGAAGCATGATCAAATATGAAGCCGACAACTGCTTTGCCGTCTTCCCCACCCCTCTGGCAGCAGTCAAAGCCGCGCTCGTCATGCAGCACGCCTTCGAAACCTCGAACATCCTGACATCCGACGATATGGACATTTACATCTCATGCGGAATAGATTACGGAAAAATTCTGGTCATTCCGGGGGAAGACTGCTTCGGCGACGCAGTTAACCGCGCATCCAAACTCGGAGAAGATGTAGCAGCGGCAAGGGAAATCCTGATTACCAAAGAAGCCATGGAACGCATCCCCCCTGAAGCAGCCATCCGTGCGCGCGAAATTGCCGTCTCCATTTCCGGGATAAACATCACCGCCTTCTCAATCCTCCCCAATCAGACAGCTATCCCCTAGTCGAATACGCCCACAAAGTCGGCTAAAACCGACTGCCAGCCCGCTTCAGTGGGCTTTGAGGAGGGGATCAGCCCGACGATTGATCGTCGGGCGGTGGGGCGGAAAATGAAACTGCCAGGTGGCTAAGAGCCTATCCGAAAATGTTTTTGCGCCATCCCGCCCGGACATGATGGTTTTTAACAAAATAATCTCGTAACGTTGTGTAGGGCGCGTTCTCTAGCGCGCCTGTTGGCGTTAGACGCCTTCGGCAGCGCCAACTATAGTATTACTCTTGAACATCTATCACGACCGTGAAGATTTCGGCAACAACCTTATTACGGAGACATAACTGCCCCCACCCCTGCCCCTCCCCCGTCCGCCCGCGAGCCTGGCGCAACCCGCGCCGTTCGGACGGGGGAGGGGATGGAGGAGCACGGGTGGAAGGGGCAACGCCCCTTCCACCCGCCTCACCCCCCCTTTTCCCCGCATACCCCTCTCCGGGAGAGAGACGTTCATCTGCGGGGAAGGGGGGCAGGGGGGATGGGAGATGAAGAAGCGCGCAAGGTGAGAGCAGGCAATAACTCTTTTCGGGCATTTTTACCCTACAACTTTAACTTGTTGAGGTACTAGCGCACCCAGCAACGTTCTCCCATGGCGCTGGCCGCCAGAGCAAGTGTAACGTCGCTTACGCAAGCCGCCGGTCGAGAGAGCGCCCTATGTAAGGTTTTGCGTAAATCCTGCTCAATAAGAAACGCCGCACAATATAATGACTACGCGCAAAACACAGAACCACCACAACCCACAAGTAGAACATCTGTGCTGTTTTCTTAAAAAACCATAACGAATTTGTTAAAGTTCTTTTCACCCTTCTTCAATGGCTATATAATGGGGCAACTCCCAAGCCATGTGAGAGGTGAAATCCATGTCCAAGCCAGCCTTCCGCGTCTACTTTAACAACAACAAGCAGTGGGTCAATATTTACGTGGCAAACAACCCCACCCATTTCAAGCGCAAAAACCAATGCCATGCCTATTACATCGCTGCCGACGTTCGCAAACAGCGGCGGGGATTGTTCGGGCATATTTACCTGAGCGAACTCAACCACTCCCCTCTCGCGCAAGAACTTGTGGCGCACGAAGTCCAGCACCTCATCTTTGATTGGGTGCTTACCCGCAAGGGCATGACTATCTCGGAGCGCAACGAGGAGCGCATCGCCACCATGACCGGCGAGATTGCCCGCCGCATCTGGCGCAAATACGAACGCTGGTCAAAACCGCGACGTAAAACCGCCCCTCGCAAACAACGGCGAACTCCCCGTAAAACCCGAAAAACCCTCTAAAAGATTCCGCCCGCTCGAAAGCGGGCGGTTTTCTTACATCCGTTCCAAAATCTCAATGGCGCGCTTCAAACGTTTCAAAACTTTTTCCCGCCCGATAATTTCAAGCGATTCAAACAGCGGTGGGCTGACCTTTTGTCCCGTTGCTGCCACACGCAAAATGCCAAATACCTGATTGGCGCTCAAGCCGCTTTCTTCCACATATGCACGCATGGGAGGCTCGCAGCGCTCATGGCTAAGTTCGGGCAGCGCCTCCAGAATTTGATACACTCGCCGAGCCACTTCTGCAGATTGCTTTGCATCCAGCCCTTTGGCGATCAACTCATCGGGAATTGGTTCGACATCTTCTTTGAAGAAGAAAGCCGCAAAAGCAAGACAATCATCCAGCGTGACCAGCCGCTCGCGGATGAGCGGCGTCACCTTAAGCAGCGTTTCATCCTGGACCTCTAAACCTGCGGCGACAAAATAAGGCTTGATGCGGGCTGCCAGGTCTTCGGTCTGCAAGAGGCGAATGTGAGCGCCGTTGAAGTGGTCCAGTTTTTGGAAGTTGATGGCGGCGGGCGAGGGAGTCAGGCTGTCAATACTGAAGCGTTCGATCATCTGGTCGAGGGTCATCACATCGTCTTCGGGGACGCCCCAGCCCATCAGGGCAATCCAGTTTAAAACGCCCTCGGGGATATACCCCAAATCCTTCATGTCGTCCACAAAAATGGAATAACCGTCTTTTATGGCTTGCGCCGATTCGCGCTTGCTCATTTTGCCCTTTCCGCTCGGTTTGAGAAACACAGAAAGATGTATCCAGACTGGCTCTTCCCAGCCAAAGGCACGGATGATGTTCACGTGCAGGGGGAAGGTAGGCAGCCACTCCGAACCACGCAGGACGTGGGTGATTTTCATTTCGTGGTCATCTACCATAGCGGCAAGGTGATAGGTGGGTAAGCCATCCGATTTGAGCAGGACATAGTCGTCGATATATTTGTTTTCTGTGATGATGTCGCCGCGCAGGTGATCGTGCGCAAGGGTTGACCCTTCTTGCGGCATTTTGAAGCGGATGACATGTTTTTCGCCGGCGCGCACTCGCCGGGCGGCATGATCCGGGTCTATTGCCCGGCACAAGCCGTCATATTTGACGCGATCTACTTTTCGCGCCTGCTGTTCCTGACGGCTTTTTTCCAGCCGCTCAGGGGTGCAAAAACAAGGGTAGGCGTGACCTTTTTCAACCAGCAGGTTGGCGTAATGCTGGTAGATTTCACGCCGCTCAGTCTGGCGGTAGGGACCGTACGGTCCGCCGTGAACGGGTGATTCGTCTGGGGTGAGTCCCAACCAATCGAGGCTGCGGATGATTTCTTCTTCTGAGCCGGGGACGAAGCGTTTTTGGTCGGTATCTTCGAGGCGCAGAATGAATTGGCCTCCGGTTTTTCTGGCAAGCAGGTAGTCGAAGAGGGCGGTGCGGGCGCCTCCCAGGTGAAAGCGCCCTGTAGGTGAAGGCGCCATGCGGGTACGTGCGGGTTTCAAGGGTGAAGTTCCTCCAAAATGAAGTTTAAAAATCGAGTTCTTTATGACGCATTGCCACACTTTCGACCAGACCAATGCCTAACATGAGGGAGGTCAGACCACTGCCGCCGTAACTGATGAATGGAAGCGGCAATCCGGAGACCGGCACAATGTTCAGGTTGACGCCAATGTTGACCATGCCCTGGAAGAAAATCAGTGTCGCCACGCCATAGGCGATTGTCATGCCAGCCACGTCTCGCGCTTTTTGAGCAGCGCGCAGACAGCGCCAGATGATGAGAACGATCATGAGGATGACAAACAAGGCGCCAACCAGTCCAAATTCCTCTGAGATGGCGGAAAAAATAAAATCGGTATGACGTACTTTCAGGAAGCGTAATTGAGTCTGCGTGCCATGACCATACCCTTTGCCAAAGAGCCCGCCAGAACCAATGGCAATCTTTGCCTGGTCAATGTTATAGGTTTCTCCAAAGGTCGCATTCGGGTCTGGCAGTACAAAATTGACGATGCGCTGTTGTTGATAATCCTGCAAAAAGGGGATATCTACGCCAGCCACAGAAAGCGTAACAACTACTGCAACAAGCAGGAAGCCTATTACCCCCAAAAGCAAAATGTGTTTGATTTCCATTCCGTTAAACCAGAGCAAGGAAGCCAGAATGACCATCAACACGACTACGTTGCTCAGGTTGGGCTGGAGCAAAATCCAAATTGCAAGTCCCATCACCCAGAAAGTAGCGCCGAATATCCAGCGCAGGTCGCGGGACTGGTTCTGGGTTTTGTCGAAGTAGCGGGCAAGCAGGAGAATTGCCGCGATCTTGGCAAATTCCGTTGGCTGGACGAATAACACACCCACCTGAAACCAGCGCGCCGCGCCAAAGACCGCCTGTGCGCTCAAGAACAGGAAGAACAACAACAGGCTCATGACAATGAAGATGGGACGGTAGATTGCCATCCAGAAGCGGTAATCAATTGCGGCAACGATGAAGATCAGGACAAGGCCTGCCAGGGCAAAGTAAATCTGACGGTTGATGAGCGGCAGCAGTTCCTCGTTCCCCGCAACTGCCGAACGGATCATGGTTGTGCCAAAGGCGGTGGCAAGCACAACCGCGCCCAACAGCCAGAAGTCGAAATAACGCCATGGAATGTCACGAAACATAAACCTGCTTATCTGGCTTTGGTTTTTCTACTTGAGGCGCGGCGGCGGGCAGCGCTTTTGATGGGAATATCAGCAACTAAACGCTGGGAACGACCGTCATGCTCCATGCCAAACTGCATGGCGGTCACATCAATTTCGACGTGTCGGCTAATGGTGGCGATCAAATCGTCTCGAAGCGATTCAAGTTCGGCAGGAGTCAGATCCGTACGGTCATGGATCAGGACAAGTTGAAGGCGCTCCTTGGCGCTGTCGGCGCTGTTCTTTTTTCCGAAGAGTTTATCCAAAAAAGACATGGCTACCTCCTCCCCGCCAGTTTTTGAATCCGCTCCCACAGACTGCTGCTGGTATCCAGGTCGAGGAAGGGAACGTCTTGACCTTTAAGACGGGCGGCGATGTTGCGAAACGCTTGCCCTGCCTTGCTCTTCGGGTCGAGCGCTACCGGTGCTCCCCGGTTGGAACCGATGAGCACGCCTTCATCCTCCGGCACGATGCCAATTAATTCGATGGCAAGCAGGTCGAGAACATCATCTGCCGAGAGCATTTCCTGCCGCCGCACGAGGGCGGGATTCAGACGATTGATGATGAGCGAGCCAGGACCTTTGCCTTCCGCTTCAAGGATGCCGATGACGCGGTCGGCATCGCGCACTGCGCTGACCTCAGGGTTGGTAACAACCAGAACGCGGTCGGCAGGCGCAATGGCGTTTTTGAAACCGCGTTCGATGCCTGCCGGCGAATCGATCAACACAAATTCACATTCCGAGCGCAAGTCTTTGACGAGACGGTTCATGTCGCTGGCAGAGACGGCGTTTTTGTCGCGGGTTTGCGCGGCAGGGATGAGGTGAAGGTTGGGCAGGCGCTTGTCTTTGATCATTGCCTGCTTCAGGCGGCAGCGACCTTCTATGACATCCACGATGTCATAGACGATGCGGTTTTCGAGCCCCAGAATGACATCAAGATTGCGGAGACCAATGTCGCCATCCACGCAGACAACGCGCGCCCCATCAGAAGCAAGGGCAACTGCCAGGTTTGCGACGGCGGTGGTTTTCCCCACACCGCCTTTGCCGGAGGTAATTGTAATGACTTGAGCGGGCATGATATATGTCCTGTAATCGAAATGGGCGGCTATTAGCCGGGCGACCAGTTTTCCGCCTGCAGGCTGCCGAACTGATTAATGCGGGCAATCTGCGGTTTTGTTTGTGTTTGCGGACGCATCGCCGCCGAGGTTTGGTCTGCAATGCGCAGCTGCATGGGTGAAAATTCGAGCGCACAAACAACCGCCTTGCGATTGCCGTTTGCGCCCGCATGAACCGTTCCACGCAGACGCCCCCAGACGATGATATTGCCATCTGCTACGACCTCCGCGCCGGGATTGACATCTCCCAGGATGACAACGTGACCGGGAAACTCGATTCGCACTCCAGACCTGAGGGTGCGATCCAGAAAAAGAGCCGTTTCCTCGCCCAAACCTTCGATTGCAAATTGACGGGTTTCTTCCGGGCGGGGTTTGCCAACGCGGGTAGCAAGCCCCAGCAGTTGGGCAGTTTGTTGGGTGGTGGGCGATTCGCTGATGACCGCCCAAAGGAAAATGCCGCGTTCTGAAAGGTGATCGCGCAGCGCCACCAGATCATCCACCTTCAACACCTGGCTGGCAACATCCAGAGCCAGCCGCGCGCCTTGAAAGAACGCCGGCTGGGCATCCACGTGAGAAAGCAGCGCAGACAGTTGTTCATCCCAGGGGGCGTCATTCAATGAGACGAGCAGCCCGTCACGAAGTCCTTTGATTTGAATCAGTGAGTTCGTCTCATTCATGGCGGCAATTTTTTTTCAAGATTATAGCATGAAGAATCCAGCGGTCACTGGCTGGCGCTCCGGGCAAGGTCAATAGATTTCAATTCAAAATATGCCTGCAGCACCCGTGCCACAATCGGAGCGGCAACGGTACCGCCTTCGCCGCCGTTATATGCAAACGCCACAACGATAATTTCCGGGTCGTCGTAGGGAGCGTAGGCAAGCGTCCAGGCGTGGGTGGGCCATGCGCCAAACTGACAGCGGTTGGCTCGACGCGCCACATCGTCACAGTATTCAGCAGTGCCGGTTTTGCCTGCCACAGCAACATCGAGAGGGTAATCACGGTTAAACACACGATACAGGGTACCGAGGGGGTTTTCCGTCACTGCCATGCGGGTACCAGTGCGCACCGCTTCGATGGTTTCAGGCGAGACGGTTTTCATGTTGCCGGTCGGGTCGCAATAACCAGCCTCACAACTCCACTCACGGATTAACGGCGTTTGGGTAATGTCCCATTTCATAGTAGGAACAAAAGGCGAGATCTGATAACTGCCCGGAGGCGGCGAGGAGTAGGATTTAGACGGATCTACCGGATTGACCCACAGTTCACGCGTCGCCCCGCTGCGATCCGTCACCTGACGCACTTCATAGACCGAGAAGTCTTGCGGGTCGAACCAAACTGGCATCACTCGTCCTTCACTATCCTGCACTTCGCGGACGATGGTCGGCTGCATGAGCTTGCCGCGATTGGCAATGGTCGCGCCAGACATCAAAACTTGAAGCGGTGTCGCCAGCACATATCCCTGCCCTACACTGGCAATGTAAGTATCGCCGGTGGACCAGTTTTCGCCGGTGTTGATGCGCTTCCATTGCGGCGAGGGAACCAGTCCATCTTCCTCACCGGGCAGTTGGATGCCGGAACGTGCTCCATACCCCAAAGCGCGGGCATATTCCCCCAGGCGGAAAATGCCCAGCCCCTCTGGAATTTCGTCCTCGAACCCTCCGCCCAGTTTGTAGAAACAGACATTGCTCGAATAGGCAATACAGCGGTAAAAATCCAGCGCGCCAAACCCCGTTTCATTAATGACACCGTTGCGTTCATAAATCCAATCCACAAAGGGACGGACGTTGACGCCTTCAATACAAGGGTCATTTGGCGAGAAGCGCTCGCACAATGTCAGTTTGCCGGGTGTTTGCACGATCTGCCCAAGTTTGATGACCCCTTCGTTAAAAGCGCCTGTTGCGGTGGTCAATTTATAGACGGAACCGGGCGCCAGTTCGGCAGAGATGGCGTTGTTCACCAGCGGGCGGCGCGGGTCCTGACTCAACTGCTCATAGTAGTAACCGGGGATAAAACGCGCCAGGCGGTTATTTTCATACGTAGGGTATGTGACCATGGCAAGAATTTCGCCGGTCTTGGGGTTCATGGCAATCACCACGCCGCTGGAAATGCGAATATAACCAAAGTACCTGTTATTCCAATAATCAATCTCATCTAGCAAGGCTGTTTCGGCGGCTTTTTGCAGACGGGTGTCTATGGTCAACACCACATTATTGCCGGGCGTCGGCGGAACGGGCGGCTGGAGGTTGCGGAGAATGGCGCCAGCCACGTCTTTTTGCACCACCCGTAAGCCGTTCTTGCCAATCAAAATATCATCCAGAGAGGCTTCCACCCCCGCATAACCGATCTTATCGCGGTTGACGACAAAGCCGCGTTTTTCATACACATCCTGCAAAGCAGCCGGAATGGGTCCCAGAAATCCAATCACGTTTGCGGTCAGCGAGCCGGTGGGGTAATCGCGCACCGGTTCGATTTCGATGGATACGCCAGGCCAGTTGACAGCCTTTTCGCCGATGATTCGGGCAAGTTCCTGGTTGATGTTGCAGGCGATTTTTACCGGCGTATAAGGCGCCAGCGAAGCGCCCAGCGCAACCATATCCGCAATGGTAGGACCCGGCACACAAGCGGAAAATAACTTGGCAAAATTCAAGGATTCCTCTGTCACGGGTCCGCCTGCCGGTACGCCGGTGAGAGAGGAAAGTTCACGATAGATGCGCTGAATATCAGCATCGTCGTCAGGCAGGCTGGCAGGGGTAATCACCACATTGTAGGAGGCGACATTCCGCGCCAGCACATACCCGTTGCGGTCATAAATGATGCCGCGCAATGCAGGGTCACTGATCGTGATGGTGTAATTTTCAGCCGCCTGCGCTTTCCAATCATCTGCAGTGACAATTTGTAAATTAATTAAACGCAAGATGATGATGCCAACCAATGCAAACATCACAGAATAAACGAGCCACACGCGCCACCGCGGGACCTGATACCTGCTTGTGGTACCCGAGTTCATTTCGCCTCCAGAGAAGGATATGCCCAACGCGCCAGATCATGCATCACGGCATAGACCGGTATCGCCAGCAATAAATTCAGCAGCGCGCCGGGCAGTGTCAGTAAACCGAACGCATCCTGAAATGTCAAAGGCACTCCTGTGATCCTCAAAACTGCAAGAGAAAGCCCGTTCAAAACGAGCGTTCCTGCAAACGTCACACTGAACATAGCCAGCAGAGGCGCCTGCCATACGCGCCTCCGCAAGACCTTTGCCAGCGCAACCACCAAAACATACCCTGCCACGTACACCGCCCCCGGAAGACCAGAAATAAACCCGACCAGCATACCTGTGGCAATTGCCCAATGCCAGGCAGAGTCTACTTCCTCCTGCAACGCCCATGCTGCCAGCATCACCATCGGCAGGTCTCCAAAACCCGAAAGCAGCGTCACACGGCTGACCACAGCCGATTGAAGGATCACAGTCAGAATAATCACAGGGAACGCAATCAAATTCTGCATGGGCGACTCAGGGAAGCAAAGGAGAAATATCAACCGGTTTGAAATTGACGATGACAAGCACAATCTGCAAACGATTGAAATCTACCACCGGCTGGACGGTCGCCTGCTGAAACAGGTCAAAATCACGTGAGCGGACATTGACCACCTGCCCGACAATCAAATCGGGAGGATAACTGCCGCCTAAGCCAGATGTGAGGACAAGATCGCCGGGTTCAACATTGGCATCCTGTGGAATCATTTGCAGGATGACATCGCCCGTCACCGAGCCGACCAGCGCCCCTTCCTCCTCGGCGTTTTGCAGGCGCACATTGACCATCGAAGCAGGGTCAGTAATCAGTTGCACGCGAGCCGCATCGGCAATAACAGCATCCACGCGTCCAACCAGTCCCTGGTTGGTCACCACCGGCATCCCGCGCAAAATTCCGTCGTTTGAGCCGCGGTTGATGATAACGTAATGCAGGAAAGGGCTTGGGTCGCGCCCGATAACTGCCGCGGCTTTATAGGTATTTTCGGGGCGCGCTCGTGAAAAATCCACCAGCGCGGCGAGGATTTGGGTCTCACCCACCTGCTGCTGCAATTGAATGACCTGCGCCTGCAACTCAGCCACTTCGTTCTGTAATTCGGCGTTTTGCTGGCGCAGCGTGGTGATGTCGCGGGGGGCAGTGAAAAAGTCCTGCAGAGCAGTGAAGCGGGATGAAAACCAAAACTGAATATTGACCATCGAATCGGTAAAGAAATTCGACACACCGCCAAAGTACCCCCCCAGCGCAAGCGCTATCACACCCCCCACGACCAGAAAAATGATCGTCGTCTGAATCGTGCGTGAAAGTTGATTCCTCATTCTCTAATGTTAGCGTACCAAAAACAGTGAACCGCCGCACCAGGCGGGATTCACCCTACAGGCTGTGGCGCGTACTGCCGCGCTCCAAGCCCACCAGATAACGGCTCAAACCATCGAAATCTTCGAACACCATGGCTGCGCCGCGAGCAACGCAGGTAAGCGGATCCTCTGCCACCCACACGCGCAGTTTCAACTCATCGGTCAGGCGCTCTGCCAGCCCTTGCAGCAAGCCGCCGCCGCCCGCCAGACAGATGCCCACATCCATCAAATCTGCCACAATCTCTGGAGGCACTTCATCCAGCGCATCACGGATTGTATCCACAATCACCTGCACTGACCCGGAAAGCGCCTCACGTATTTCAATCGAAGAAATCTCGATGCTTTCCGGCAGACCGGTCACAAGATTGCGCCCTCGCACCTCCATCGTCTTTTCAGGGTGCAGCGGATATGCGCTGCCGATCTGCCACTTGACCTGTTCCGCAATCCCTTCGCCGACCAGCAGGTTGTACTTGTTCCGCAAATACTGAACAATATCCTGATCCATTTCATCGCCCGCCACCCGCAGAGAGCGGGAAGCGACCACGCCGCTCATGGAAAGCACCGCCACTTCCGTTGTTCCGCCGCCAATATCCACCACCATACTCCCCCGAACATCACGGATGGGAAGACCGGCGCCCAACGCCGCTGCAATCGGCTCTTCAATCATATACGCCGCGCGTGCGCCCGCCGCCATCACTGCATCGTACACCGCCCGTTTTTCCACCTCGGTCACGCCGGTGGGAATCCCCACCACCACACGCGGACGCGGCAGCGGCACCACACTCTGCTCATGCACCCGCCCGATGAAATATTCCAGCATAATCTGGGTGACATCGAACTCCGAAATCACACCGTCACGCAGGGGGCGAACCACAGCCACATTGGCAGGCGTACGCCCCATCATTTCCTTAGCCTCCAAACCAATGGCAAGAGGCTGGCGCAGTTTCTTGTCAATCGTCACCCAGGAAGGTTCATTGATGACAATACCCTTGCCGCGCACGTTAACCAATGTGTTCGCGGTCCCCAAGTCTATTGCAATATCCAGTGAAAACAAGCCCAAAAGCCAGTTAATCGGGTTGAACGCCAAAGTCGGCTCCTCGATGAAAAGTCAAAGTAGAAAATATCTCAACTATTATACCTAACAATTCGTATCCCCGGCTTGCGGAGAGGGTTTAAGATGATGCCTGTGACCATATCCATTTTCATCTCAATTTAAGGAGGACGCATGTCAAAAATCGCCGTTGTAACCGACAGTACCGCCTACATCCCAACCGAACTTGTGCAAAAACACAACATAACGGTTGCGCCTCAGGTGCTCATCTGGGATGACAAAACCTACCGCGACGGGGTGGACATCCAATCGGAGGAATTCTTCAACCGCCTCAAAAACTCTAAAACCATGGCAACCACATCCCAGGTCTCCGTGGCAGACATGCAAACCATCTTCCAGGGGCTGGTGGACAAGGGCTATGAGGTCTTCGGAATCTTCATCTCATCCAAACTCTCAGGCACCATCCAATCTGCCACTCAGGCGCGAGAACTGATGGGCGCAGCAGGAGAAAAAGTCACCGTATTCGACAGTCAATCTACCGCCATGGCAATGGGCTTCCAGGTCCTTGCCGTGGCGCGCGCCGCCGAAAGCGGCGCAAACCTCAAAGACTGCATGGCTCTGGCTGAAAAAGCCCGTCAAAGCACAGGCGTCTTCTTCGCGGTAGATACCCTCGAATTCCTCCACCGCGGCGGACGCATTGGCGGCGCCCAGCGCTTCCTCGGCACCCTGCTCAACATGAAACCCATCCTGGCAGTCCTGGACGGGAAAGTAGAAGGCTTGGAACGCATCCGCACCAAGACCAAAGCGCACGAACGCGTCGTCGAACTCGTCCTCGAACACACAAAAGGAAAATCCCCCGTCCGCCTCGCTACCCTCCACGCCAACGCCGCCGAAGAAGCCAAAACCCTGCTTGCCAAAGCCGAAAAAGAAATCAACCCGGTCGAAAGCATCTTTGCCGAAGTCAGCCCGGTAGTGGCAAACCACGCCGGACCAGGCACAGTGGGGCTTGCCTATATGGCAGGCATGTAACAGCAACCCCTCTCCTTCAGGAGAGGGGTTTTCATTACGGGTATAATGCGAGTATGAAACACCCACAACCACTGGTCATCGGCATCGCCGGCGGATCTGGCTCAGGCAAGACAACCGTCGCCCAGGAAATCCTCCAGCGCGTCGGTCCAGACCGAATCGCCTTCCTCCAGCACGACTCATATTACAAAGACCTGAGCGGACTCCCTCCCGCGCAACGGGCAGAAGTCAACTTCGACCACCCCAACTCCCTCGAAACCGAACTGCTGATACAACACATCGCCTCCCTCCGCGACGGGAAGCCTGTTGAGGTCCCGATTTACGACTTCTCCACCCACAGCCGCACCAACCGCACCTATACCGTTCAACCGCGCGCCGTCATCCTCGTGGAGGGAATTCTCATCTTCACCGAACCCGCCCTGCGCGAAATGTTCGACGTGAAAATCTTCGTAGATACCGACTCCGACATCCGCTTCATCCGCCGCCTCGAACGAGACCTGACCGAACGCGGACGCACCACCGAATCGGTCATCAAACAATATCAGGCAACTGTCCGCCCCATGCACCTGGAATTTGTCGAACCGTCCAAGCGGTATGCCGATGTGATCATCCCCGAAGGCGGGCACAACACCGCCGCGCTGGACATGGTCGTTGCCCGCATCGAAGCGTTATTGAAATAACCTCTTCCCCTCTCACCTTTTCCCATCGCCAAAAACACGAAGAAGAACACCATCAACCCATTCACTCAAGGAGGCTCTCATGCCAAAACAATGGCGCACCCCACCCCCCATGCAAATTGACCCCAAGAAAAAATACAAAGCACACATCGAGACCGATAAAGGCACCATGGTCGTCGAACTCTTTGCCGATAAAACGCCCAAAACCGTCAACAATTTCGTCTTCCTCTCACGCGAAGGCTTCTACGATGGAGTCATTTTCCACCGCGTGATTGCCAACTTCATGGCGCAGGGCGGCGACCCCACCGGCAGCGGCATGGGCGGACCCGGCTACCGCTTCGAGGACGAATTCCACCCCAGCCTGCGCCACGACAAACCGGGCGTACTCTCCATGGCAAACGCAGGACCCGGCACCAACGGCTCACAATTTTTCATCACCCACGTCCCCACCCCCTGGTTGGACGGCAAACACAGTGTCTTCGGTCAGGTGGTAGAAGGGCTCGACGTGTTGATGTCCATCCCGCCGCGCGACCCGAACAACCGCAACGCCCCCGCGGTAAAGATTACCCGTGTCACCATCCAAGAAGGCGAATAAAGCCACAAAGAAACCCGCCGGCGCGCAGAAACCTCCAAGTTCTGCGCGCTCTTCGCGCGTCACGAAGCAGACGCAGGTCAAGGCGAAGAAAACCGCCCGGGTACAAAAAGCAGTTACCGGGGCGAAGAGAAGCGTCCGAAAAGTGCCGGCTCAGCCCGCCCCCCCCGCTGTCACAGCCGAAATGGCGGCAACGCTTCCCATTTCTCTTCCGCCGGAAAAAGCGAAGAACTCTCTCCCGGTCAATTTACTGCGCGTCCTCGCTTTGCTGGCGGTCATTGGAATTACCGTCTATATTTACAGCATCCGCAGCCGGGTGGAGGAGTTCGAGCGGTTTGGCTATGTCGGCATCTTCCTCATTGCCTTGATGGCAAATGCAACCGTGCTCCTGCCGGCGCCGGGCGTTGCCATCATCTACGCTATGGGAGCGGTGTTCAACCCGTTGTGGGTTGGGCTTGCCGCTGGCACAGGCGGCGCGCTGGGCGAACTCTCCGGCTACCTGGCAGGCTTCAGCGGGCAAGCCATCATCGAAAAGACATACATCTACGAGCGCCTGCATCCCTGGGTGGAAAAATACGGGGGGTGGGCAGTGTTCGTTCTCTCTGCCATCCCCAACCCGTTCTTCGACGTGGCAGGCATTGCGGCTGGCATTACAAAATTACCGCTGCAAACTTTTCTCGTCTTCACGTGGGCGGGGCAAATTATCAAAATGCTCTTCTTTGCCATGGCGGGGTACTATTCCCTGGAATGGCTGACCAACTTCATGCGATAGGAGAACAAGCATGTCCGAATATCAAAAGATCGACGCATATCTCGAAACCAACCTCGAAAAAAGCCTTGCCGAACTCGGCAGGCTGGTAGCGCAGCCCAGCATCAGCGCGCAGGGCATTGGGCTAAAAGAATGCGCTGCCCTCGTTGCCGACATGCTGCGCGCACGCGGCTTCACCGCCGAAATCGCCGAGACCGAAGGCGCGCCCGTCGTCCTTGCCGAGCGCAAAGGCAAAAGCGACAAAACCCTGCTCTTCTACAACCACTACGACGTACAACCGCCCGAACCGCTCGAACTGTGGGAAACGCCGCCCTTCGAACCGTCCATCCGCGACGGCAAAATGTACGGGCGCGGCATCAGCGACGATAAGGGACACATCGTCTCGCGCCTGCATGCCATTGACGCCATCCTCGCCGCCGACAGCGACCTGCCCTGCAACATCAAATTCATCATCGAAGGCGAAGAGGAAACCTCCAGCGTGCACCTGCACGATTTCATCCGCAACAACAAGGAAAAACTCAAAGCCGACGCCTGCATTTGGGAATTCGGCGGGGTGGATCACCGCGACGTGCCCATGCAATACCTGGGATTGCGCGGCATCTGCTACGTGGAACTCTCCGTTGAAGCGCTCGGCATTGACGTTCACTCAGGGATCGGCGGTTCCATCTTCCCGAATGCGGCGTGGCGTCTCGTTTGGGCTTTATCCACACTGAAAGGACCCGACGAACGCATCCGCATCCCCGGTTTCTACGACAACATCGTGCCGCCCAGCGAACGCGACCGCGAGCTGATGGAAGCCCTGCCCGACGTGGCAGAAGAATACAAACAACGCTACGGCGTCAAACAATTCATCAAAGGGTTGACCGGCGGCACCGACCTCAAAATGGAAGAGGTCTTTACCCCCACCTGCACCATCTGCGGCTTGACCAGCGGCTACCAGGGACCAGGCTCCAAGACCGTCCAGCCGGCGTTTGCCTCCGCCAAAGTGGACTTTCGCCTCGTCCCCGACCAGAAGCCGGAAGACATCCTCAAAAAACTGCGCGCCCATCTCGACGCGCACGGCTTCCAGGATGTGCAGATCAAATTCCTGGGCGGAGAACCAGCCGCTCGGACAGACCCAGACCACCCCTTCGTCCGAACCGTGGTGCAGGCGGCAGAGGAAGTGTACGAGCAGCCGATGCAGCTTGTCCCGATGGTGGGCGGCTCCGGTCCAAATTATCCGTTCGTGCATGATCTGGGACTGCCGGTGGCAACGGCAGGCTTGGGCTACCCCGACACCCGCGCCCACGCCCCCAACGAAAATATCCGCATTGACCTGTATCTCAAACATGCCCGCCACATGGCGCGCGTCATCAAGGAGTTTGCAAAGTGACCTACATCACTCCAATTTCATGACGCCTGCCTGAATAACTCATTGTATAATCGCCAACAGAAAACTCCACTATTTAATCACACAGGAGGTAACCATGTTCGTCGGTGAAAGAATGTCCCGCCCTGTCATTTCAGTCTCGCCAGAGACGCCCATTACCGATGCTCTGGCAATGTTCAAAAAGGAACATATCCGCCGCGCGCCTGTAATGAAGGACGGCAAACTGGTTGGCATTGTCTCGGAAAAGGATTTGCTGAACGCCTCGCCGTCATCTGCCACCACCCTCAGCGTGTGGGAAATGAACTACCTGATCAGCAAAGTCAGGGTAAAAAATGTGATGACCAAAAAGGTCATCACCGTCACCCGCGATACGCCCATTGAGGAAGCCGCCCGCATCATGGCAGATAAGAAAATCGGCGGTTTGCCAGTGGTGGACGGCGAGAGAGTGGTTGGCATGATCACCGAAACCGACCTGTTCAAGGTCTTCCTGGAACTGATGGGCGCGCGCGACAAAGGCGTCCGTGTGACGGCAACCATCGAAGACAAGCCCGGCGAACTTGCCAAAGTCACCAAAGCCATTGCCAATGCCGGCGGAAACTTTGTGGCATTTGGCTTTTTTGCCGGCGAAGACGCCAGCACCAAAATTCTGACCTTCAAAGTGGAAGGCATTAAACCCAACGATGTCAAAACTGCTTTGAAAGATGTGGTCAAAAAATTCTGGGACATTCGACAGAGCTGATGCCTCCAAAAAACAGAACCGCCTCAACGGCGGTTCTGTTTTTTTAACGATTTGCCTGCTTTTAATTCATCCACTTCCGCCTTTGTCAGATACCGCCATTGACGCGGTTTGAGGTTGCCCAGCCGCAAAGTCCCGATGCGGGTGCGCACAATGCGCACTACCGGAAGCCCCAGCTGCTTGCACGTCTCGCGAATCTGCCGCTTGCGTCCTTCCTGCATGATGACTCTCACCCAGGCGCCCTTTCCTTGCGTGGTTTCCAAACGGACATCCACCGGTGCAGTTTTGTACCCATCCTCCAGAACCACGCCGCGCGCCCATGTTTCAATCTGCTCCTGATCTGGGCGTTTCGCCAGCAGCACGCGGTACTCCTTCTCATGCCCGTAGCGCGGATGTGTAAGACGATTGGTCAGGTCCCCATCGTTCGTCATCAACACCAGACCTTCGCTTTCGTAATCGAGCCTGCCTACCGGGTGAATATGTTCCGGCACGTCAACCAGATCACGCACCGTGCGGCGTCCGTCGCCTGGCTCTGCGTCCACCGTGGAGAGAACATTGCGCGGCTTATGCAGGGCAATATAGACCAGCGCCTCTGCGGCGGCAATGGGCTTTCCATCTACTGTGATGGAATCGATCGCCGGGTCTGCTTTTTGACCGAGTTGGGCAACCTTGCCATTGACACGCACGCGCCCGGCAGTGATAAATTCCTCACATGCGCGGCGCGACCCATACCCCGCCTGCGCAAGGATCTTTTGCAAACGTTCAGCAGTCATTCAAAATTTCCCTTCCAAATTCAAAATGGTACGCTATTTTACGCCAATTTCACTACCGCACAAACGCACAAAATCGAATCGCCAAGATGCCAGGTAAGCCAAGATTCCAAGTTTTTCCTGGAGCACTTGGCGGTAAAAATCTAAAACGTACGGTAGAGAAACGCCAATAGAAGCATAAGTCGTGAGGTGGATTTGCTTTGAGTGTTTAGCCACGGATTTCACGAATTTACACGAATTTTTATGAAAAATCAGTGGAAATCTGTGGCAAAGAAGCCCTTTTGCAAGAGGTTTAATTTGAAAAAGCAGGCGCTCCGTTATTTTTCGGCTAGCGGCTGTTCCACCAGCTTTTTGTACTCATTCACAATCTGCGCGGCGATCTTCTCCCAGGCATAAGCACGCGCATATTCTGCCGCCTGTGCGCTCATTTGGGCGTGAAGTTCCTGGTCGTTCAACAGCCATGAAATCTTCTCGCACAATTTATCGGGCTCTTCGGCAGGGATGGTAAAACCCGTTTCGCCGTCGCGCACCAGGTATGCCAGTCCACCCACCTCTGAGGCAATCACCGGCGTTCCACACGCCATCGCCTCCAGCGCCACCATACCAAACGACTCGTAATGCGATGGCATCACCAGCACCTCCGCCGCCGAATAATAATACGGCAGTTTGTCCTGATCGCGCTTACCCAGAAAAACAACTGTTTGTCCCAGGGCAAGTTCATCGCACAATGCCTGCAAACGCTTCATTTCTGCCGTCATTTTTTCAGGGTTAGCAGAGGGGTCGCCGCCGATGATTGCCAGATGCACGGGACGGCTCTTATCTTTCAATGTCAGGCAGCACATGGCATGGATGAGCGTATCTACCCCTTTGAGTGGTTCAATGCGCCCCACGAACAACACCATACGATCTTCGGGTTTTAAGCCCACGTACATCTTTGCTTCATCAGGTGGAATCGGGTAAAAGTGTTCCAGGTTCACCCCAGGCGGGATGATGACCATCTTCGATGCGTCCGCTTTATAGAGGAAGCGCAGCTGCGTCAATTCCGCCAGGGTGGCGACGACAATCCGGTCTGCGCGACGGAGGACCTGCTTCTCCCCATTGATCCGATACTCCCCCTCACGCTCTGCATCGCTCCGCGCAATGCGGTTCTTCATCTCGCCCAAAGTGTGGAACATGTGAATGATGGGCGTCCCACCCCAAAGGTCCGAGAGAGAAGCGGCGGCGATACCGCTCATCCAATAATGGCTGTGGATGATGTCGTATCGGATGTTCTTTTCTTTTGCAAACGTGTTCACGCCTTCCACAAACTGAGGGAGGTAATCCACAAGGTCTTTTTTGGGCAGCGGGGTTTCGGGTCCCGCTGGCACGTGGACGACGCGGTTGCCGTAGCCGAGGTCGTGCAGGACGTGCGGGATGTGCTCATCTTGCGAGCGCGTGAAAACATCAACATGGATGCCCATTCTGCCGAGTTGACGTGTCAGTTCGCGGACGTAAACGTTCATGCCGCCCGTGTCTTTGCCGCCAAGCGTCGCCAGCGGGCAGGTATGGTAGGAGAGCATGGCGATATTCATAGGAAGCCAGGTTTCAGTGATCGGTTTTCAGTGATCAGTGATCAGTTTTCAGTGATCAGTGATCAGTGAGACGCGGCGTGAGGGTGAAAACTTGCTTGCGAGTTTACCTGTAATCTTGTATAATCCCCGCCGCTACGCACAAGCCACCGTAGCACAGCTGGCAGTGCAGACGATTCGTAATCGTCAGGTCATGGGTTCAAATCCCATCGGTGGCTCAAGTTAGTTACAGGTTGGAAGGTTTGTAAACTTTCCAACCTGTAACTTTTAAGTGGAATTACTCAATCCCGTCAAAAATATGGTCGAGCACTTCTTCGCTCACGTCGAACACGTGACCTGTTTCAGGAATCGGTTCTTTGGTCATCCACTCGGGCAGGCGGTCATCTTCTTTCGTGAAGCCGGCGCGGCGGTTGAATTCGCGTTCCATTTTGATGGTCTGCTTACCGAGTTCTTGCAAAATGTTATCAGGCAGATCGTCCCAGCCGTAACGCGCGGCGAGGAGACGTTTGACCACAAAGTCGGGTGTGGCGGCATAGCCAAAGCCCGCAAAGATGCACGCGCCGAGGGTGTCGTAGCCCGCCATGTTCAATTGAGCGTTCAATGACACATCCCGCTGAACAGACGGGTCGAGATGATTGATTTGTGCGCGGATGGTAAGACCACAGGTATGGTCTGCGCCCTGCGGGGTGGTAGCGTAGGTAACGCCCGTACCCTTGATGGAGCGCGGCTCGTAGGCAGACATTGCCTGTCCTTTGACCACTGGCACGCGTTCGATATTGTATTTTTTACCAGTCGCCGCCGCGCCATCGCCGAGGACGCGTCCCAACTCTGTACCGTTGCGGATTTCGTCAATCATTTTGAGCGCGTCTTCCTCGCTGCCCCACCTCATCAGCCCCGCTTCTGCCGCAACGCCGAGCGCCGCGCCAACCTCAATGGAATCGAGACCCAGGTCGTTGACCTGCCAGTTCAACCGCCCGATACTATCGAGAGAGTTGATTTCGAGATTCGAGCCCATCAAGCCGATGGTCTCGTATTCGAGCGGCGAGACGATAATCTTGCCGTCCTCGCCGCCGAAGACATTCGAGCATTTGATGGTACACCCTGCCATGCAGGCATGCGACGGGTCGGAGGGTTTGCCGCGCGTCAGTGTGAATTCGCGCAGCGCCTCGCCGCCGATCTTTTCCACGTCATCGAATGTACCGCGCGAGAAATTGTGGACGGGGATGGCGGCGAACCGCTGGGTCAGTTGCGTCATCGCGGCGGTGCCATAATCGTGATACGTCTTCGTCTGCGGATGATCCATCAGGGCTTTGGTGTAATCCTTCTGCGCGGCTTTGAACGCTTCAGGACTCACGATAGGCGGCTTCTGCCCACCGGCATTGTCAAACACGATGGCTTTGATACGCTTCGAGCCCATCACCGCGCCAAGTCCGCCGCGAGCCGCAATGCGAGACGGGATTTTGTCCTTATCCAGGTTTTGGATTCCCGCGGCTTTCATTTGCATCTCGCCGCCAGGACCGATGAGCGAAATGGCTACTTTATCGCCATAACGCTCAATCAGTTTTTCTGCCGAGGCGTAAACGCCCAAACCTGCCAGATCGTCGGCTTTTTCCCATTTTGCACCGTTGAGCGAGAGATGCAACACCCACCAATCATCGCCTTCGGGTTTATCCTCAACGATGAGCGCATGGATACCCATGGTCGCCATGTGGAGGCCCGTACGTCCGCCGGCGTTGGCTTCCTTTACGCCGCCCGTCAGCGGAGACTTGCCGCCGATGGAAATGCGGTCGGTGGAGGAGAGCATGTGACCGACGAGCAAGCCGGGCGCGAAGATGAGTTTATTGCCCGCGCCGAGAGGGTCGGTTTTGGCGTCCACTTCATCGAGCAGGATGCGGGCAATCAGTCCGCGCCCGCCGAGCCGCTGCCAGGAGGCGGGAACGGGTTCTTTCGTCAAAGTTTGTGTGCGTGTGTTGATACGCCAGATTTGGGATTTGTATTCGGTCATCGTTTCTCCAAGAGGTCGGAGGTCAAACGTCGAAAGTCAGTCATTTGTGACCTTTAACCTTCGACGTTTGACGGTTATTCAAACAATGATTTTACTGCCTCGCGGAACACCTTTGTATGATACTCCACATCCGCTTCGGTGGTGTCGGGCGAGATGAGCGCCATGTTGTGGAAGGGAGTCATCAGGATGCCGCGGTTGAGGGCAAAGAGGTGCATGTAGCGGTCGAGTTCGTGGTCAA
>Ga0272446_1000990_pt1 | contig 42718 bp, 37 predicted proteins | sample YNPCB0061_FD_194587 | JGI IMG/M metagenome (GOLD analysis project Ga0272446, IMG submission 194587) | Hot spring microbial mat communities from Yellowstone National Park, WY, United States - YNP-CB-006-1 | ecosystem: Environmental > Aquatic > Thermal springs > Hot (42-90C) > Sediment | place...
GAATCGGGCGCAAGTAGTGCGGATACAGGATGCTGAGCAGCGCCTCGGTGATCTCCGGGAACTCGTCTTCGATCTTGAGGTGGACGCGAGCGGCCAAAAAAGCGAATGCCTCGATGAGCCGCTCGACGTGGGGGTCCTCGCAGCGGTCGGGCTCCAGCGCGAGCCGCGAGGCGATTTTGGGATACTTCTCTGCGAATTCGGCGCCCAGTTGCCGGACGAACGTGAGTTCCCGCTCATAGTATGCCAGCAACTCGTCCCGCATGCTAATCTCCCCGCACCTCGAATTCTCCCACCGGCAATTCGAGAACGGTATCGAAAGAGATGTGTTCCGGGCTGGGATCGATCCTTAAGAGCCCCTGGATTTGGAAGCGCACGCCTTTCAAGGAAGCGCCCACGGTCTCCATGACCACGCGGGTGGCGAGCAGGCGCGGCTCGAAATCGGCAATAGCTGCTTCCAGCGCGCGCCGCAACCGGATCTGATCTTGGGTGTTCCGAGCCGAAAACGACCCCAAATCGGGCAGTCCGAAATTATAGACGGAGCGCCGCACTTCGGGGTATTCTTCACCCGCTTCTTCGGGCGTGCGGCGCGTGTTGAGCAGCCACTCCAGATCCCGCCGCAAACCCTCCCGCAGCAACCGCATGGATTGGGAGCGCGAAAGGGGCGGCTCGGATCTGGCTTTGGGATCCTGATCCACCAGCCGGTCGAGAAGCGGCAGGCTGACCGGGGCATCCACTTCGCGTCGCGCCATAACAGTTACGATGAGCAGGACATCGCCTGAATGGGATCCAGGCGGCAGATCCTTTCATACACCCTTTGCTTTTCCTCCGCGCCGGCGTTCAGCTTGGTCAGGCAACGATACAAAAGCACCAGCGTGTGCGCCAGCGTGTCCGGCGCTTCCCACTCTTCCAAGCGGCGGGACTCGATCTCCGCCGCGAGGTCCCGCAAGATCGGGAACGCGATCAACTCCTTGCCTGCGGCGAGACAAATCTGCGCCAGTTGCGTGCGGCGCAGGAATCGTCCGCGCCCGGAGCGCTCTTGCGCGATTTCCCGGGTTAGAATGCCGATGGCTTCTTCGCGGCGCCCTTCCCTCAGCGCCTCGGTGGCCAGGGCGTAGGCGTCGGGCGGGGCGTCGTACTCTTCCGATACGGGCTCTTCGGGAGGCGGGGGTGTATAAGGTAGTTCCGGCGCCGTTTCCGCCTGCGGTTCGGCGGGACGCGCGAACTCGGCCAACCAGTCGAGCGTCTCCCGGTTGGCGGTAGGCGTGTCGTCCATCAGCGTCATTTGCGGCAAGTCGGGATAATCGGCTAACAGGGCGCGCAATTCGGATCGGATGCTGTTGGCGATGGGGTCGTACCAACCGCCCAGCTCCGCGCACGCGCGGACGACATAACGCTGAAGGTCGAGCCAGCCGCGGCCACACGGCAGGCCCATCGCCGTCTCGGCGGTTTCCAGCACTTCCGCCCAGGAACCCTCCATCGACATCTTCTTGAGTTGCTGGCGAATCTCAGAAGGCGGCGCTTCAAGCAGAGCGGGGTCGATGCTGGAACCGGCGGCCCGCAGTTCTCCCCAGCGCAAGCCGCGGAGCATCAGGTACGGCGCGGGGCTATATGGCTCCTCGCGCCTGAGGTACCGGGCGGCGGCGATCACCCGTTCGACGGCGTCGTCACGGTCGGCCGGCTCGGCGGTGAGTGCTTTCTTGGGCGCCCGCGCGACCGGACGCGGGGCGGCCTCGACAACCTCTTCAGCCGGTTGCTCCGCCTCTTCGGCAGCTTCTTCGACAGCCGGCTCTTGCAGCGGAGCTTCGGCTGATCGCTTCCGTTCGAGCAGAATGCGCACCGTCTGGCGGAATTCCTCCAGGGTCTGGCGCAAACCGCTGAAACTCGGCGCGACATCGCCGAATCTTTCGTCGCACCAGCTCTCGAGATTGCGCACCGCATCCAGCGTGCCGTCGACGTTGTCGAGAAGATCCGTGTAGAACTGCTTGGGAGTTGATTCGACAGCTTTGTCGAAGGCTTCGGGGGCCAGTTTGCCCTCGGCCAGCGCCGTCTCCCGGGTTTCGCGCTTGGCGTCGCTGGATTCGCATTCCTCTTCATAAGGAATGGATCGCGACTCCTTGTAAGCGAACCAATCCAGTCCGTCGCGCGTCAGCGAGCAGCGGCGCACAGCCTCGTCGAGCTTCGAGCCCACCCACTCCAGAATCCCGGATCGCAGCTCCGGGTCGCCGTCTTCCAACTCAGGGTAGAGCGTATCCCAGAAATTCTCGAGCAGCCCTTGAATGAGTCCGATGCCTTCCCGCAGTCCGGCGATGCCTTCGCGCCGGAGCATGGCTTCGGTGAGCCAAGCGGCAAGCTGGAGATCCTTGGATTTTTTGGCCAGCGCCTCGCTGGCGAGCTTGACCACCAAGGCATAATCGGCGCGCTTGATTTCCCGCGCCCACACGCCCTGGTCAATGTCCAGTTCTTCGCGCCGCGCCTCTTTGATCTGATCGTAGACGGGCGCATAGCGCAGGTTTTCGCCGCTCGGGTTCTCACCCGGGATGGGCTCAAGCAGATCCGCGCGTAGTGGCATTGGCGATTCAGGAAGCCGATTCCGGCTGGTTGATTTCCAGCTTGCGGACTTCCAACAAAGGAATCTCCTCTCCGTCCACCAGCAGCATTTTCTGACCGAACGGAATCCCCTCGCCGTCAGGGGTCTCTTCCCACACCGTCATCCGCCCCAAGCGGACGTTGTCGTCGGCGTGGCGGTACGTCAAGGGGCACAGGGAAGGCACCAGAACCTCGCCCAGTTCCACTCCCCGAAAATGAGACCCGGTGCGCACCAGCGCCGGGGTCCAAAGCAAATCGCGCAAGCGTTTGGGCGGCGGGATTTCCACCGAAGCGATTTCGTTCCACGGGATCCAGAGGTAAGTTCCCGCGGCGAAAACTTCCAGGCGGGCGCCGATCCGCGGATCGGCGTCCGAAATCTCCTCGAACGGTTGCCCGTTCAGCGTACCGCTGACAGGGGTCTCCTCGCCAGGCGGTCCGGAGAGCGGATAGGCGCCTTTGAGGAACATTTCTTGACGGGTCCGCTCGGCGTGCAGCGCCGCGTGGTAGACCAAGGCGCCCATGGCGGCGTCCTTACCGCTGGCGGCGAGTACGTCCAGGTGCTTTTGCGCCCGGTCGTACTCGCCGGCAAAGCACAGCAGCTCGAAAAGGAAGGTGCGGCGTTTGACGTCGGTCGGCGCGTCCCGCAACTCCCCCGCCAGCGCTTGAACGGCCTCGTTCAGCCTCCCTGCTCGGAATAGAGCTTCACTGTTCATGGCGGAGTCTCGAATCTGGCCGGCGATTGCGGCCGGATTAACCGCCCTTATTCGCCTTCAAGTCGTAATGGGCTTTAATGGTGCCGCCCAAGGTCCCATCCGGCTTCTGCTCCTTGTATTCCACCTCAACCTTGGAGAAATTCAAGCTGATCTGGTCCATCGGGAGGACGTCACCGGAACCGGAGCCGCCGGTCTGATACGAAGAAACCAGCAGGTCCGTGAAGGTCCATTTCAAGAATTCCTGTTGCTCCTTGCCTGCCTTACGGCAAGTGAGGATGGCGTTCTTGATATGGTCGCCGCGAGCGCAAGCCAGCATCAACTTCGGGCTCGCCTTATTGATCTTCATGACGAAGTGGAAATCCTGGAACGAGGCTTTCCCTGCGCCGCCGCCGCCTCCGAAGGCCATCGTGCCTCCCTGGCTGGCGCCCCAGGAAAACGACTCGATCTGGATCTCCCCTTTATGCTTGGCATCCATGGACTCGCCTTCGATGCCTTCGATTTTCAGAAAATAATCAACTGCCGCCATCGTGTTTTCCCTCCATCACTCGGAAAGATTCTGCCTGGGCACAAGCGCGCCTCAGGACTTTACTTTCTCGCGGAAGGCGGCAATTCCGCCACCAACCGCAGAGAGATCGTCAACTCATCCAACTGGAAGTGCGGGCGCAAAAACGCCACCGCCCGGTATACGCCGGGCTTGCCGGGAACTTCCACCACTTCCACCCTGGCTTCACGCAGCGGGTACTGCGCCTTCGTTTCGGCGCTGGCCGCGTCGTCCTCGGTCACGTATTGCGTGATCCACTGATTGAGGAACCGCTCGCAGTCGACACGGGACATGAAGCTACCGATCTTGTCGCGCATGATCACCTTCATGTAGTGAGCAAAGCGCGACATCGCCAAGATGTAAGGCAGTTGAGCCGCAATGCGTGCGTTGGCCGTGGCTGCCTCCTTGTCGTACACTTTCGGCTTTTGGCAGGACTGCACGCTAAAGAAAGCCGCGTAATCCGTGCCTTTGCAGTGCACCAGCGGAATAAAGCCCTGGTCGGCCAGCTCTTTCTCCCGCCGGTCGCTGATGGCGATCTCGGTGGGGCACTTCATGGCCAGGTCGCCCTGGTCGGTCCTGAAGTTGTGCACCGGCAAGCCTTCCACCAGCCCTCCGCCTTCCACACCGCGGATGGAGGCGCACCATCCGTAGGTGGCGAATGAGCTGGTCAGCCGCGCTCCGAGAGCGTAAGCGGCGTTGCCCCACAGATATTTCGAGTGGTCGGTTCCGTCCACGCCCTCTTCGTAATTGAACGCTTCCACCTGCGCGCCATCGCGCCCATAGGGCTGGCGCATCAGAATATGGGGCAGGCAGAGCCCCACGTAGCGCGAATCTTCGCTCTCCCGGAACGATTTCCACTTGGCGTATTCGGTGGTGTCGAAGATCTTACCGATGTCGCGCGGGGCATCCAGGTTGGCGAAGCTGTCCAGATTCAGCATTTCAGGCGCCGCGGCGGAGAGGAACGGTGCGTGCGCGGCGGCCGCCACCTGAGAAATCTTCTCCAAGAGCTCGATGTCCTCGGGTCCGCGGCCGAACTCGTAGTCGCCGATCAAGGCGCCGAAGGGCGCGCCGCCGAAAACGCCGAACTCCTCTTCGTACACCTTTTTGAACAACGCGCTCTGGTCGAACTCCGGCGCCCGCTGCAAATCGCGCAACAGTTCCCGCTTGGAGACGTTCAAGATCTTGATTTTGAGCTGGCTGCTGGTCTCACTCTGATCGAGCAAATACTTCAATCCCCGCCACGTCGCTTCCAGCTTCTGGAATTGCGGGTGGTGAAGGATTTCGTTGAGTTGGAGCGAAATGAGGTGATCAATCTGGGCGATCCGCGCGTTGATCATGGCTTCGGCGTCTTTGGACACCGCCATCTCGCCTTCGAGCACCTGCTTGACGAACTCCCGCACCAGATCCTTGCCACGCTCCCTGGCTGCGGTATCTTTCGCCAGCCGGCCCTCCTCGACGATTTGGTCAAGCAGGCTGACTTCTTGCGCCTGCGCCGCGGCAGGCTGGCCCGCGGCCGCCTTCTGGGCGTCACTCATCGGAGCCTCCTTCCGGCTTGGAGCCTTTCAGTTCGCTGCGCAGCTTCTCCAACTTCTCCGTGTTGGAGACGGCATCGAGCAGCAGTTCCTCTAATTTGTCGTTGCCCTGCAATCCGCCGCGCAGATCAGACAGTTTGGTGCGCAGATCCAGCAACTCTTTGAGCGGCTTTACCTGCCGCGCCACCTGGTCGGGCTCAAAATCCTGCAACGACTTGAACCGGAGGTCTACTTTCAGTTGACCGGCGTTCGGATCTTCGCTGAGTTTGTTCTCGACCGAAAAAGCCAAGTGCGGCTTGCAGGCTTCTAACACTTGGTCAAAGTTGTCGGGCGTCACCTCGACAAATTTCCGATCTTTCAACCGGGGCAGCGGTTCTTCCGGCTGTCCCGAGAAGTCCGCCAGCACTCCCATGACAAAGGGCAGTTCTTTAACCTCGATCGCGTCCCCCACCTCGACGTCATAGGTGATGTGAACGCGCGGGGGTCTGACCTTTTCCAACTTCTTGTGGATACTCTGTCTCGCCATCGCATCCTCTCATTCATTAGAGACGCGCGCCTTTAACTCCGTTGCGGCGCGAGCCGGCCCAGTCCGACAGGCCAGTTATGGATTGAGTGTAGCAGAAAATTCCGCTGTCAACTAGAGGGTAATCCACCTATGCAATCAAATCGCCTCTGGCCGCTACTTGCCGGCGGGCGCATACTTGCGGCGGACCAGGAACAGGTAGGCGGCCACACCGGTGATCAAAAAGAACCAGATAGCCTGCATCGGGGCCTTGTAGCTGCCGGTGGCATGCACCAGCCAGCCGGTCACCAAAGGCGCCACGATGCCTGGCAAATTCGCCGCGCAGTTCTGCACACCCACGATGCGCCCCACCGCAGCGCCGGGCATGAGGGTCTGGGTGAGGGCCCAGTAGTTGGCGGTGGTCAGCCCCAACCCGCTCAGCGAAAAAATGGCGAAAAACAAGGCCACGGACTGGGATTCCGAGATCGCCCCGAAGACTTCGGTGGAAGCCACCAGAAAGCCGGCGATGGTGAACGCTTTCCGCACGCGGACCGGGTCGCCGCCCCGCTCGATGAGCCGGTCCGCCACCCATCCGGCGGCGGTCGCCACCACGGCCATGCCCATAAAACTGGCCATGGTGTAAATGCCCATGCTTTTGAAGTCCAGCCCGCGCTGCTCCACAAAGTAGGCAGGCATCCAGGTCATGCAGTAGTACACGAAGTACTGGTAGCAGAATGTACCGATCACGGTGCCCCAGATCACCGGGCTTTGCAGCACGCGAAGGAACGGGATGGCCGGCTGCGTGGACGCGGCCGCCGCATGCTGCTCGCGCTGACGGTCGTCGTCACGGACCATCCACATCCAGGGAATCAACCACAACAGGCACCCCACGCCCAAAATCACAAACATCAGCGGCCAGCCGTACAGGATGATCAGCCATCCGGCCAGCGGGGCGCCGATGGCGGGGCCCACCTTAGCCGCCGCCATGTACAGGCCGACCGCCGTACCGCGCTGGTGTTCGGAGCAGTTGAAACGGATCCAGCGCATACCCGCGGGAGTGACCACGGATTCCCCCACACCCAACAGCATCCGCAATCCGAACAACTGCGCCACACTGGAAGCCAGGGGGGTCAGGGCGGACAAGATGCTCCACGTGAGAAACCCGAGAGCGTACGGTATCTTGACGCCGTAACGGTCCACCAGCCAGCCGGCCGGAATTTGCAGTGCAGCGTACGACCAGAAGAAGGCCGAATTCAGCGCTCCGCGGTCGGTGTCCGTTAACCGAAAGTGCTCCTTGAACTCGGGCAGCGCCAGCGCCATAGACAGGTTCACCCGGTCGAAGTAGGCAACCATCATGCCGAGGCACAACAGACCGATGACCGTCCAACGGCGCGCGGGCGTGAGCGTCTCCATCTTCGAATCCATGCCGGATCGAATCACGTTATCACATGGCGGAGAAAAAAGGGCGGGATTGCTCCCGCCCCTTCGTCGCCCACCTCAGCGGGGGGCTGAAAAAAACGGCACGGTTTCCGTTTACCGGCAAGCGGCTAGATGTCGTAGTACAGCGCGAACTCGTACGGATGCGGCCGCAGGCGCACAGCCTCGGCTTCCGCTTTGCGTTTGTAGGAGATATAGGTCTCGAGCAACTCCTCGCCGAATACGTCGCCTTTCAGCAGGAACTCGTGATCCTGCTCCAGGCAGTCTAGCGCCTCGTCCAGCGAACCGGGCATCGAAGGCACCCTCTTGAGTTCTTCGGGGGACAGATCGTAGATGTCCTTGTCCAGCGGTTCACCCGGATCAATCTTATTGATGACGCCATCCAACCCTGCCATCAGCATGGCTGCGAAGGCCAGATAGGTGTTGCAAGAGGGATCCGGGGGCCGGAACTCGATGCGCTTGGCCTTGGGGCTGGCGGAATACATCGGGATCCGGACGGCTGCCGAGCGGTTGCGGCGTGAATAGGCGAGATTAACCGGCGCTTCGTAACCTGGCACCAAACGCTTGTACGAGTTGGTGGTGGGGGCAATAATGGCGCTCAGCGCCCGGGCGTGCTTCAGAAGTCCGCCGATGTACCACAGGGCAAGCTGGCTTAAGCCGGCGTACATGTCTCCCGCAAACAGTGGCGTGCCGCTCTTCCAAAGGCTCTGGTGCGTGTGCATGCCGCTGCCGTTATCGCCGAACAACGGTTTTGGCATGAAAGTGACCGATTTGCCCCACTGGTTGGCCACGTTGCGGATGCAGTACTTGTAAATCATCATATTGTCGGCCGACCTCAACAGCGTGTCGAAGCGCTGGTCGATCTCGCACTGCCCGCCGGTGGCGACTTCATGGTGATGGCATTCGATCTGCAGCCCGCACTGGATCATGGTTTTGACCATTTCGGCGCGCAAATCCTGATGGTGGTCCGTAGGGGGAACCGGAAAGTAGCCTTCCTTGTAGCGCGGGCGGTATCCGAGATTGTCTTCGCGGCGACCCGAATTCCAGCGTCCCTCTTCGGCGTCAATGAAGTAATAGCCCGAATGCTGGGTCTGGTCGAAGCTGATGTTATCGAAGATAAAGAATTCCGCTTCGGCGCCGAAGTAGGCGGTGTCGGCCAGACCGCTGTTTTTAAGAAACATCTCGGCTTTCCTGGCGATCCACCGCGGATCCCGCTCGTAATGCTGGCGGGTGATGGGATCGATGACGTCGCAAGTCATCACCAGCGTCGGGGTCTCGAAAAACGGATCCATCATCGCCGTTGCGGGATCCGGGATGAGCAGCATGTCGCTCTCATGAATAGCCGCCCAGCCGCGGATGGATGAGCCATCCATTCCGAAACCCTCTTCAAAGCTCTCTTCGGAGAGTTCCGAAATCGGGTAGGAAACGTGATGCTGGAGGCCAGGCAGGTCCGTAAAGCGCAGGTCGATCTGCTGCGCGTTGTTCTTCTTGGCGAATTCTAAGACTTCTTTCGGGGTCATTCATCCTCCATGGATGTGGTTCTTGCGGCGGTGAGCGGTGAGCGTCCCCGCTTGGCAAATTTCAGCTTAGCCGCCCGGTGACGGTTTGCGCCAATCGAAATCCTTTATGGGGTTGATCAATGCAAACCGAATGCGTTTTGCCATTCGCTATCATTGGTTTAGCTATGGATCCGCGATATCCCATCGGCAAGTTCGACCCTCAGCAACCGGTGTCTTTTGACCAAGCGTTAGCCCAAATTGCCGCCCTTCCGGACCAAGTACGGGCGCTAGCCGCCAAAATGAGCGCAAGGCAGCTCGACACCCGGTACAGGGAAGGCGGGTGGACTGCCCGGCAGGTGATTCATCATTTGGCCGATAGCCACATCAACGCCTACGTCCGCTTCCGGCTTGCCTTAACGGAAGACACCCCCGTAATCAAGCCATACAAGGAGGCCCTGTGGGCTGAGCTGCCCGACGCTAGCAGCGCTCCGGTGGAGCCATCCCTGCGCATCCTTGAGGGCGTTCACGAGCGCTGGGCGGCGTTGCTCCGCGCGACGCCGCAGCCGGAACTGGAGCGCAAATTCCGACATCCCGAGCGGGGTGAAGTTACCTTGAGCGCCACGCTCGCGCTTTACGCCTGGCATGGAAGGCACCACTTGGGGCATTTGGAAATCTGCGTTCAGGCGACGGCTTGAAGTGACCGATGCAACAGATCAGCCTCAGCCTTGAGCCGGAACGCCACATCTACCGGGTGACCGAGCTGAATGCCGCCATCCGCACCATTCTGGATCGCGAATTCGGCGACGTCTGGGTGACAGGCGAAATTTCTGGAACGAAGCTGGCGACGTCCGGCCATTATTATTTCACCTTAAAAGACGAGGGCGGACAGCTCCAATGTGTATGCTTCAAGGGCGCCGCTCGCCTGCTGAAGTTCAAACCGCAAGATGGGATTGCGGTGACCGCACGCGGACGCATCGACGTGTACGAGCCGCGCGGAACCTACCAGCTCATTGTCGAATACCTGGAGCCCCAAGGCTACGGGGCGCTCCAGTTGGCCTTTGAGCAGCTCAAAAAGAAACTAGCCGCAGAAGGCCTGTTCGACGCCGCCCGGAAACGGCCCTTGCCCCGTTTCCCGTGGCGGATCGGCATCGTCACTTCGCCCGTAGGCGCCGTCATCCGAGACATGCTGAACATTCTGAGCAGGCGGCTCCCCGGGCTGCACATCCGGGTGTATCCGGCGCAGGTGCAGGGCGCGGGCTCCATCGAATCGGTGTGCGAAGGAATCGACTACTTCAGTAGGACTCCGTGGGCGGATGTGGTCATTGTGGCGCGCGGCGGCGGTTCGGTGGAGGACCTTTGGACGTTTAACGAAGAAGCCGTCGCACGGGCCATCGCCGCCTGCCCGGTCCCGGTGGTTTCCGCGATCGGCCATGAAACGGATTTCACCATCGCCGATTTCGTCGCCGACCTGCGCGCGCCAACGCCTTCCGCCGCCGCCGAACTAGTGGTTCGGACGCGCGAAGAGCTGCTGGAATCCATCGCGCAAATGGCCGCAAGACTGGCTCAGGTGGTGCGATACCGGCTTACCGAGGCGCGCCGGAGGCTGCAAGAGCGAGGGATTGACCGCGCCACGGTTTTGCTTCAGCGAAACCTTGGACGCTCGATGCAACGCGTGGACGAACTGGACTACCGCTTGCGGCAAGCAGGGCGGCTGCATGTGGGCCGGCGCAAGGACCGCTGGCGCGCGCTGGATGAGCGGCTGCGGAGGCTCGACCTGCGGTTGAGATTTGCGGCCGCTCATCGCCGTCTGGACGCCGCTTCGGCATCTTGCGCCAAGTCGGTCAGAGAGGCGCTGGCGCGGGCCCGCCGGGCGCTGGAGCCGCTCGCCGCTCAGCTTCAGCAACTCAGCCCGCTGAAAGTGCTGGATCGCGGGTACGCCATCGTGCAAGACGCCGGCGGCCATGTACTGAAAGACGCCGCAGCCACACAGGCGGGGGCGGGGCTTGGCATTCGACTGGCCAAAGGCAGGCTCAAAGTGACGGTGAATGAGGTATTCGAATGAGCGGCTATTGTTCGAGCCTGTAATTCGGAGCTTCCTTGGTGATGATCACGTCGTGCACGTGGCTTTCCCGCAAGCCGGCGGGTGAGACCTTCATAAAGCGAGCATTCCGCTGCAACTCCTCGATGGTGCGGCAGCCGCAATAGCCCATGCCGGCTTTCAGCCCGCCGACGAGTTGGAATACCCATTCGGCCAGCGGTCCTTTTGAGGGTACCCTTCCCTCGATGCCTTCGGGGACCATTTTCCCCGTCCCCTCCTGGGCGTAACGGTCCGAACTTCCTTCCGCCATCGCTCCCATCGAGCCCATGCCCCGGTAGCTTTTGAACGTCCGGCCCTGGTAAAGAATGGTTTCGCCCGGACTCTCATCGGTGCCGGCCAGCAGGCTGCCGATCATGACGCAATCGGCCCCCGTGGCGATGGCTTTGGTGATGTCGCCGGAGAATTTAATGCCGCCGTCGGATATGAGCGGCACGCCAGCCGGACGGGTGGCGCGGGCGCATTCTGCAATTGCAGTGATCTGCGGCACTCCGGCCCCTGTCACCACCCGCGTGGTGCAGATGGACCCCGGACCGATACCCACTTTTACGCCGTCGGCGCCGCGCTCAATCAGGTCACGGGCCCCTTCATAAGTGGCGACGTTCCCCGCGATAACGTCGATGTGCGGGAAGGCGTGTTTTACCAGTTCGACTGCCTCCAGCACCCGCTCGCTGTGGCCGTGGGCGGTGTCGATTGCCAACACGTCGACTTTACGGCGCACCAACTCCTGCGCACGTTCCAGGAAATCGCCCGTGGCGCCGATGGCCGCGCCCACGCGCAAGCGGCCTTGTGAATCCTTGGCGGCGTTGGGATACTTCAGTTTTTTCTGGATGTCCTTGACCGTGATAAGGCCCTTGAGATTGTATTCCTCGTCCACCACCAGCAGCTTCTCAACGCGGTGCTTGTGCAGGATCCGCTCGGCCTCTTCGAGTGTGGTGCCCACGGGGACCGTAATCAGGTTTTCCTTGGTCATGACGCTGTCGATGGGCAGGTCGTAACGAGTTTCAAAACGCAGATCGCGGTTGGTAAGAATGCCGACCAGCTTGCCGTGCTTCACCACAGGGAGGCCCGAGATGCGGTAGCGCTTCATTTGTTCGAGAGCGTCCGAAATCGGCTGCTCCGGCTCCACCGTGACTGGGTCGACGATCATGCCGCTTTCCGAGCGCTTCACCCGGTCTACTTCCTCCGCCTGGCGGGCAATGCTCATGTTCTTGTGAATAATGCCGATTCCGCCCTGTTGCGCCAGCGCGATGGCCATGTGCGATTCGGTCACCGTATCCATGGCCGCGCTGACGATGGGGATATTAAGCGATATGTTGCGTGTCAGCCGCGTTCGCGTGTCAGCCTGGGCAGGCAGCACGGCGCTACGAGCCGGCACCAACAGCACGTCATCAAAAGTAAGACCTTCCAGCAAGGGTTCAGAAAGCATGACGATGAAACCACTATAGCGTAGGACCCGGGCCTCTCAGCGGCGGCGCCGCGCCGGGGCTACTTCTTGGGTGGCATCTCGTAAACGTAGATCTTATGCGCCCGGTTGTAAACGTTGCAGGTCTCTACCCGCTTCGGTTTCCAGCCCCGGATTTCGAAGTCGTGAGAAACGACCCTCGCCCCGGGCCGGAGTTGGGTTTCGAGCATCGGCCGCAGCAACTCATTGGAATGCGTCAAAAGATACAGCGTCACCACGTCGGCCCTGCTGACATCAGCTTGCAAAGCGTCTCCATGGATGACTTGCACCCGATTTTCCAATCCGTTGCGTTTTACCTGCTCCCGGGCGGCCTTCACCAGACCTTCCGATATCTCCACGCCCACCGCGTTGGCCCCATATTTCTGAGCAGCGATGATCAACACCCGGCCATCCCCACAGCCCAGGTCGTACACCGTTTCGCCGGGTTTGACCTTCGCCGCGTCCAGCATCATTTCCACCACCCGGTGCGGTGAGGGGACGAACGGCGCCAAGCTTTTGGAGAGGTCCGTTTTCGGCTGAGCCGCCCCAGCGGCGGCGGAGAAAAAAAGCGATGCGCACCCGAGAACCACGGCTCTCAGGACGCTGGACGTGCTACTGGGACACCGGCGATGCCGCGCTACGCCCATGCTTAAAGTTTACTATGCGGGAGACCATCTCGGAGATGGCGACCCACAGATCACGGGGACGGCTAATCGTGTATTCGTAACCCTTGAAAAACTTAACGGCGTTGCCAATAGAATCCCGCCAGGGAACCGCCTGCGGGTTGGAATTGTAATTCATGTAAAAGACCGGCACCTGCACTTCGCCGATATCCCTCAGCATCTCCGGCTGAAGTCCGGATTCGAGCATCGCCTTGGGGCCGGCGAATATCACCGCATCCCGAGGGCTTTTATCTTCGCCCAGTTCCTGGCGGATCAAATTGGCCAGAAACTCAGATTCTCCCCGCTTGTTGGCCAGCCTCTGGAGATCCACGGTTCCCAGTTTCAGGTTGTTGAGCGCCTCACCCAGCTTCGGAAAGTCGATCTTGTCAGCGTTGTCCTGCCGATGCAAGACCTTTTGTTCCTGAAGGTTGAACGCTACAAGGGTGAACTTGCCGATGCGCGGCTCCCGGGCGATGCTGCGCAGGATCGAAACCAGCGCGGCGGTGTCCAGGGGCTGCAAGGCGGCCGAGCGAGTGTCCTGCGGAGCGAAGTTCAGCAGAACCTTAACGTTCAAGGGCGGCTCGGTTTGCACGCGGGCAACCGGCGGTTCATCCTCAAAAACCTCCTTCTGGGTCGCCTGAATCTCGCCTGGAGCGATGGCCAGTTGGACTTGCCGCTCGCGAGCCGGCAGGGACGCCTCCGCCTCCCATGAGTGGGCGCAAACCCGTTCGGTGCGGTCGCGCATCAACCATTCCACCCGGTACTTACCCTCCCCCAGGTCGAACGTGCCGGACAAATAGGCGTCGCCCTTGGCGTCCTCGGCGATTTCCGGAACCCGTATCCGGTGCACAAAGTAAACCGGATCGTCCTTGCGGGTTACCGACGTCACCCGAAACAGTATGGTCAGAAGATTCTCACTTCCGGCAAGTTCGCGCAGCGGAATGGTGATGTCGTAGCCGGCGTGAAAGCGGAGGTCGAAACCCAAAGTAGGACGGACTGGGGTCACCGTGCAGGGCAGGTCCTTACGGGTCTCACCCGCTTCAAGAACCGCCATGTCTGTGTTGAGAATCCGCACTCCCCCAGTTGCACTGCCGGTGAGGATGGACTGAGATTTCGCAAGCCAAGGGAGGCTGAACAGTAGCGCGAGCGCCGAGAGCGCGAACCGAACCGCCATACGGAAACTCCAGCCGGCCTGCGGAGAGGCGCTTGCCGCAGAACCCGCCGCCGGCAACGGCTTAATTGCATTATGCACCGGACCGGGCCGCAAAGCAAATGGTAATCGTTCGTGTTATCTTGCTTGCAGTATGGCATCGCGTAGCGTTAACAAAGTCATCCTGCTCGGGCATCTGGGCAAGGACGCCGAGACCCGCTTCACCACCTCCAATGTGGCTTGCACCAACTTCACCCTAGCCACCAACCGGCGCTGGAAAGATCAGCAGACCGGGGAGTGGAAAGAGGAAACCGACTGGCACAACATCGTGTTGTGGCGCAGTGAGAACATCGCCAATTACCTCACCAAAGGCAAGCAAGTCTATGTCGAGGGCCGTTTGCAAACCCGCAGCTATGAGGATAAGGACGGCCAGAAGCGGTATCGCACGGAAATCATAGCTGACGACGTGATCCTGTTGAGTTCGGGTCCGCGGGATGCCGAGGCGCCTCCCAACGATTTCGATCAGCGTCCAGGGATGGCGTCGCAGCCCCGAAACGCCACCCGCCCGGCGCAGCGTTCCCAGGCGCCTCCGGAACCGGATTTTCCGCAGGGCGTCACGGACGACGACGTACCGTTTTAGGATAGGACCGAATTGGCGGCGCTCAGCAAGCCGTTCGGGGCAGGACCGCCCCAGCCGCCGGTATTTCTGGACCAAGCGACCCGGCGGGGTAATCCCTGAGCGGGGGACGTCCCTGTCTCCAAACCGAGAGGATCGGTTCCACGATCCTCCAGGATTCCTCAGCCTCATCGGCGCGAATCGTGAAAGCCGTCCGGCCTTCGATGACATCAAGAAGGAGCCGCCCATATGCGGGCAGGTCCGGCCGGGCGAGCTCCGTGCCGAGGGTAATTTCCTGGATGGAAGGAAGGGCACGCCGGCCCAACGCCAGTTGTCAATCGTAAGAATCACAGCGGCAAAGGTTTCCGTGTCGCGCGCCGGGTCTACGTCTTTCTCGGAGGTGTAAGCTGGAATTTGGCGTTCGCCAATGCGGCCGGCGGTGTATCGGGCACGCACGGTTTGGCGCTCAACCTCTTCGGGCCTTAATCGACTTCGGGCCTTAATCGACGCACCGCCCGCAACACATCTACTTTGCGGTCGCGCAAATCTCTTTGCCCCAAAGTGATAGGCGCCTCCATACCCACCAGGCAGAGCAGTTGCAAAAGGTGGTTCTGAATCATGTCCAACAGCGCGCCGGTCGAATCATATAGGTAGCCCTGCCCTCCAGTGCCAACATTTCATCCCAGATGATTTCCACTTTCCGGATATGAGCGCGGCTCCACAGAGGTTCGAAGATGCGGTTGGCAAAACGCAAGCCAATGATGTTCTGCACCGTCTGGATTCCCAAGAAGTGATCCAGCCGGAAGACCAGCCCTGTGGGGATCGAAGCCAGGAGGTCAGCAGCGTGCTGCTCCAATCCCTCATGAATGCGCTGACAATACTCGTCCGCACTCTAGGCGTTGCGTGCGACGCCTGTGATCTTGAGGCTCCCTGGCAGCCGGCCGTCGCGCTTCAGCCGCGCGAAGGCCGGCAAGAGATAGCGGCGAAAGTAGGTCCAAGCGTCCCCGGTTTCACTGTAGTCTTCGCGCACCGTGCCCCATTGCCGTTCACATAAATACGGACCCCACCGCTTCTGGTCGATTTCTCGCCTGCGCGCTTGCTCCAAGCGCCGGTGTTCCGCAGTCAGGGGTGCAAGGTTCGATCGGATTGTATCTCCCGGCTGGTGTGCCATTTGTGCTTTTCGACCCGCGGGTCATGAGTCCCGCATCCCTCCGTTAGGCTCTGTGGCAAGTATACTTGGAACGGGACACCGGCTGAGCAGTGGGGAGGGAACGGCCGAGCCGCCACTCCGTTGGCTGAATCGGTCTATGGGGCCATGGTCAGCCCTCCAGCAGGCGGCCCACTTCCTCCCGAATGCGCAGCGTAAGCGCTGTGCGGTCGGAGAGTTTCATGCCGGCGGTGGGGATTGGGTCGCCAATGCGGAGCCGCGCATGGCCGCTTCGGACTATCACGGAACCTGTGGGCAAGATTTCCAAAGTTCCGCTGATGCCCAGCGGGACAACGGGCGCCCCTGCCTTAATCGCGATGTATGCCGCGCCTTCCTTAAATTCCTGCAACCGCCCGTCCTCAGAGCGGCTGCCCTCGGGGAAAACCAGCACCGACACGCCCTGGGTACGGATCAGTTCCGCCGCCGCGGACAATACCTTTAACGCAGCCCGCGGGTCTTCGCGGTCCACGGAAATGTGCCCGGCGCGCTTCAGATGCCCGCCGATGAACGGAACCTTAAACAGACTGCGCTTGGCCAAGAAGCGGAACTGGGCGGGAATATGAGCGATCACAAGGGGTGTGTCCATGAGGCTCAGGTGATTCGACGCGAACACGTAGCCGACTTCCGCGTCAAGCTTCTCGACGCCCTGGATCTCAGCTTTCACACCGCTGATGGCTAACAGCATCCGCGCCCAGGCACGCGCTACCCGGTGCGGCAAGCGGCCCGTGCGATCTTTAAGGGACGCCAGTAGCGACGTGGTCCCCATCACTGCCGTCGCCAGCACAATCAGCGGCGCGGTGAGGAAGACCGCGCGCAGCGTTTTCCAGTCCATGATCCGTCCCCTATTGTACGAGCAGGGCGCGAGCCTCACCCACCAGGAACAGGGAGCCCGTCACCAGCACCAGGTCGGCGCCGCCGGCCAGACGAAACGCAGACTCAATATCGGGAGCGATGCGGCACCGGGGATGCGCGGCCAGATCCCTCACCGCTTCCGGCCGCGCCGCGCGAGCCTGCCGTGGTGCGGTCAGGATGAGCTCTTCCGCCAGCGGAAACAGCAGCCCGGCGCTCTCTTCCACCGCCTTATCGCGCATGGCGCCGTAGATGAGGGTGATACGGCGGTGGGCGCAAAAGGCGCGCAAGTATTCAGCTAGCGCTCTGGTTCCAGCCGGATTGTGAGCGCCGTCCAGTAAGATCTGCGGACAGCCATCGAAATATTCGAGGCGGCCGGGCCAGCGTGCACGGGCAATGCCCCGCTGGATGGATTCCTGGCGCACGCCCAGCAGGTCCAAAGCGGCGAGCGCCGTAAGTGCGTTGGCCACCTGATGGCGCCCGGCAAGCGCGCACTCGATGCGGTATCCGCGGGCATGAAAGGAGCTTCCACGTGCGTGCACCGACAACTCTTCCACCTGCCAGTCGGCCGCCCGCACCACGGGCGCGCCCACCCGGCGCGCCTGTTCCACCAGCACAGCCTCGGCCTCCGGTTGCTGTTCGGCCAGCACCACGGGAATGCCTGGTTTGATAATGCCGGCCTTTTCGGCGGCTATCGCCCTGAGGCTTTTGCCCAGATACCGCTCGTGGTCGAGATCCACGGGCGTCACAACACAAAGCTCGGGCGTGACTACATTGGTGGCGTCCAGACGGCCGCCCATACCGACTTCCAGCACCACGCGATCGACCTCCCTTTCCCGAAAAACCAGGAACGCCATGGCGGTGGCGCATTCGAAATAGGTGGGATGCGCGTCAATCGCCTCCCGGGCAAGCAACGCTTCGGCAGCGGCGTGAACCTGGTCGAAGGCGTGCGAGAAGGCTTCCTCCGGCACGGGCTCCCCGTCGATCCGGATGCGCTCGGTGGGCTCCACCAGGTGCGGCGAAGTAAACAGACCAGTGCGCCAGCCGGCTTCCCGCAAGGCCGATTCCAACATGGCGCAGGTGGATCCCTTTCCATTGGTGCCTGCAACGTGGATGATGCCGGGACGCCTCTCCGGATGCCCGAGTTCGCCAAGCAGAGCCTCGATGCGCTCCAGCCCCAACCGCGCAGTGCGGCTTTCATTGCCCAGGGCATAGAGGAAGCGGACGGTATCTCTATAAGCGGTCATGGCGGAGAAAATGATTGCGGGATGTGGTACTCTTGAAGATGCCCCGATGCGAAGGGGACCAGGAAGTTACAACTCCAGGGTCAATTCCGATTGACACGGCGAAAGGGCGCTCTTCGTGAGCGCCCTTTCTCGTTACACGACGTCCGTCGCCTCTGCCGGCGGTTTCCTAATTCTTGACAAACTGCGCGGCGTCCGGGTTGCCGGGGCCGAAGTGCTTCAGGATGACCAGATTCTCGCGGTCGCTGGCATTTTCCACCACCACGCCGGCTGTAGCCGCGGCAGCGCTCACGAACAGCTCGTCCTTGGTCATCTCGCCAAAGCGGATGAGGGTGGGCGTTTCCACCTCCATTTTGCCGATCTTGCCCCGTCCTTGCACCACGATCAGTCCGTAGGCGGCGGCGTCGCGGATGGTGGTCTTCCGTCCAGGGAATACGGTCAGTTCTTTTGCTGAATAATAGGGTGTTCCGTAGGTAATCCACTTTTCGCAGTAGCCGGCGTCCTTCATCTCCGCCTCATCCTTAACAGGCTTGGGGAACACCTTACGCCGCTTGCCGAACTCGGGATCGACATTGGCCTCCCAGTCCAGCATGTCGATGATGTAATCCAGATCCTGGTGATGTTCCGGCGGGACGTCCTTGACCAGCAGGCTCCATGGCACCGCCCTGCCTTCCACCATCGACTGAAACATTCCGAACACGTCAGAATTCACCTGGGGTTCGTAGGTCACCAAGGAGCCCGGGGCGTGCAGAATGCCGGCATCAATCTGCCAGCCGGTTCCGGGCTCGAGCTTGTAAGCCTTGGAGTGATACAGGATTCCGTTGTCGCCTTCATTCCACCGCTCCAGACAACGGCGGATATCGTCTTTCGTGGTGCCCGGCTCCAGTCCCATGAAGGTGTAAGGAAAGTTGTTGCCGGTGAAGTTGTACTGCGGCGGGAAGTAATAGGCTTCAGGCTTTCCCTTGCGCCCCACTTTTGCGGCATGGCGGTCCATCTGGTGCATGTGATGCGGAATCGGGCCCAGGTTATCGAAGAACTTGCACAGGATGTTGAAGCCGCCGTGCTCACGCATGACGTCCGCGCCCAGATAGGCGTCTCCGGCGGTTTCAATCGCCTCTTTCAGCAGGACGCGTTTGCCGTTGAAGTCTATGTAGCTGAGGCCCTCATCCGGCGGCGTGCCGGGGCCGTTATCGGCGTTGGTGGTAGAGGAAAACCAGCGTTCGTCGATGCCACCCCGGTGAGCCCCTAAAGCGTACAGATCACGAGGATCCAGCTTTAGGCGGCCTCCCGGCATCAAGAAAGACCGCGGGACCCAACAAGGCGCAAGCCTCACAATGCCCTCGCCCGCGGAGAGAGCTTCTCGGATAATGGACGCGTTCGACATAGTGACCACCATTGTAGAAGTTCCGCGGCGGCTACTCAATCCCCACCCCCTACGGGTCCTGCCGGCGAAACACTTGTGATATCGTCTCCATGTATGAACCGCAGAACTGCTCTCATGACCGGGCTCGGGCTGGCGAGCGCGGCGCAGGGAATCGCGCGCGCCGCCGGGGCCAGACCGCGCAACGTCATCTTCATTCTGGTGGACGATCATCGCTATGATGCGCTGGGCTTCCTGAAGGGCCAGAAATGGCTGGAAACGCCCCATCTGGACTCGCTGGCCCGCGACGGCGCACACCTGAAGAACGCTTTCGTCACCACGTCGTTGTGCTCGCCCAGCCGCGCCACCATTTTGACCGGCGTCTATGCCCATAAGCACAAGATCGTCGACAATAATACCGCTATACCGAAAGGCACGACGTTCTTCCCCCAATACTTGCAAAAAGCCGGTTACAAGACCGGCTTCTTCGGCAAGTGGCACATGGGCGGCGAAAGCGACGCGCCACAGCCAGGTTTCGACCGCTGGGTGAGCTTCCGCGGGCAGGGCACTTACCTGCCGAGTAAGAACGGCTTGAACGTCGACGGCAAAAACGTTCCGCAGAAAGGCTACATCACGGATGAACTGACCGATTACGCCCTGGATTGGCTGAAAGGACTCAAAAAGGGTCAGCCGTATTTTATGTACCTATCGCATAAGGCGGTGCACGCTGAGTTCATACCCGCCGAGCGTCACAAGGGCCGTTATGCGAAGGAGAAATTCGAATTCCCGCCCACCATGGCAGCCGAGGGCGAGATGGCTCGCAACCGCCCGATGTGGGTGAAGAACCAGCGAAACAGTTGGCATGGCGTCGATTTTCCGTACCATTCGGACCTCGACATCGCCGAGTACTACAAGCGTTACGCCGAGACGTTGATGGGTGTGGACGACAGCGTGGGCCGAGTCCTCCAGGCATTGCGGGAGCGGGGAGAACTGGACTCCACTTTAATCCTTTACATGGGCGATAACGGCTTCGCCTTCGGTGAACATGGCTTAATCGACAAACGGACCGCCTATGAGGAGTCGATCCGAGTCCCCATGCTGGCGCGTTGCCCGGAGCTGTTCAAAGGAGGCGCCGTGGTGGAGCCGATGGTGGCGAACCTGGACATCATGCCCACCGTGCTGGAGGCGGCGGGATTGAAGCCCCCGGCGGGCTTGGACGGCGCCAGCTTCCTCCCTCTGCTTCAAGGGCACAACGTACCGTGGCGTAAGGAACTGCTCTACGAATATTATTGGGAGCGAAACTTCCCGCAAACACCCACCATTCACGCGCTACGCACAGATCAGTACAAATATATCCGCTATCACGGAATTTGGGACATTGACGAACTGTACGACCTGAAAGCCGATCCGCTGGAGTCCAACAACTTGATTTTCAGCCCGCAGCACGCGCAAATCGTCAGGGAGATGAACAAGCGGCTCTTCGCTTTGCTTGAAGCCACCCAAGGCATGCAGATTCCGCTCTATCCGGACCGGGGCGGGCAGCAGAACCTGCGGCGGCGGTCGGGATCCAAGGCGGCGGAATTTCCTCCGCAGCTCATGCGGGACAAGAATTCCAAACAATGAAGGAAAGGGGGCAAACGATGTTACCGGGTGATCCGGATTATATGAACGGGATGGTGGAAGTCCCGCACGAGGAAGACGTCAAACTGGAGCGGCGGGACCTGTTCCGCGGCGCAGGCACGGTGGCGGCTTGGTTGGCTGCCGCCAACCAGGGTGCTGCGCAGGCGGCTGAGCTGCCGGATGCGGTGCCCCCGGCGGCGCCCGGACCGCCGCTCCCAACCGTGCAGATTGGCAAGTACCGCGTGAGCCGGCTTATCGCTGGCGCCAATACCATCTATGGGTACTCCCACTTCAACTACCTTTATTCGACCCACATGGGCGAGTACCACACCACGCCGCGCGTGATTTCCTTCCTCAAGGAGCTTGAGCGCGCAGGCTACAACACATGGCAGGCAAGTTGGAGCGAGCGCCTGGAGACCGACTGGCTGAAGTACAAAGAGCAGGGCGGCAAGCTTCAGCTTTTCCTTCTCTCCCGCCCAAATTTCAACGAGCAGCCGGAGATGCTGAAGCGGGCGATGAAGCTTAAGCCCATCGGTATTTCGCAGCACGGGCAGATGACCAACCGCTACTGGCACGCCGGGGAATTCGATAAGTCGAATGATTATCTTAAGCGCATCCGGGACACCGGCGCCATGGTCGGGCTATCGTGCCACAACCCGTTGGCCATCGAAAGGGCTGTCGAAAAGGGCTGGGATATCGACTACTTCATGGCCAGCCTTTATTACATGAACCGCCCGCGCGAGGAATTCGAGAAGCTGCTCGGCGGACACGTGCCACTGGGCGAAATCTACCTGCCCTCAGACCCACCCAAAATGATGGAGACCATCCGTAAGGTGAACAAGCCGTGCCTGGTTTATAAGGTGCTGGCGGCGGGACGGACGGTGAATTCTCCGCAACAAATTAAAGACCGCATCGCGGTGGCTTTGAAAGGCATCAAGCCCAATGACGCAATCATTATCGGGATCTATCAGCGTTTCAACGACCAGATCGGACAGACGGCTCAATTCGTGCGCGAGATCCTGGCGTAACGAAGGCCCTAAAATAGCGGCCGCTGGGCAGGAGGATTGCTTCTGACCGCTTGACGCTTGGTCCAAAGCAGAGCGATTTCGTCGATGGCGTCATAAACGGTTCCTGCTACGCCTTTCCGCTCCCAGCCGGCGGCTTTCGCGTGCCACGCAACGCGGCGCATTCCGCCGAGCGGGAGCAAGTCGAGCCGGATGCGCAAGCCACGCGCCGACCCGCTCCAATGCCCCTCCTTCACCACCCTTTGCGTGATGTGCGCCCGCTTCAGAGCGCCGAACAACTCCTCCATGCGCTTCGATCATAGCGCATTGGCGGCCCCAGCTTGCTAATTTGGAAACATGATCCGACGAACCGTTTTTTGGATTTGGGCGGCGGTTTCAACCCTGGGCGCGGCGGAAGACCTCTTTTTCATCCAGCTTTCGGACCCGCAAATCGGAATGTATGCAGCCAACAAGGGGTTTGAGCAAGACGCCGCCAATTTGGAATTTGCCGTGGCGGCAGTCAACCGGTTGAAACCGGCCTTTGTCGTGGTTACCGGCGATCTCATCAACCAGGAAGGCAACTCCGCTCAGATGGCCGAATACCGGCGCATACTGGGCAAAGTGAATCCGGCGATTCCCGTCTACAACCTGCCAGGCAATCACGATGTCGGGCTTGAGCCCACCGCAGAAACGCTGGCCGGATATCGCAAAGCTTTGGGGAAGGACTACTATTCTTTCCGCGCCGGACCTGTGTACGCCATTGTGCTGAATTCGCCTCTTATTTACGCCCCGGGAAAGGCCCCGGAGGAATTTCACAAGCAGGAGCGATGGCTCCAGGCTGAGCTAAAAAAGGCGCAAGCCTCAGGCGCGCCGCATGTCATCGCCTTCCAGCACCACCCGTTCTTTTTGAGGGACGTGGACGAAAAAGACGCATACGAGAACATTCCGCGCGAGCGGCGCATAGCCTACCTCAACCTGTTGCGCGATCACGGGGTGAAGTATGTGTTCACGGGCCACTTCCATCAGAACGCCGTGGCCCGCTATGGCGATATGGAGATCGTGGTTTCGGGTCCGGTGGGCAAGCCGCTGCGGGGCGCGAAGTCCGGCTTTCGCATCATCAAAGTCACGGGCTCGGGCATCGAACACAAATACTATGATTTTGGCGACTTGCCCGTGAAACCCTGAATCGCAATCAGTGCCGGAAGTGGCGCACGCCGGTGAACACCATAGCCAAACCCAACCGGTTGGCCGCCTCGATCACTTCCTGATCCCGCACCGAGCCGCCGGGCTGGATGACAGCGGTGATGCCGTGTTTGGCCGCTTCCTCGACGCCGTCCGGGAAGGGGAAAAAGGCGTCCGATGCCAGCACGGTTCCTTGAAGCGGAAGCACCGCCTTCATGGCCCCCACTTTCACCGAGTCCACGCGGCTCATTTGTCCCGCGCCCACGCTCACGCTCTGCCCGGGGCGGGCGTAAACAATGGCGTTGGACTTTACGTGCTTGCAAACCTTCCAGCCGAATTCGAGAGCCGCCCACTCCTGCTCGCTCGGGCGCCGCGTGGTCACCACTTGGCAGTGGTTCCTGTCCAGCACGTGCAGATCCGCGGTCTGCGCCAAGTAGCCTCCGCTGATGGACTTCACGACCAAGGAATCCGCGATCGGCCGAGTCACTTCCAGCAAGCGCAGGTTCTTCTTGACCCCCAGGACGGCCAGCGCCTCAGGCGTGTAACCCGGAGCGGCAACGGCTTCGATGAAGGTCTTGGCCATTTCTTTCGCCGTTTCCTCGTCCAGCGTGCGGTTGAAGGCCAGCACGCCTCCAAAGGCGGAAACCGGATCGGCTTCGAACGCCTTGCGGTAGCTTTCCGCCAGCGTCTCTTGTTCGGCGCATCCGCACGGATTGGTGTGTTTGATGATGGCGGAGGCTGGGCGTTGGAACTCGCTGACCAGTTGCCAGGCGGCGTCCAGATCCACCAGGTTGTTGTAAGAGAGTTCCTTTCCCTGGAGCTGAATCGCGCCGGCGATGCCCGTCCTTTCGGCCGAATACAGGCAGGCCGATTGGTGGGGGTTTTCCCCGTACCGCAGGGCTAGTGCGCGCGGAGCATGAATGTCCAGCACCGCGGGCAATGCGGATTTCTCGTCGATGAACCTCTCATCCTCCACGCGGATGCAAGCCAGCCGCGAGCTGATGGCGCGGTCGTAACGAGCCGTCAGGTGGAAAGCTTTCACGGCCAGATTCCAGTGTGTTTTGTGGGATAGCGTTCCGCCGGCCGCACGCAGCTCGTCGAGAACCGCGGGGTAGTCCTCGGGCGCAACCACCACCGCCACGTCCTGGTAATTCTTGGCCGCGGCGCGGATCATGGTGGGGCCGCCGATGTCGATGTTCTCAATCAATTCAGCGACCGCCACGCCTTCCCGCTCCGCGTATTTTTCGAACGCATATAGATTCACCACCACCATGTCAATAGGTGGGATTCCATGTTCCGCGAGCGCCGCCATGTGCTCGCGGTTGGCCCGTATCGCCAGAATTCCGCCGGCAATGCGCGGATGGATGGTCTTCAGCCTCCCGTCCAGCATCTCCGGGAACCCGGTGACCTCGGAAACGTCTCGAATCGCCACTCCGCCTTCGCGGAGGATCCTGGCAGTGCCCCCGGTGGAAAGGATTTCGATGCCCAGTGCGCTGAGCCCGCGCGCAAACTCCAGAATGCCCGACTTGTCCGTAACGCTGAGGAGAGCCCTTTGAATTCTTGCCATAAGTCTCACATTTTCCCACAAGGGGTGCGGCTTACAATGGAGTGGTGATCTACCCCGTAACCTTGATACCCGGCGACGGAATCGGTCCTGAGGTTACCGCCGCCACGGTGCGCGCGCTCGAAGCTACCGGCGTGAAGTTCCTGTGGGAACGCGTGGAACTGAACGCCAAGGTGATCGAACAGGCCGGCTCCGAGTTGCCTCAACCTGTAATCGAGTCGCTGGCCAGGACGCACGTTGGCCTTAAAGGACCGGTTACGACGCCGGTGGCGGGCGGCTTTCAAAGCGTCAACGTCGCCTTGCGGAAGAAGCTGGATCTGTTCGCGAATGTCCGCCCGGTCCGCACTTTGCCGGGACTTAAGACCCGCTTCCAGGATGTGTCCATCGACATGGTGATTTTCCGTGAGAATACGGAGGATCTGTATTCCGGTCTAGAGCATGAAGTGGTTCCCGACGTCGTCACCAGCCTGAAAGTGATCACCCGCAAAGCTTCGATTCGCATCTCCAAGTACGCCTTCCAATATGCCCTTAAGATGGGGCGCAAGCGTGTCACCGCGGTGCACAAAGCGAACATCATGAAGCTGGGCGACGGCCTGTTTTTGCGCTGTGCGCGGGAGATCGCCAAGCGCTATCCGGAGATTGAATACAAGGAGCTGATCGTCGACAACGCCGCCATGCAACTGGTCATGAGGCCGGAGCAGTTCGATGTCCTGCTGATGCCCAATCTGTATGGAGACATTGTTTCCGACCTCGCGGCTGGACTGGTGGGCGGGTTGGGCATCGTCCCAGGCGCCAACATCGGCGAGCAGAACGCCGTGTTTGAGGCCGTTCATGGCTCGGCGCCGGACATCGCCGGACGGGGCATCGCCAACCCGACGGCGCTCATGCAGTCCGCCGCTATGATGCTGGACCACTTGGGTGAGCAAGAAGCAGCCGCAAGGCTTCAAAGCGCCATCATCGCCGTTTACCGGGAGGGGAAACACACCACCCGCGATGTAGGCGGGACAGCAGGCACGGAGGAGTTCACCGAAGCGGTGATTGCGGCTATGAAGTGATCGGGACGAGCCGCGGGGCCCGTCCCGGCCGAGAGCGGCGGATTACAATCCCTTCTTCGCTAGAAACTCCACCAGATCTACGATGCGGCAGGAGTAGCCCCACTCGTTGTCGTACCAAGCGACCACCTTCAGCAGATTCCCGCCCAGCACTTTGGTCAATTGGGCGTCCACAATGGAGCTGTTGGAATTCCGCATCATGTCGGTGCTGACCACCGGATCCTCAGTGTAAGCCAAAATGCCCTTCAGCGGCCCTTCCGCCGCAGCCTTGAGGGCCGCATTGACCTCTTCCGCGGTGACATTCTTCTTTAGCTCGCAAACCAAGTCCACCACCGAAACATTGGGCGTCGGCACGCGCATGGCGTAACCATCCAGCTTGCCTTTCAGTTCCGGCACTACAAGACCGATCGCCTTGGCGGCGCCGGTCGAAGTGGGAATCATGTTGATGGCGGCGGCGCGGGCGCGGCGCAGGTCACGGTGCGGAAAGTCCAGCACGTTCTGATCGTTGGTGTAGCTGTGAATCGTGGTCATCGAGCCCTTCTCGATGCCAAACGTCTCATGCAGCACTTTCACGACCGGCGCCAGACAATTGGTGGTGCAGGAGGCGTTGGAAATCACATGATGCTTGGCCGGGTCATACATGCTTTCGTTCACGCCGAGCACCACAGTGACGTCTTCGTTCTTCGCCGGGGCGGAGATGATGACTTTCTTAACGGGACCCCGGAGGTGCTTGGCGGCGTCGTCCCGGTTGGTGAACTTGCCGGTGGATTCAATAACGACCTCCGCTCCCACGCTCGCCCAGTCCAATTCCGCCGGGTCCTTGGTGGCGAAGATCTTGATTTTCTTGCCGTCGACCAGAATGGCGTCGGCTTCCGCTTTCACTTGGGCGTCGAGGGGGCCCAGAATCGAGTCATACTTCAGCAGGTGAGCCAGAGTCTTGGTGTCGGTGAGGTCATTAGCAGCGACGAATTCCACGTTCGGATTCTTAAGACCGGCGCGAACGACGTTCCGTCCGATGCGCCCAAACCCGTTGATACCAACCTTGATTGCCATGTAATGAATATCTCCTTCTGTTGAACTAGTGGGGGTGGACTCGCCTCACATTCTATCAGAGCCGCCCAGAGCGGCACAAATGGGATATTTTTATCTCAAATAGCGCCGCCCGCTATACTGGTGGTTCATGGTTCGTCTCCGTTTCGCCCCTTCTCCCACCGGGTATCTGCATATCGGAAGCGCCAGGACGTTCATTTTCAACTGGCTGTTCGCACGCCGCCATGGCGGCGTCATGGTCTTGCGCATTGACGACACCGACGTGGAGCGTAACACTCAGGAGTCGTTGGAGTCCATTTTTGAGGGTCTGAACTGGCTGGGGCTGGGTTGGGATGAGTTTTACCGGCAGTCGGAGCGCCTGGAGATTCATCGGAAGATGGCGGAGGCGATCTTCCGCCGCGGCATGGCCTACCGGGACTTTACGCCGGCGCAGCCGGAACAGGACGAGAAGCCCGCTGCCGGCGCCGGCTGGTTGTGTAACCCGGACATGCGCGAAATGACGGCCGGAGAGAGCGACCGCCGGGCTTCCGCCGGCGAGCCTTTCGTGCTCCGCTTCCGCGTCCCCCGGGGGCAAGGGCGGGTCCTGCGGTTCAGGGATTTGGTGTATGGCGATCAAGCCAAAGACGCCGACGACATCGAGGATTTCGCCTTGCTGCGCAGCAACGGTATGCCCACTTACCACATGGCGTCGTGCGCGGACGATGCCGACCTTCGCATCACCCACATCGTGCGCGGGCAGGACCACCTTACCAACACCTTCAAACACCTTCTCATCTTCGAAGCGCTGGGCGTAGAGGCGCCGGAGTTCGCCCACCTGCCGCTGCTCATCGCTCCCGACGGATCAAAGCTCTCTAAGCGCAGGCACGGTCCCGTGGTCAGCGTGACGACATACCGCGACGCCGGGTTCTTGCCGCACGCCTACATTAACTTCCTGTGCCTGTTGGGATGGTCGCCCAAGGACGACCGAGAAGTTCTGTCCAGGCAGGAGCTGATTGAGGCGTTTTCCTTCGAGGGCGTCAACCGCAGCAACGCCGTGGTGAACTTCACCGAAGACGACCCGATCGACCCCAAAGCTCTGTGGCTCAACGGCATGCACCTTAGGGCGCTGCCGGTCGAAGAGCTGGCGCGCGCTTTGAAGCCGTTCATCCAGGCTGCCGGCTTCGAGATCAGCGACGCCAAGCTTCTGGCCATGACCCCGCTGATTCAGGAGCGCATCAAGACGCTGCGCGATGTGCTGACTGTGGGTAATTTCTTTCTGGTCGACGAACTGCCGCCTTATCAAGCTTCTGAGCTGATTCCCCAGAAGGGCGATGCCAAAATGGCTGCCGCGGCGCTGCAAAAAGGTCTGGATGCGCTCGGCACAGTGGAATTTACGCACGAGGCTATCGAACAAGCGCTGCGCAGTGCAGCCAAGGAGATGGGTGTAAAGGCCGGCCAACTGTTTCAGCCCATCCGGGTGGCGGTGTGCGGCCGCAAGGAAGCGCCGCCGCTATTTCAAACGCTGGAGGTTTTGGGCCGTGAAACTTGCCTGAGACGCATCCGGCAGGCTTTGGCAAAGTTACAATAAAGTTTCCCCGTCTGAATCGCCGGAGCAAGTCTATGCCAAATCGTGAACCAAGCGAGGCCCCCAAGCCGAAAGCGGCGGAACCGTCGAAACCTTCCAATTTCATCCGGGACATTATTCTGCGAGACCTGGAGACCAACCGGTTCGGCGGCCGAGTGCACACGCGGTTTCCGCCCGAACCGAACGGGTATCTGCACATCGGGCACGCCAAGTCCATCTGTCTCAACTTCGGGCTGGCGCAGGAGTTCGGGGGCAAGTGCAACCTGCGTTTCGACGACACCAACCCTTGCAAGGAAGAGGTGGAGTACGTCGAGGCCATCATCCGCGACGTCCGTTGGCTGGGCTTTGACTGGGAAGACCGTCTGTTTTACGCCTCGGATTATTTCGAACAACTGTATGAGTGGGCTATCCAGCTCATCAAGGCCGGTAAAGCCTATGTCTGTGATCTCAGCCCGGAGGAAATCCGCCAGTACCGGGGCACTCTCACCGAGCCGGGCAAAGAGAGTCCTTACCGCAACCGCAGCGTAGAGGAGAACCTCGATCTGTTCCAGAGGATGAGAGCCGGCGAATTCCCTGACGGCTCCCGCACGCTTCGGGCGAAGATCGACATGGCGTCGCCCAACCTCAATTTACGCGATCCGGTAATGTACCGCATTCTTCATGCCGAGCATCACCGCACCGGAAACAAGTGGTGCATCTACCCGATGTACGACTTCGCCCACGGCCAGTCCGATTCCATCGAAGGCATTACGCACTCCATCTGCACGCTGGAATTCGAAGACCACCGTCCCTTGTACGACTGGTATATCGAGAACCTGGGCATCTATCATCCCCAGCAGATCGAATTCGACCGGCTGAATCTTACTCACACTGTGTTGAGCAAGCGCAAGCTGCTGACCCTAGTCGAAGAAGGGCACGTCCGCGGCTGGGACGACCCGCGGATGCCCACGCTGTCCGGACTGCGGCGGCGCGGCTACACGCCGGAAGCCATCCGGACGTTCTGCGGCCGCATCGGCGTCTCGAAAACGAACGGCACGGTCGAATTGTCGCTGCTGGAGCATACGCTGCGCGAAGACTTGAACCGGCGCGCCCGGCGGGTTATGGGAGTTCTGCGGCCCCTGCGGCTGGTGATTGACAACTACCCGGAGGGTCAGACCGAAGAACTGGAAGCCGTTAACAATCCGGAAGACCCGGCGATGGGAACCCGAAAGGTTCCTTTCTCTCGCGTGCTTTACATCGAGCGCGACGATTTTCGCGAGCATCCTCCCAAACAGTATTACCGGCTTGCGCCCGGCCGCGAAGTGCGATTACGGTACGCCTATTTCGTAACTTGCACCGGCGTCGTAAAAGATCCTGTCACGGGTGAGGTGACGGAAATCCACTGCACCTATGATCCCGCCACGAAAGGCGGCAACGCGCCGGACGGACGTAAGGTGAAATCCACCATTCACTGGGTGTCTGCCGCTCACGCCATTGACGGCGAAGTGCGCCTTTATGACACTCTTTTTGCTGTGCCGAATCCCAACGATGTCGAAGAGGGCAAGAAGTTCACCGACTATTTGAACCCGAACTCTTTGGAAGTGATCCCGGCGGCGAAACTCGAACCGTCCCTCGCCCATGTCAGCCCTGGCGAGCTGTTCCAGTTCGAGCGGCTGGCGTATTTTTGCGTGGATCCCGATTCCAGGCCTGGAAAGCCCGTCTTCAACCGCACCGTACAGTTGCGTGACACTTGGGCCAAGATCGAAAAGGCGCTGAAAGAGCAGGATTAGCGCAACCAATCAGGATTTGTTGCACCATGAACATTCTCGGAATCGGTGGAATCTTGAAGGACACGGCGTGCGCCGTTTTACGGGACGGCGAACTGGCCGCTGCGGTCGAGCAAGTCAAAGTGGCGCGCCACGAAGATCACCGGCATCTCCCTGAGGAAACGGTGGCGATTTGCCTCAAACTGGCGAAGATCGCCCCGAAGGATGTCGACGTGGTGGCTTTGGTGCGGCCGCTGGCGCACGAAGCCGAGCGCACGCTGCACTTGCACCTGCGGGCGCGTTTCCCGAACGCCCGCATCGTGCTCGTGGAGCACCACGCGGCTCACGCCGCTTCCGCCTATTACACCTCCCCCTTCGAGCAAGCCACGGTGCTGACGCTCGATCGCATGGGCGATTTTCGTTGCGGAGCGCTGTGGCGCGCCGCCGGCCCCAGAATCGAACTGGAACGGGACCTCTTTTACCCCGATTCCCTCGGCGATTTCTTCAGCCGCGTCACCAGCCTGCTGGGCTTCAAACCCAACGCCGACGAGCACAAAGTGCAATGGCTTTCCACTTTCGGCGACGATCGCTTTGTTCCCCTCTTCAAACAGGTATTAGGCGCCACGGCGGACGGCTGGCCTTCGTTCGACCGCACGTTTTTCCACGGCGAGCGCGTGCGTCACGGCGGGTTCAGCGCGCGTTTGTATCAAGAACTGGGCCTCCAAGACGGAGCCGAGGCGCCGGAGGCGCTCAAAGCGCACGTCGCCGCCGGCGCACAACGCGCGCTGGAAGACTGCGTCCTGCGCATGGCGGGCAGCGGGGAGAATCTGTGTCTGGGCGGCGGGGTGGCGCTGAACGCTCTGCTGGTGGCCGCCATGGAGAATTCGGGCGCCTGGAAGAACGTTTATGTGCAGCCCGCCGCGGGCAATGCCGGTACCGCCATCGGAGCGGTCTTCCACGCCTGGCATAACGTGTGCCATCAGGAAAAGCGCGGTTCGATCGGCAATTTGTGTCTGGGGCCGGCCTATGATGCGGAGGAAATCAAAACCGTTCTCGAGAACTGCAAACTCAGGTTCCGCTATCTGCTGACCACGGAGGAGCTGGTTCAAGCGGCGGTGCGCCAGCTTTCCGAAAACAAAATTGTAGCCTGGATGCACGGGGCTACGGAGTTCGGCCCCCGTGCGCTCGGTAATCGCAGCATTCTGGCCTCGCCCCTGGATCCCTATTCGAGCGAAAACCTGAACATTTACATCAAGCACCGCGAACCGTTCCGCAAATTCGCGGCTTCGGTTCCGGCCGAGCTGGCGGACCGGTACTTCAAAGTCGGACCCAACGCGCGATATATTGCCACCGTCGGGCGGGTTCTACCCGAACATCGCCGGACATTCGAACCGGCCATTTTGGGCTCGGATCTAATCCGCGTCCATCTGGTCCTCCAGCAGGACAACCCTTTGTTCTGGCGCCTTTTGCACGCCGCCGGCGAGCAGACCGGGCTGCCCGTGCTCTACAACACGTCATTTAACCTGTTCGGCGATCCGCTGGTTTCATCACCCCGCGATGCGGTGCGCAGCTTTTATTCCTCGGGCATCGACGCCATGTTTGTGGGTCACTTCTTACTGGAGAAGTGAGCTTCGCGCTTGGCCCGGGCATACGTGCGCAAATAACGCAGCCAGCGCTTTTCTTCGCCCGGCGCGTCGAATTCGTCCAGCCAGTAGCGCCGGAATTCGTCGTGAAGCGCGGCTTGACGCTTCTCAAGCCATGCGTGGAATTCCGGTGAGGACGGCACGATGAGCCGGGCGGTGGCGCAGTCATTAATCTCTCCTAAGGTGTTCTGGGCGCGCCGCAAGCGTTTTAAAAGCTGCTCGATGCGAGGACCATACACCGGACGGAACAGTTCGAGCGAGTACCGCACCCGTTTGCCGTGCAACCGGAATTGGTGCAACGTTTCGGGGTCCTCATGGGCCAGCACCTCGCGCCCGGCGGTGTAAAAGCGAGCCAGGAGCTTGGGCAGGCGCCGCCGCGCATTTACCTCCACCGGCAGATCGGCGTCCCATTTCATGCGGCAGGCAACTCCAGGGCTGCACGCCAGCGAATGGCGTCACTGTCGGCCATCCAGCGCTGGAGTTCCGCCGCCAGGATGCGGACCGCCAAATCGCGATCTTGCCGCACGCTTTCGCCAAGCTGCGGCATTTCCGCTTCCGCCAGTAGATCGAGCGTGATGTCGCGGTTGCGAACTTCCCCTGCCAGGTCCATGATGTGCCGCAGCCGCTTGCGGACCATCTTCGATGCGCGCTTGGGAACAAAAGGCGAAAATACACGGAGGCTTTGCGTAAAGCGCCGGATGGTGACTCGCAGGTCGTGCACCGCTTCCGGGTCGCGCGCCTGCGCGGTCCGCTCGATCTCTTTTCCCAGACGATCCAGCAGGGCCGCAATCTGTTCGAGAGCAAATCTGCGCATGAATCGGAGCGCCTCCGAATCTTACTTCCAGCTTAACTGCGGGCGCGGAGGATTGCCACCTCGCGGTCGTAAACTTGCCGAAACAAGGGCGCCGCTCTCTCCGCAGCCCATTGCTCCAAGTCCGTGTCGCGGCTGGACCTCAAAGCGATCACAACCCGGCCGTTGCGCGTGGAACATTCCACCTCGTCCACATCCTGCTGATGTCCGCGGTCCAGGCTGTCGGCAAGGCGGAGAATCGGGATTAAAAGCAGGACGGCGCGCCGGGCCTCAGCGTCCAACGGATTGAGCGTGTCATGCCTCGCTGAGGGCATGGATTTGCGGTGATACCGGCACAGGGCGGCGATCAGGGCGCGCTCGGTGTCCGTGAATCCGGGCAGATCCGAGTTCGACACCAAGTAGTGTGAATGTTTGTGGTGGCCGGTGTCGCTGACGTAATGCCCCACATCGTGTAGCAGCGCCGCAGCCTCAATCATCTTGCCGTAAAACGGAGGAAGCTGGTGGATCGCCTGGAGCTGGTCGAACAGGCTCTGGGCAAGTTGGGCTACCTTACGGGCGTGCGCCAGCGGAACGGCGTATTTGCGCGCCATTTCCTCGCACACGCGGCGCTGTTCGCGGCTCAGCCGGGACAGGTCTCGTCCAGCGCCGCGCGCGTGCAAATCGGCGATGATGCCATCCCGCACGCCGGCCAGCGTGTAATACATAGCCGGCAGTTGCAGCCTCTCGAGCAGCCGGAGGAAAACGGCTGCGCCGGCGATAATGATTTCGGCGCGGCGGGGACCGATTCCACTCACTTTTCTCCGCTGGGCGAGATCCATGGCGGAAATCGTGCCGTAAAACTTGCGGATCTGGCGCATCGTCGCCCGCAGCCGGTCCGCAGTCTCCCGATGCGCGCGGTCCACCCGGTTGATGCTGCACACAATCGCTGCCGCCGAAGCCGAAGTGGCGATGACACGGTGCAGCTTCCCGGGACGGATCTTTTCCGCGATGGCGGCGATCTTCTCCTGGATAAACTCATCGAGCTGATGAAGCTCCAAACGGGTGGGGGGATCGTTCTTTAGGAACGATTCGGTCAGGCGCACCGCTCCTAAAGGCTTCGAAACCGCTTGGACAAGATTCCCGTTTTCCGCCAAGATGGCCTCGGCGCTTCCGCCGCCGAGATCCACGATGAGAATGCGCTGCCGCGGATGGGGCCAGCGCGCTTGGACTCCCAAATGCACCAGGCGTGCTTCCTCTTGGCCCGAAATCACCTCCACAGGAGCGCCAAGCGCTTCCGCGGCTCGCGCCACGAAAACGTGCTGATTGGATGCATCTCGAACGGCGGCAGTGGCGACCGCGCGCGTGGCCACGACATCAAAGCGGCGAATCTCCCGCGCCGCCTCTTGCAGCTTTTGGCACACCAACTCCATCGCCTCCGGGCTTATTGCGCCCGTACGAAAAACACTTTCGCCGAGCCTGGTTACGGAACGTTCCGCAGCCAGCACTTCCATGGGCTTACCCGGAAGAATCTCCCCAACCTGCCATCGGAGTGAGTTGCTTCCGATATCGACCGCTGCGTAACGAGGCATGCAACCGTCAGGCTCCGATCTCCGCCAGAGTGGTGAGTCCACCCCCGGCCTGCTGCAATTCTTCGAAGAAAGCTCCGGCTTGCGCGGCGTCCAGGCACTGGACCGCGTCGCGAACCACCACCACGGACTTGCCGGTCTTCAGCAGACCCAAGGCCGCAAAGCGCACGCAGATCTCCGTCACCACGCCGTAGACGACGTAACGCTCCGCTCCGATCCGCTCAAGAACCGCGTCGATGCCTCGCTCGGCGAAAACGTCCACGTTGGTCTTTTCAAAGAGGATCTGACCGGCGTCTGGAACCCGTGTGTTCTCCGGCTTTCGCTGCCCCAGCGTACCCTTCACGCAGTGCGGCGGCCAGCGCAGAAATTCCGGATCGTTTTCCGCGTGTGCGTCCATGGTGGAAATCAGCGGGATGCCGTGGGCAGCCGCCCACCGGTTCAGGCGCGCCACCGCCGGAACGATTCGCTCAGCACCCGGCACATACAGAGCGCCGGCGGGGGCCACGAAGTCGAGTTGCGTGTCGACGTCGAAAAATGCGGTCGTCATAATCGCGAACCTGCCAAGCGCCGGCGAATTTCGGTCAACAGCGCGTGTTGCGCTGCGGTATAGCGGACCGGATAGGGTTCGTCGATCGCGAAAAGGCTGAGGTATTTCTTGGGCAATTCAGCCAGGCAGCGGCGCGAATGCTCCCGGGCTTCCGCCGCGCTCGGCAGCTGCTGCACCAGCCTGCCATTGCGGATCACCGGCGCCAATAGGGGGCGGCCGCCCGGCAAAGGTTGCTCCCAGTCACAGGCGATCTCGTCGTGGCGCTCATAACGGAACACCTGTTTCGCTCCCGGCATGGTGTACTTCTCCGGACTGAGTTTTGCGGTGTGGCGCTTTTCGCCCTCGGTTTCCAGTTCGACCAGCTTATAGACACCACCCAAAGCAGGGGCGTCGGCCGAGGTCGCCAGTTCCGCGCCCACGCCGAAGGCGTCGATGGGAACCTTAGCCGCCACCAGCTCCAGGATCTTGTATTCGTTCAAGTCGCCCGTGGCCATGATGCGAGCCTCGTGCAATCCCGCCTCGTCCAGAATCTGCCGGACAGACCGTGAAAGCTCGAATAAATTCCCGCTATCCAGACGTACCCCCCATAACGGGCGGCCCAGCGAGGCGGCGCGCCGCGCGCCCTCCAGCGTATCGTAGGTGTCGATCAGATAGACGGTGTTTTCCCCGAGTAGTTGCTGGAGTTGCCGGAATGCCTCCAGTTCAGAAGTGAACGACTGCACCCAGGAATGAGCAGCGGTGCCGAAGACCGGGATGCCATAGCGGAACCCGGCCTCGACATTGCTGGTTCCGGTAGACCCGCCGATGTAAGCAGCTCGCCCGGCTAAAATTCCCGCGGCTGGACTGTGCGCGCGCCGGGTGCCGAATTCCACCACCGCGCGCGAGCCTGCGGCTTCAACCAGCCGCGAGGCCTTGGTCGCCACAGCGGTCTGGAAATTAATGGTCGCCAGCAGGTAGGTCTCGGGGATCTGCGCTTCAATCAGGGGCGCGCGCACGCGCAGCAACGGCTCCCCCTCGAATACCGGCGTGCCCTCGGCCACCGCGTCCAAATCGCCCGTAAATCGCATCCGGCCCAAAAAGTCGAAAAAGCCGGCGGGCGCTTGGGAAAACTGCCGCAAACCGCGCAGGTAGGCGATCTCCTCGGCCTTAAAAGACAGATTCAAGAGATAATCTACGGCCTGTTGAAGACCCGCGGCGATTAGGTAGTTGCGCGTTGGCGGCAAGCGCCGCACGAACAGTTCAAAGGTGGCAACTTCATTCACCTTGCCTGCCTGAAAATATCCGGCAGCCATGGTGAGCTGATAAAGATCGGTTTCGAGCCCGCCCATCCCTACTATGGTAAGCGGATTGAAACTCCGCCGCGCGGACGGTTACTTCTTTTTCTTTTCATCCTTGGGAGGCTGCGCGGGTTTCACATCGGATAACGCTTTCTGGATGTCCTCCAACGCCTTTTCGTCCAGTTCGTAAACCTGCGGTTCGTTGTCCCTTTTCGCCAAAGTCTTGCCGCCGGCTTTGGCGAACAGCACCTTCTCGGTGCTGGCCCCGTAAGTTATGGACACCTCCATGGCTGCTCCCGGGAAGGCGACGTCGGGGAACTTCACCGCAGAAGCGTCGCGAAATTTGTCGATCAGAGACTGCACGCCGGCGGCTTCCATTTCCTGCGACCCGGACATCCACTTGTCTCCGGACTTCTGGAAAACCGTGGTCTTAGCGCCATCCCGCACCTCTACTTTGCTCACGTCGCTGAAGCCGAAATCGAAGACCTTCTTGTTTCTGAAGTCATCCAGCTTTTTCTCCAGCGCCGAGCCCAGATCGGAGGTGACTTTGTGGAATCCCTCAGCGGCGGAGCCGCGGGCGTAATAATCATCCTTGCTCTTACGCACCTCCAGTTGTTGCGTGCCGCTGTTGTCGGTAATCCTGGCTACTCCTACGGGCGTGCCGGAATTGAATCCCGCGGCTGCCTTCTTCGCCTCCTCGGCAGACACCGAAGGATCAAATTTGGCCTCGCGGAGCTTTCGAATGAGCTCATCCACCTGAATGCTGTCGGCGCGCATCGGCTTGGGTTTTAGAATCGCCCAGTCGCCTTTGGCGTTCTTCCCGAACTCGATGGTCTGCCCTTTGGCCGCCAGTTCCACCCGGGTGATCTTGTCCTGGTCGAACACCACCAAGCGCCGGTCGCGCAAGTCGTTCACCGACTTGTCGAAAGAGCTCTTGTTGTATTGCGCGACGGTGTAAACCTTCAGGTCGCCCTCGGCCCTGACGAATGAACCGCTCCCGGTGGGCACTTCATCGCCCACGTACAGCTTGGCGGTCTTGCCGTCTTTCTTCGTTATGGTGATCTCCAGCGCGGGCGACGCCAGCCCGTATTGCGCCAAATCCGTGGGATTGTCTTCGATGGTCTTATCAGCGTTCAGCGACGCCAGCGTGGAGACCATCGTGCTCACCGCATCCTGATCTGCGCGGTACGGCTTCGGCGCCGTGATGGTCCACTGCCCTTCCTTATTCTTTTCTAGTACGGCAGGCTCGCTGTCCTTGCGCCGGATCTCGATTTTCTGGATGTCCCCGCTTTCAAAATTGAAAATTTTCACAATGTCCGACAGCGGCTTGGCTTCATCGGCTTTCTTCTTCTTGTTCGACCAGTACAGCAAGCCGCCCAGCGCCGCCAGCAAGACGGCGGCAACCAGCAGACCTCGGATTCTCATCGCTTACCTCCGGCGCCACCACACCGTGATGCCCGATGCTACCGCCAGCAAAGGCAGCAGCACCACGGAAAGGTAGAAAACGGTGGACATCTGCCGGCGCGTCATGTTCAAGCGCCGGTCTTCCCGATCTTTGGGGCGGATCGAAATGAGGTCCTCGTCGGAAGAGAGCCAGTTGGCCATATTCAAGGCCAAATCGCGGTTGCCGTTGAAACGGAGGAATCCGTTGGCCACCCAACTGGACGAGCCGACCACCACCACGCGCCCGTTATTGTTCTCCTTCCCCGTGTTGTATGTTATCGCCGCCCCGAGGGTCAGCGGTCCTTTCTTATCCTTGGCCGACTGCCTCACTTCGGGTGACGACAGGTTGGTTGTAGCGAAGCTGTTTTCCGTTGTGGAGAACAGCTTGTCCACCGTCGTCTTGTCTCCGGACTTGGTCTCGAGCGACCGCGCCAGCGGGAAGGCCGTGGCGATGTCCCGCATCTCGCGCACAATGGGGTGATATTCGTAGGAGGCCACCAGCGGCGCCGCGGCGCTCAAACCAAACAACTGCCCGATGCCGCTCGTGTCCAGAACCAGGTCTTTGTTCAGAGTGACGCCCCACTTCTCTAACATCTGAGTGAGCAAAGGATTTTCGTCAATCTCCTCACGCCCCATCTTCAGAGGCGGGTCCAGAAAAACCGCCAACCGCCCGCCGTTTTCCACAAACTTGCGGATGGCGTCCACGGCAGGCGCCAAGTAGTCCTTCCGCGGACCGCCGACTACGACAATCGTGCAATCGGATGGAATCTCCGGCTTCTCCAAAAGCGAGATGCTCTGGGTCTTATAATTGCTCTTTTCCAGGGACTCCTTAAACTGAGAGTACCCGTCCCGCCCGGACTCGTCGATAGAGTGCTCGCCGCTGCCTTTCACAAAGCAGACCTTCCGCTCGCCGGTTTTGATGGCGCGGATCAGAGCGCCCGTGATCTCTTCCTCCGTCAGGCTGCGCGCTTCCTCCCGCTTGGCCCCGGACTCAACGTGAATCGTCCCTTCCGTGCGCACCCCGGCCGCGCGGGCGATCTGCGGCTTTTTATACGGATCCACGTACTCGACACTCAAACGCGGAGAAAGCGTATCGTAGCGGTCCAGCAGGTCCTTGGCCTGCTGAAACCGGGTGGAAGCGTCGTAGTAGGTGATCTTGACGTCCTGCTTGAGGTTCTTCACCACCTTGATGGTTTGATCCGACAGGCTATAGCGCTTGTTGGCCGTCGAATCATAGGACTTGTTGTGCCTGTTGGCCAGGAAATTGACGATGGAAAGCACCGCCAAAATGACGATCACATAGGCCGTCACATAGGCCGTATACTTCGTTTGTCTCGCTTTGATCCACTCTTTCATTTAGGACCTCCAACGGAGTGACTCCAGAGAACGCGCGGTCAAGAACAACCCCAGAAAGATGACCGACAGATAGTACACCACGTCTTTGGTGTCCAGCACCCCTTTGGCGAACGGCTCGAAGTGGGCCACCACCGACATGTAGGACATCACGCGCGCCCAGCCCGCCGTCTCATAACTGATCCAGTCAAAGACCCACAGCAGCAGGCACACGGCGAACGTGGCCGTCCCGGCGATGATCTGGTTCTTGGTCGTGGTGGAAACAAAGGTTCCGATCGCCAGTAGGCATCCGCCTTGCAGCAAGAGGCCGAGGTAGCCGACGAGCACCGGCTTCCAGTCGGGCTTACCGTAAGCAAAAAGCAGAGCCACATTAAGAGCGGAAATCAAAAGAATGCAGGAGTACATCAGCAAAGCGGCCAGCCACTTGCCCAGTATGATCTCGACGTCTTTAACCGGCGACGTGGCCAGCAGCTCGATCGTGCCCGAGCGCTTCTCTTCCGCAAACAGACGCATGGTGATCATCGGCACGATGAACAGCCCGATGACGCTGATATTGGACAAAAAGCCGCGGATCACCCACTCGTTGACATCCATGGGGAAACCGCGTCCCATCATCTGGCTCTCGACGCTGCGCTGCACGAACACGGCCGTGATGACGTAAAAGAAGTAGCCCGCAATCACGGCAAACACCGCCATCAGCCCATAAGCGATGGGAGATGCAAAGTAGCTTTTCAACTCCTTACGGCAGATAATCAGAATGTTGTTCATTGCTTCTTTCCTCCCTCGGCTTCGCTGGCGGTCAGTTGCAGGAAGATTTCCTCCAGACTCAGCCCCACCGGGCGGAGTTCCTGCAAGTTCCAGCCTGCCTCCACAACCGCGCGCGCAATGTCGGCGCGGATGGAACGGCCCTGGAGGCTTTCCACCTCGAAATGATGCCGTCCGTCCTTGGATTCCTTGTGCAGAACCCGGCTCACGCCGGGCAACTGCTCGAGCCGCTGCCGGACGGTTCTTTCCTCCAGCGGCGCGTCCCGGCCTTCCACTTCCACCGCCACCGATTCAGCCCCTCGCAAACGCCGCGTGAGGTTCTCCACCGAGTCGGTCGCCGCCAGCTTGCCTTTGTTGATGATGATCACTTGCTGGCAAGTCTGCTCTACTTCGGGCAAAATGTGCGTGCTGAGGATAATCGTGTGGCTGCCGGCCAAATTGCGGATGAGCTGGCGGGTCTCGATAATCTGCTTCGGATCCAAACCGGCTGTGGGCTCGTCCAAAATCAGCACGTCGGGGTTGTGGATAATGGCCTGGGCCAAGCCCAACCTTTGGCGGTAGCCCTTAGACAGCTTCGAAATCAGCTTCTTGCGAACATCGCCGATGGCGCACTTCTCCGAGACCTCATCGATGCGGCGGGGCAACTCTTGTTTAGGCAACCCCTTGAGCCGTCCGACGAACTCCAGGTATTCGCACACCTCCATTTCGGGGTAAAGCGGCGGGGCCTCCGGCAAGTAACCAATGCGGCGCTTGACTTCGATGGGGTCTTTCAGCACATCGAAACCTGCCACTTGGGCGGTGCCGGAAGTCGGGGGCAGAAAACAGGTGAGCACCCGCATCGTCGTTGTCTTTCCCGCGCCGTTCGGACCGAGGAAACCGACGATCTGGCCCTTTTCGACCTCGAAAGAGATGTTGTCAACGGCGACGTTGCGCGCATATCGCTTGGTGAGGCCTTCGACTTTGATCATATAGGTTTAATCTAAGACGAGAAGCGGCACACCCCTTTGCGCCCCTTCGGGCCGGGGCAGTGTGCTGCAATTTCATGATAGAGACCCGCCGCCGCTCTGTCAATCGGCAGCCCGGAGTGCTAATCCTTTCATCACCCTGCCTCGATTTGCGAAGATAGCTACATGAATCCTGGCATTGAAGACATTCGCAAACGGGGCAGCCGCATCTTGAAGGATGGAGCCAAGATGCTCCCCGCTCAATCCCTGATGATCGCTCAAGGCACCATCCGCAAGCTGGATGAGCTGAACAAGCCTTTCGTCACCATCGTGAATTCCTACACCACCCAGATCCCCGGGCACGCTCATCTGGACCGGATCGGTGCGGTGCTCTTTGAAGAATTGAAGAGCTTGGGCTTCAACGTCTGGTACACCAACATCGGAGGGGCGATTTGCGACGGCATCGCTATGGGGCACTTTGGGATGAAGTATTCCCTGCCCTCGCGCGAGTTGATCGCCGATCAGATTGAAACCATCATCGGAGCGCATCCTTGCGACGCCTGGATCGGCATCGGCAATTGCGACAAGATCGTTCCCGCCATGTACAACGCCATGGTGCGCATCAACATCCCTGCGGTGTACGTCAGCGGCGGACCCATGCTGGCTGGGCGCGGCAAGACGGACCTGATTTCGGTCTTTGAAGGCGTGGGCAAGCACAGCGTGGGCAAGTTGTCGGATGCGGAGCTTCGTCAGCTTGCCGAAAAGGCCTGCCCTGGCTGCGGAAGTTGCTCGGGAATGTTCACCGCCAACTCGATGAACTGTCTGGGAGAGGCCTTGGGGCTGGCCTTGCCCGGCAACGGAACCATCACCGCAGAGGCATGGAAGGATCCGGAGGCGGGCATTACGCAACTGAACCCGGAGCGCATCGCTCTGACGCGGAAAGCGGCTCATGCTCTTAAATACTGTCTGGAGAACAACATCCGCCCCCTGGACATCGTCACCGAGCAGTCCTTGGATAACGCCTTCATCCTGGACGTCGCCATGGGCGGTTCCACCAATACCGTCCTTCACGGGCTCGCGCTAGCCCATTCGGCCGGCGTGCGGTATGACCTCAATCGTTTGAACCGCATCTCGGAAACCACTCCGAATATCTGCAAAATCGCTCCCAGCCGCTCGGATGTACATGTGGAAGACGTCCATCGTTGCGGCGGCATCGGCGCCATCCTCAAGGAACTCGCCAAAAACGGGCAGCCCGGGCTCAAGCTAGACGTCCAGACCGTGGCGGGCAAGCTGGCCGACTACGTCAACTCCGCCCCCGACGCGGACGGCGATGTGATCCGCACAGTCCAGAAGCCCTACTCCAAAACTGGCGGACTGGCTATTCTGTTCGGCAACATCGCCCCCAAGGGCGCCGTAGTGAAAACGGCGGGCGTGGCGGACGACATGATGGAGTTTGAAGGACCCGCGCGAATTTATGAGTCGCAGGAAGAAGCCTTGTCGGGCATCCTGGCAGGCGAAGTGAAAGACGGCGACGTCGTGGTCATCCGCTATGAGGGGCCACGCGGTGGCCCCGGAATGCAGGAAATGCTCTCCCCGACCGCTGCACTTTCAGGCGCCGGCACCCGCGCCGCGCTTATCACCGACGGCCGTTTCTCCGGCGGCACGCGCGGCTTGTGCGTCGGTCACATTGCGCCGGAGGCGGCCGCAGGCGGCCCTATCGCCGCGCTCCGCAATGGAGACCGAATCGCCATCAACGCCCGCACGCGAACCATCAACGTGAAGCTGCCGGACGAAGAGATTCAGCGCCGCCTTGCGGCCCTTCCGCCCTTCGAACCCAAAGTCAAACACGGCTGGCTGGCCCGGTATTTGAAATTCGTCACCAGCGCCGACACAGGCGCGGTGTTCGAAATTTAAATTTAAAGCCTGTCGGCCACCCTTTTTTAGGCGCTCGTTAAGTCGTTGTACTCCAGCAGCTTACTGAGGATTCCAGTGCGCGTCGTAACGCCCATTTTCCCGACTTCAACGGTAATTCCCCGTAACGCATTGATAAACAAAGGTGGCCTTTCGCAGCTAGGCACCACATTCCATTGAGAGACGGGGGAACGGTTCAGTTTTGGGGAATTTCGTAGGGCGTCGTGTCGGGTTTGAGGGC
>Ga0272446_1000991_pt1 | contig 42693 bp, 35 predicted proteins | sample YNPCB0061_FD_194587 | JGI IMG/M metagenome (GOLD analysis project Ga0272446, IMG submission 194587) | Hot spring microbial mat communities from Yellowstone National Park, WY, United States - YNP-CB-006-1 | ecosystem: Environmental > Aquatic > Thermal springs > Hot (42-90C) > Sediment | place...
GACCTTGATGCGCACCTGGCCGTTCGCCGGCGGCTTCGGCTGGAGCTGCACCTCGGCCGGCGTCTCGCCGTTCGCCACCACCGACGTCTCGACGCGCACGGAGTTGTAGTCGTCGCGCGAGACCTCCATCGCCACCGCGCCCGGCGGGAAGCCGTACGAGACGAACGTCCCGTCCTCGCCGGTGACCTGCGGCGTGACCGCGTCGCGGACCACGTAGCGCACCGTCGCGTTCGGGATCGGCTTCTTGGTGACGGCGTCGCGCACGATGCCGCGCACCTTCCCCGTCGGGATGCCGCGCGCGATCTCGCGCGTGACGGTCTTGGTGACCACCTTGGTCTTCGACGCCTTCACCAGCGGATCGAAGGCGTAGGCCGCGCCGGCGATGACCTGCCACGGCGGGACCGGCGGGCCGTACTGGAAGCCGGGGCTCTGCAGGCCGACGTCGACGCCGGCGTCGAGGATCAGGCCGGCGACGGGGCGGAGGCGGAGGCCGATGGTCAGCCACTGCTGCGCGTAGTTGGTGAGCCGCCCGCCGGCGACCGCCGGGTCGTTGCGGAGCGCGTTCAGGATGGTCTGGTCGCCACCACCGACGGAGGTGTTGGCCCAGTACTCGACGAAGGGGTTGATCCCGACGCCGCGCACGACGAGCGGGACGTCGGCGGCGAGGCCGATGCGGAAGCGGTTGGTGCCGATGCCGTAGGCGAAGGTCTGCACCACGCGCGAGCGGATACAGGCGTCGTTCCCCGTCGAGCGCGCGCACTGGCCGGCCGGCAGCAGCGAGAGACTGTTGTCAAGCAAGAATCCGAAGTTGACGTGGAAGCGCAGCGGCACCTTCTCGGTCTTGGGCGCGCGGCGCAGATCGAAGCTGACGATCGCGTCGGCGGCGAAGTTGGTCGAGCTCCCGTCGAAGCTGATGCCCGAGACGCTGTTGAGGAAGCGCACGCCGAGGTGCAGGCCGAGGTCGATGAAGCGAGCGACGGTGTAGCGCCCCTTCAGGCCGAGCCCGAGGTCGCCCATCGAGAGGATGACCTCCGGGTCGGTGCGGCCCGCGTCGGTGCGCTGGTTGCGGTTCGAGCTGTTGTACACACCGAGGTAGATCTCGATGTACTTCCACGGCGTGTAGCCGATGGTGAGGTCGCCCGAGACGCGGCCGTTGGTGTCGCCCTTGGCGCCGCCGGCGCCGGCGATGAGGAAGTTCGACTCCTGGAAGCCGTAGAGGTGCAGGCCGATGCGGAAGTTGTGACGGCGCGCCGGCTCGGCGGTCATGATGCGGAAGAGGCCGGTGGGGCCGAACAGCGTCGGCGCGGCGAGGCGCTCGGAGAACTCGGCGTCGGTCTCCTTCGGGCCGGAGGCGCCGCCCTTCTCGTCGACGTAGGTGGTCTGGACGTCGACGGTCTCCTTCACCTCGGGTGCGGGGGCCGCGGGGGCGAACATCGGCGGCGACGAGACCGCCGTCGAGCTCTTGATGGTCGAGGTCGGCTGCGTCGTCGTGGCCGGGGCGGGCTTGGCCGCGGGCGTCGGCGCGGGCGTCGGCGTCGGCGCGGGCTTCGCTGGCGTCGGGGCGGGCGGCGGCGTCGGGGTCGGCTCGGAGAGGCCGGGATCGTCGGCGGGCTGCGCGAACGCGACGCCACCGAGGCTGACGGGGACTGCGAGGACGACTGCGAACAGCGCGGCGCGGGAGAGGGGGGCTGCAACGAACGAAGTGCGGGATCGCCTCATGTCGTCCTCGTCCTTAGGTCCTAGGTTCTTGCTAGACCAAAAATCCACTGCTCAGCGCGCATCTTACACACTTCGCGTCGCGTTCCATTCACAAAACGCCTTGACCGAAATCACACCTCGGCGACGATTCACGACCATGGACAATGAGTCGCACCAGCCGGGAGGAGGGGCCGCGCACCGCATCGATTCGTTCCTCCGGGAGGAGCGGAAGTTCACGCCGCCCGAGGAGTTCGCCGCGCACGCCCACCTCCGATCGTTCGACGAATACGAGCTCCTCCGTCGCTACGCGGCCGAGGATCCGGAGGGCTTCTGGTCGCAGGAGGCGCGCCGCCTCGAGTGGGCGAAGCCCTGGAAGACCTTCTTCGAGAAGGAGTCTCCCTTCGTCCGCTTCTTCGTCGGCGGCAAGCTGAACCTGTCGGTCAACTGCCTCGACCGCCACCTCTCGCAGCGGAGCGAGAAGCCGGCCATCGTCTGGATCGGCGAGCCCGAGGGCGAGCGCCGCGTGATGACCTACCGCGAGCTCCACGGCGAGGTCTGCCGCGCCGCCAACGCCCTCGAGACGCTCGGCATCCAGCCGGGCGATCGCGTCGCCATCTACATGCCGATGATCCCCGAGCTGGCGATCGCGCTCCTCGCCTGCGCGCGCATCGGGGCCACCCACTCGGTCATCTTCGGCGGCTTCTCGGCCGAGGCGATCCGCGATCGCGTGCGCGACGCCGGCGCCAAGCTGGTCATCACCGCCGACGGCGGCTGGCGGCGCGGCAAGCACGTCCACCTCAAGGATCACGTCGACGAGGCGCTCGCCGACGGCGCCTGTCCGACGGTGGAGAAGGTCCTCGTCGTGCGCCGCACCGGGCAGCTCACCGAGACGGTGGCGGGGCGCGACGTCGAGTGGACGGACGCGGTCGGCGCCGAGCGCGCCGCCCACGAGGCGCGCGCCGTCGACAGCGAGCACCCGCTCTTCATCCTCTACACCTCGGGCTCGACGGGGAAGCCGAAGGGCGTCCTCCACACGACGGCCGGCTACTCGGTCCACGCGCAGTACACGACGCGCCTCGTGTTCGACCTCCGCGAGAACGACGTCTACTGGTGCACCGCCGACGTGGGCTGGGTGACCGGCCACTCGTACGTCGTCTACGGGCCGCTCCTCAACGGCGCGACGACGGTGATGTACGAGGGGGCGCCCGACGCGCCCGAGCGCGATCGCTTCTGGCGCATCATCGCCCAGGAAAAAGTGTCTATCTTTTATACCGCCCCGACGGCGATCCGCGCCTTCATGCGCTGGGGCGAGGAGCTCCCGGCGCGGCACGATCTGTCGTCGCTGCGCCTCCTCGGCACCGTCGGTGAGCCGATCAACCCCGAGGCCTGGATGTGGTACCGCCGGGTGATCGGCGGCGACCGCTGCCCGGTGGTCGACACCTGGTGGCAGACCGAGACGGGCGGGATCATGATCTCGCCGCTGCCGGGCGCGACGCCGACGAAGCCGGGGTCCTGCACGCTGCCGCTGCCGGGGATCGACGCCGAGGTGGTCGACAAGCACGGCCACCCCGTCGCGGCGAACCAGGGCGGGTATCTGGTGATCCGGCGGCCGTGGCCGGCGATCACGCGCACGCTGTTCAACGATCCCGAGCGCTACGTGAAGAGCTACTTCTCGGAGGTGCGCGGGCCCGAGGGGACGCCCTACTACTTCGCGGGGGACGGCGCGCGGCGCGACGACGACGGCTACTTCTGGGTGATGGGGCGCGTCGACGACGTCATCAACGTCGCCGGCCATCGCCTGGGGACGATGGAGGTCGAGAGCGCGCTCGTCGGCCACCCCGACGTCGCCGAGGCGGCGGTGGTGGGGCGCCCCGATGATCTCAAGGGGCAGGCGATCGTGGCCTTCGTGACCCTGCGCGGCGGGCGCACTCCGTCGGAGGAGGCGCGGGCGGCGCTCAAGGAGCACGTGGTGAAGGAGATCGGGCCGATCGCGCGCCCCGACGAGATCCGCTTCACCGAGGCGCTCCCGAAGACGCGCTCGGGCAAGATCATGCGGCGGCTGTTGAAGGAAGTTGCTGCTGGACAACAAGTCCGCGGCGACACGACGACGCTGGAAGACTGGACGGTGCTGCAGCGGCTGTCCACCGACGAGGAGTAGCGGCGATGGAGCGCGTAGAGCTGGGGATCTCGACGAAGTACATCGCCCTCATGTTCGTCCTCTCGTGGTTGAGCTTCTTCATCGCCGGGATCGCGGCGTTCATCACCGCGCGGAAGTACGTGCGCGTCGTCGACCGCGACGGGCTCGAGCTGCGCAACGGGATGCGCATCCCGTTCAAGGAGATGACCTCGGCCGGGTGGAAGCAGGTGGGGATGTACAAGCAGTTCTACTGCGCGTTCGGGGCGACCGAGGTCGCGATGTATCCGTTCGCGCAGACGAACGTCGACGCGGCGGTGGCGCTGGTGCAGCGCGCCTTCGACGAGGGGCGGACGAAGGCCGCCTAGCGTCACCGTCGGAGCAGGACGTAGACCGCGCCCGCGCCACCGTCGGCGGGGCGCGCGGTCGCGAAGGCGAGGACCGCGTGGCCGATGCGACCGCGCGTGAGCCAGACTTTGAGACGCTCCTTCAGGACGGGGACGCCCTCCTTCGAGTTGTGCCCGCGGCCGTGGATGAGGAGCACGCAGCGACGGTTGGCGGCGCGCGCGGCGTCGAGGAAGCGCTCGACCTCGACGCGCGCCTCCTCGCTGGTGAGGCCGTGCAGATCGAGGTGCGCCTGCACCGCGTAGTCGCCGCGCTTCAGCTTCTTCAAGATGCGGCGATCGATCCCGGGGCCGATGCCCTCGATGTACTCGTCGGTGGCGCTGATGTCGAAGGGGCCCACGCCCTCGACGAGATCGGCGAGCATGGCGTAGGCCTCGGCGTCCTCCTCCTCGCGGCGCGAGACGCGCGGACGCGGTGAGGGCTCGGGCGCGCCGAGGCGGCCGCGCGGGTCGGGCTCGAGCGGCTGCACGCCGGCCATCGCGTCGGCGAAGAGGCGCTCCGGCGGCTGCTCGACGGGCTTCGGCGCCGCCACCGGCTTCGCTGGCGTGGGCTTCGCGGGCGGCTTCACCAGCGCGGCGAGCTTGTCCTTCTCCGCGAAGAACGGCGTGTGGAACCCCGGCGGCTTTTTCGCCATGGGTCAAAGCATAGCGTTCACGGGAGCAGATGCTGCTCGAAGAACAGCGACACCGCCTGGAGGAAGGCGTCGCGGTTCGGCTTCTTCTGGAAGCCGTGGCCCTCGTCGCGGGCGAGCATGTACCAGACGGTGGCGTCGGGGCGCTTGCGGACGGTGCGCACGATCTGTTCCGCCTCTCCGACGGGGACGCGCGGGTCGTTCTGCCCCTGCGCGACGAACAGCGGGCGGGTGATGCGATCGGCGCGGGTGAGCGGGGAGATCGCCTCGAGGAGCGCGCGCATCTTCGGGTCGCGCTCGTCGCCGTACTCGACGCGGCGGAGGTCGCGGCGGTAGGCCTCGGTGCGCTCGAGGAAGGTCACGAAGTTGGAGATGCCGACCATGTCGACGCCGCACCGGAGGCGCGCGCCGAAGTGGACCAGCGACGCGAGCACCATGTAGCCGCCGTAGGAGCCGCCGTAGACGGCGACGCGCGCCGGGTCGAGGTCGGGGCGCTTGCCGATCCAGTCGAGGAGGGCGCCGATGTCCTTGACGGAGTCCTCGCGCTTGGCGCCGTCGTCGAGGGCGAGGAACGACTTGCCGTAGCCGGCGCTGCCGCGGACGTTCGGCAGGATGACGGCGGCGCCGAGCTCGTTGACCCAGTACTGGACGACGGGGTTGAAGGCGGCGGTCGACTGCGACTCGGGGCCGCCGTGGATGGAGACGATCACCGGCGCCCGTTTTTTGCCGTCGGTGGTGCGCGGGCGGTAGAGCCAGCCGGAGATGGCGCGCCCGTCGAAGGACCTCCACTCGATGAGCTCGGGGGCGACGAAGCGCGCGCGGTCGAGGCCGCCCACCTCCGAGGTGGTCCAGCGCTCGAGCGCGCGCGAATTCATGTCAATGGAGAATACGTCGGAGGACGTATCGGTCGCCGAGATGGTGAAGCCGAGGCGGCGCGACTGGCGATCGAAGCGCAGACGCGAGACGACGCCGCGCGGGAGGTCGACGCGCTTGGCGGCGGCGGCGATGGCGGCCGGGTCGCGCGCGGGGGCCAGGTAGAGCGCGCTCGCGCCGCCCTCGTTGACGGTGAAGGCGAGGTGCGCGCCGTCCTCGCTGACGGCGATCTGGTCGACGTCCCAGCGCAAGGGCGGCGACACCACGCGCCGCGCGCCCGTCGCCAGATCGTGATGGTAGAGGCGGCGGAGCTCGCCCTCCTCGTCGGAGGTGTAGAAGAGCGCGCGCCCGGCGCCGCGCGCGAACGCCGCGTCACCGTAGGCGACCTGCTTGCCCGGCGTCGGGCGCACGTCGGTGATCGCGCCCGATTTGATGTCAATCACGTGCAGCGTCGAATCGACGATAGACAGATAATGGCGCACCAGCACCGCGGCGTCGTCGGGCGACCAGTCGAGGACGTGCCACTGCCCGGCGAGCTCGCGCACCAGGCGCGGCTGGCCGCCGTCGTCGGCGGCGACGTAGAGGTCGTAGTCGCGGCCGTTGCGCTTGGTCGAGACCCAGGCCGCGCGGTCGCCCGCGTACGACGGCAGCCACCCTTCGTTGCGCGATTTGCCGTCGGTGAGGAGGCGGTGAGTGCCGCGCGCGAGGTCGTAGGCGAAGTACTGGTAGAACTCGCCGCCGCCCTGGTCCATGCGGAAGACGAAGCCGGCCTGCGGGCGGCGGCGCAGCCAGGTGGCCTCGGTGATCGGCTCGTCGAAGAAGGTGAGCTGCGTGCGCGCGCCGCCGGGGCGAGCGACGTGGTGGACCTGGGCGGTGTCGCCGAAGCGCGTGGCGACGAGCAGGCCGTCGCCGCTCGGGTGCCAGTCGAGGAGCGCCGCGCCGCGCGCGTTCAGGTACTGGCGCATGCGCGCGGCGGTGGGCGCCGGGATCTCGGGGACGCCGTCGGTGACCATCGACGCGGGGAGCTTGGCGACGGCGACGGCGGGGCAGAGGAGGGCGGCGGCGACGAGGGCGGCGACGGGGGCGCGGCGCATGGCGTGGTACTCTAGTCGCTCGCCGTGCCGGCCTCCACTCCGACGAGCCGCCTCCCGCCCGACGGGCTGTCCTACGCGCGGGCGCGCGCGCTCGTCGGGATCGACTGGTGGCCGTTCGGCGACGAGGCCTTCGCCGCCGCGCGCGCGACGGGGCGGCGCGTGCTGGTGGTGGTCGTCGACGGGCTCGACCTGCCGGGGCGGCGGCTCGACGACGAGGTGCTCGCCGAGCCGGAGGTGATCGCGGCGCTCGGCGGCGTGGTCGCGGTGCGCGTCGACCCGGCGCGCCGCCCCGACGCCGAGCTGCGCCTCGCGCGGATGGCTGCGACGGGCAGTGACCCGAGCGCGCCGCTGCTCGCGCTCCTCGACGGAGAGGGCGTGCCGATCGCGCTGCGCGCGCGCCCCGCGCTCCGCGACGTCCTCGCGCTCCTTCGCGCCCCGCCGGTCGCCGCGGCAACGACCGCTCCCGAGCCCGAGGTCCCGACGGCGCCGCGGAGCCGCCGTCGTCCGTGGTCGCGCGCTACGCCGACGCGCTCACCCGCCCCGGCGCGGCCCGCGCGCTCTTCGGGATGCGCCCGCGCCCGTCGCTGCTTGCGCTCCTCGTCGCGCTCGCCGCGCGCGGCCATGCGCCCGCCCGCGAGCTCGCGCGCGCGACGCTGGGCTCGCTTCTGGCGAGCGGCCTCCGCGATCCGCTCGAAGGCGCCTTCCACGGCGCCGCCGCCGAGCCGCGCTGGGTCGTCCCCGCCTTCGAGCGCCGCCTCGCCGATCAGGCCGCGATGATCGCGCTCCTCGTCGACGCCGCGGCCGCGCTCGGCCCCACCGGCGGCGATCTCGTCGCGCTCGCCGCCGCCGCCGCCGACTGGGCGCTCACCCACCTCGTCGCCGCCGACGGCCGCAGCGCCGCGCGCGGGGTCGCCGCCGCCTCCTTCCCCTACGACGAGGCCAGCCACCTCACCTGGACCGTCGAGGCGCTCCCCGATCCCGCGCTCTTCGCCGTCGCCCAGCGCGCCTTCGACGTGTGGGATCGCGGCGAGCTGGCGAGCGATCCGCGGAAGAACGTCCTCTACGCCGCGGAGGCGCCCGCGCGCGTCGCCAAGGAGCTCGGCCTCGACGTCGCCGAGGTGGAGGCGCGCCTCGCTCGCGCCCGCCCGCTGCTCCTCGCGGCGCGCGCCGCTCGCCCGCAGCCGCCCGTCGACGGGCCTGCCCCCGTCGCCGAGCTGGCCACGTTCGCCTCGTCGCTCCAGCGCCTCGCCGCCGCCGCGGCCGAGCCGCGCTGGGCCACCGCCGCCGACGCGCTCACCGCCGCGCTCGCCGCGCACGTCTCCGACGACGGCGCCGTCCCCCACCTCACGATCGGCGCGCCCACGCCCGGCGAGCACGATCTCCCCTGGCTCGCCGATCACGCCGCGCTCGGCCTGCGCCTCGTCGAGGCGGGCGCGCTCCCCCCCGCGCGCGCCATCGTCCGCCGTCTCCTCGCGCACTTCGACGACGGCCCGCGTGGCCTCGCCGCGACGCCGGCGCTGCGCCTCCATCCGCTCGAGGACGGCTCCCTCCCGTCGGCGAACGCCGTCGCCGCCCGCCTCTTCGACGCCCTCGGCCGCGCCGACGGCGACGCCGCCCTCGTCGCCCGCGCCCGCGCGCTCGCCGCCGACCTCGCCCCACAGGCCGCCGCGCTCGGCCCGCGCGGCGCCGCGCTCCTCCAGCTCGCGCTCACCCTCGGCGACTGATTCGCCCACCGACTGTTCTCGTGGCACAGTTGAGGGGAGATGGCCGAGTTCACGCCACGCTTCCTCCGCCACCGCGGCATCACCATCATCCAGAAGCGCGACCCGTCGCTGCCGCGCCTCCACCCGTCGAAGGTCGGGCTCGTCCTCGCCGGCGGCGCCGTCTCCGGCGGCGCCTTCAAGGCGGGCGGCCTGCTCGCGCTCGACGAGGCGCTCGAGTCGCGGCGTGCCTCGGGCGCGCAGCCGCAGCCCTTCGGCCTCACGATGTTCGACGTCTTCGTCGGGCTCTCCGCCGGCTCGGTGCTCGCCTCGGTGCTCTCGGCCGGCATCCCGCCCGACGAGGTCTTCCGCATCCTCGACGGCACGAGCGAGAAGTACGAGACCTTCCGCCCGTGGCACTTCATGCGCCCCAACCTCGAGGCGCCCTCGCGCCTGTCGCTCATGCTGCGCCGCGAGGAGGAGCTCTTCACCAACTGGCTCTCCGGCGCCACCGACGCGACGACGGGCGGCCGCTACTCGCTGCGCACCACGCTCGCCAAGATGTGGGAGAGCCTCGGCCGCGCGCTCCCGACGGGGCTCTTCGACCCGCGCGCCCTCGAGTCCTACCTCAAGCGGCAGATGGCGCGCGCCGGCCTCCCCGACAACTTCGATCGCGCCTACGCCAAGACCGGCAAGTCGCTCTACCTCACCGCGACCGATCTCTCGCGCGGCGAGCTGATCGTCTTCGGCCACGACGAGCCCTACGGGAAGGTCCCGATCTCGACGGCGATCGCCTCCTCCTGCGCGCTCCCCGGCTGGTACCGCCCGATGCTCGTCGACAACCCGCGCGCCGGCGAGCCCGGCGAGCCCGAGGTCCTCGATCTCGTCGACGGCGGCCTCATGCGCACCGCCAACGTGCGCGTCGCCGCCGAGAAGGGGTGCGAGCTCATCGTCTGCTACAACCCCTTCACGCGCATCCGCTACGACCGCGCCGGCCGCATGCTCTACGAGCACGGGCTGCCGACGATCCTCTCGCAGTCGGCGCGCACGCTCATCGGCGCGCGCCTCGATCTCGCCAAGGAGGTCGTCTTCCTCGATCCGTCGGTGCAGGCCGACGTCGTCTTCATCGAGCCGGCCGAGGACGACTACGCCTTCTTCGGCATGGGCGCGCTCAACTTCTGGGCGAAGGGGCGCGCCGCCCAGCACGGCTACGCGGCGGTGCAGCGCTCGATCGAGGACGCGCACGAGCTCCTCGACTCGGTGTTCCGCCCGCACGGCATCGCGCTCAGGGCGCCGCGCCCGCGCCGCGCCCTCGACGAGAGCGAGCTCACCGTCGAGATGCGCGAGAGCCGCGGCGGGCGACTGCCGTGAGCACCACGCCCGAGGCGCTCCCTCCGGGGCCCCGGCTCGGGCGCCTCGCCGTCGCCGCGCTGGCCCTCTGCGCGCTCGCGCTGGCCGTCGTCGCGGGCGTGCACGCCTCGGGCATCCTCGCGCTCGGCGTCGGCGTCGCCGTCGGCGTCGCGCTCCTCGCCGTCGAGCGCGCCCGCGTCGTCGAGCTCGTCCTCACCGCCTGGCGCTGCGTTGTCACCACCGCCGTCTTCTCGCGCTGCCTCGCGGTCATCGCCTGGGCGCGCCTGCGCGGCCGTCGCGGCGCCGGCCCCGCCGCCCTCCGCGCCGCCTTCGAGGATCTCGGCCCGACCTACCTCAAGCTCGCGCAGCTCGTCGCCAGCTCGCACGGCCTCTTCCCCGAGGCCTACTGCCTCGAGCTCGCCAAGACGCTCGACCGCGTCCGTCCGTTCCCCTTCGACGAGGTGCGCACCATCCTCGCCGAGGAGCTGGGCGCCCCGCACGAGCGCTTCTTCGCCCGCATCGACGACGAGCCGCTCGCCTCCGCCTCGGTCGCGCAGGTCCACGCCGCCCAGCTCCTCGACGGGCGCGAGGTCGTCTGCAAGGTGCAGCGCCCGAACATCGCCGCGCGCGTCCGCGCCGACGTCCGCATCCTGCGCGTCCTCGCCGAGCTCCTCTCGCTCTGGCCGACGGCGCGCCTGGCCAACCCGCGCGGCATCGTCGCCGACTTCGAGCGCACCATCGAGGAGGAGCTCGACTTCCTCCGCGAGGCCGACCACATCGAGGAGTTCAACCGCCTGATGGCCTCGGCGCCCGCGCCGCTCCGCGATCAGGCGCGCGCCCCGCGCGTCGAGCGCCCGCTCACCACGCGCCGCCTCCTCGTGATGGAGCGCTTCCACGGCTGCCGCGTCGACGACGTCGCCGAGCTGCGCCGCCGCGGCGTCGACGCCGAGGATCGCCTGATCACCGGGATGCGCGCCTGGTTCCGCTGCCTCCTCGTGCACGGCTTCTTCCACGGCGACGTGCACGCCGGGAACCTCATGCTCCTCGACGACGGCGCGCTCGGCTTCCTCGACTTCGGCATCATCGGCCGCTTCTCGTCGGACACGCGCCGCCTGGTGACCGAGTACCTGCTGGCCTTCGCGGCGCGTGACTACCCGCGCCTCGCGTCGCTGATGGCCAAGACGATGGAGGCCGACGACTCCGGCCGCACCGTCGACGACGTCGAGGCGCTGGCGCGCGATCTCGAGGAGACGCTGGGGCCGCTCTTCGGCCTGTCGCTCTCCGAGCTGCGCGCCGGAGAGCTGGTGCCGCAGATCGTCGCCGTCGCGTCGCGCCACGGCCTGCGTCTGCCGCGCGAGCTCATCCTCGTCACGAAGCAGATGCTCTACTTCGACCGCTACGCGAAGATCCTCGCGCCGCGCCTCAACGTCTTTACCGATCCGCGCCTCGTGGCGAGCATCGCGCAAGACCTGTTCAGCATCTAATCGCGACGGACGTCACGAAAATCATCCACAGCGTACCGACGGGACGCGTCAGGAAAACGTTGCGCTCACGGCGCGACGGGGTCGCGTGTTACGATCGTTCTGTCGGACGGGGGCATCATGGAAGGACGGGCGATGGCGACGGTGGCGGTGCAGTTCCCGTCGGGGCGAGAGGTGCTCGGCAGCTATTGGGGCTTCCTCAAGGACGGGGGCCTCATCCTCGGCGCCACACCCGGTCTCGATGACGGCATCGCCTCTCTGCCACCTGAGGTCGGCGATCTCAGCGAGGGCGATCCGCTCCTCCTCGACATCCGCGTGCGCACGCTGAAGACGGTGTACCGCCTCGCCGCGCGGCTGGTGCGACGGAGCGCCGACGGGCGACGCGCGTTCGTCGCCTTCACGAGCGGGCAGGATCACCAGGCGCTCCTCGACGCGGCGTGGGCCGACACCTACGACGTCCCGCAGCGCAAGCACCGTCGCTACGACCAGCGCGCGCCCGTCGCCTACCGGCTCGACGGCGGCGCCGAGAGCCAGGGCGAGATGGTCGACGTCAGCCCGGGCGGCCTCCGGCTGCGCGCGCGCGCGCCGCTCCCCGTGGGAGCGCGGGTGCGGGTCCGCGTGCTCGAGGAGGGCCTCGACCGCGACGAGCTCCAGGGCAAGGTCCGCTGGTCGCGCGGCCGGAACGAGTGCGGCATCGAGCTCGTCCGCCCGGCGCCCATCGTCCAGCAGCTCCTCAATCGTCGACGCTGAGAGCCGCTTCAGCCGAGCGCGCGGTCGATCGACTCGCTGGCGCGCGTCGCCAGCGCCATGATCGTCATCTGTGGGTTCACCGCCGGCGAGCTCGGGATGACGCTGCCGTCGGTGACGTAGAGCCCCGGCGTCCCGTGCACCTGGCAGTCGTCGTCGACGACGCTCGTGCGCGGGTCGCGCCCCATGCGCGCCGTCCCGAGCGGGTGATACGCCGTCAGATCGAAGTCGCGCGCCGAGAGCTTCGCGCGACGGAAGCGCTCGAGGTCGGCAGGCGACTCGAAGCTGTCGAAGCCGTGCACGTTCGGGAGCACCTTCCGCGCCCCGCCGGCGAAGTAGACGCGCGAGAGGATCTCGATGCCGCGCTTGAGCCGCGCGGCGTCGTGATCGTTCAGCCAGTAGGTGATGAGCGGCGCGCCGCCCGGGCCGCGGCGCACGCGCCCGCGCGAGGTGTCCTCGATCATGAAGCCGAAGCAGACGAGGTTGCGGTACGCCTCGAGGAGATCGACGAGCGGCTTGCCGAGCACCGGGAACGACGCCGCCCCGACGACGGGCGGCGCGAAGGCGCCCTCGAACAGCAGCCCCTCGTCGTGGAACTCTTCGATCGCATACCCCTGCGGCACCGAGCGGTGGGCGTCGATCTGCTCGTCGTAGAAGCCGACCACCGCCACCGCCGGGTGGATGCTGAGGTTGCGCCCGAGCTGCCCCGACCCGAGGCCGAGCTTGTTCTTCTCGAGGAGGAGCGGCGTCAGCAGCGACCCGCAGGCGACGACGACCGCGCGCGCGCGCACCGTCAGCGTCCGCGGCTTCGGACCGTGACGCCGCGCGACCACACCGACGGCGCGCCCGCCCTCGACGAGGATCTGCTCGACGCGCGCGCCGGTGAAGAGGTGCGCGCCCGCCTTGAGCGCGAGCGGCACGTAGCTGACGTTCGTCGAGCGCTTGGCGTCCGTCGGACAGCCGAAGCAGCAGAGCCCCTGCCCGTCGCAGCCGGGGGCGTTGCGGCGCAGCGGCGCGTGCTTGTACCCGAGCGCGTCGCAGCCGCGGGCGATGACGTCGCCGGTGCGGCCGTACTGCGCGCGCGTCGCCGGCGCGACCCCCAGCACCTCCTCGACGCGCTCGTAATACGGCGCCATCTTGTCGGCGCTCACGTCGAGGCCGAAGCGCGCGCGCCACTCCTCGAAGATGCGCGCGGGGGCGCGATAGCAGGTCCCCGAGTTCACGATCGTCGTCCCACCGACGGCGCGGCCGATGGGGATCGGGATGGTCGTGTTCCCGACGGCGACGGTGGCGCCCATCGCGCGGTAGAGCAGCCGCTGCATGTCGAGCGGATGGCCGTTCATCACGTCGCGGCCGTGGTACTCGCCGTCCTCGAGGAGAATGACGGCGTGCCCGCGCTCGGCGAGCTCCTTGGCGACCACCGCCCCGCCGGCGCCGGTCCCGATCACCACCGTGTCGCACTCCAGCGTCTCGTCGGAGTCGAGCTCGGCGAGGCGCGTGGTCCGCTCGGTCACGAAGCGCGGGAGCTCGGGGCGCGGCGGCGGCGTGACGCCCCAGGGGATGCCGATCTTGGCGTAGACCTCGGGCGTGTCGACGTGCGCCGCCTTGAGCGGCGCGGTGATCAGGCGGAGGAGGGTGCGGCGCGCCGGATCGCCCGTCCGCCACCCCTCGATGAGGCGCGCGAGCTTGGCGTCGTCGAGCGCCCCGACGCTGCGGCCATAGCGGAGCCGCGCCGCCGTCTCGAGCCCGAGGAGCAGCGTGCGGTAGCCGCGCAGGACGTTGGGTGAGCGGCCGAGGTAGGCGACCATCGCGTCGACGGCGCGCTCACCGGCGGCGGGGATCAGCGCGCCGGCCGGCATGATCACGCGCGCGATCGCCAGCAGCGCCGAGCGCTCGCGCGGCGAGAGGATCGCGGCCGACGACGGCGGCGCGGCGCTCTCTGCGACGGACGTCCCCATCTCCGAACCTCCCGTGACCGTGACGACCGGCAGCCGTGACCTCATCCCTTAGACATAAGCAAATTGGTCCGACCAGTCAACCGGTGTCGACGCGCACCGTCGCTGCGCGCGTCGACCCCTCAGTGCCCGTACCCCTCCCAGCGAATCCGCGCGACGCGCCACCGCCCCTCCTGCCATCGCAGCGTCCAGGTGCCATCTTCCCGATACGCGACCATCGGCGCGTTCGCGACGTAGCTCACCGACGCCTCGTCGGGACCCGACGGGCGCGGCGCGCTGTCGGGCTGCCGGCCGAGGCTGTGATCGCTGCACGCCTCGGCGAGCTCGTCCGCCGTCGCGTAGCGCGTCGACCCGAGGGTCCCGTCGTCGTCGATGTTGGTGCGCACCTCGAACGGGAAGATCGCCACCTCGGCGAGCGCGGCGGCGCGGCAGGACTTGAAGGCCGCCCCGATCGCGCGCCACCCCGACGGCAGCGCGGCGCGCGCGGCGGCATCGACGAGCGACGGCGCGACGGGCGGAAAGCGCAGCCCGCTCGCGCACCACCCGGGCGGCAGCTTCACCGCGATCGACGCGACGTCGGCGCCGCCCCCCGTCTCGAGGCGCGTCGCCTTGGGCTGGTCGGGGTTGGTGGTCGCCGTCGCGACCTGCGCGCCGTCGGTGCGTCGCGCGTCGAGCTGGGCCACGCCGCCGCTGCCGCCGCCCTTCGGCGGCCGCACACCGACGGTGATGGCGTCGACGCGCGCCGGAGCGGCGAGCCGGACGGTGATCGTGCCGCCCTCGCGGAGGCAGACCTCCCCCGTGAGGATCCGGTGCGCCCGCTTCACCGCGGGCACCGCGTCGACCTGCACACGGACGCTCTCCGCCGTCGCTGGCGCGGCGCTCGCGATCGCGAGGACGAGAGCGCTGACCAAGGTCGTGGCGACTCGTCTCATTTGAACTTCGCCACCACCTCCGTCGCTGGGGCGCTGAGGTTGATGCGCCGCTTGAACGGCGGGAAGCCCTCGAGCGTGACGACGACGTCGTAGCGGTGGCCGGGGGCGAGCTCGATGTCGATCGGCGTCGTCCCGTATCGCTGCGCCGTCGTCGCCGAGGTGCCCTTCACGGTGACCTCGCCGCCGTCGGGCGTCGAGCGCACGCGCAGCGTGGCGGTCTTGCCCTTCGGGCGCTGCTTGTCGCGATCGTCCTCGTCGCCCGCGGTCGCGGTCGCCGGCACCGCCGCCGTCGCTGCTGCCGTCGCGGGGCGCGACCGCCCCGAGAGGTTGCGCGCCTCGTCGTTCGGCGGCTCCGTCGTCGCTGCCGCTGTCGTCGGCGCGGCGGGCGTCGGCGCGGGCGCTGGCACGGGCGCGGGCGCGGGCGCGGGCGTCGTCGTCGCATGCGGCTCCGGCGCGACCATCGCCACCGTCGGCGCCACCGTCGGCGCCACCGCCGGCTTCGCGCCATCGGGCAGCCCGAGCGCCGACGACACCGCCGCGCGATACCGCCACATCCCGAGCGCCCCGAGCGGCGCGCCGAACGCGATCCCCACCACCACCCCGACCGCCATCAGCACCCACGCCGGCCGCGGCCCGCGCTCTCGTCGCGGCGGCCGCATCGACACGTTCCCGAACTTCGCCTTGGCCTGCCGCCCCCTCTCCGGCGTCTGGCGCGACTGCTCGACGGACCACTCGATGAAGTACTCGATCGCTCCGTCGCTGATGTCCGAAAACGGGTTCGCCGGCACCGTCCCCGGCGCCGGCGTGGGCACGCCCGGCGGCGCGGGCAGCGGCCCCACCCACGACTCCGCGACCCGCGGCGGCTGCTCGACGACGTGCTCGTCCTCGTCGTCGTTCCGACGCGCGCGCGGCGCGAGCGGCGCGACGCGATCGGTGGTCACGGTGTCGTCCATCGCCACCATCGCCGGCGAGGTCCCATCGAGCGCCGGCAGCGACGGCGCCGGCTCGACGACCACCCGCCCGCTGGCGCTCAGCCGCGCGCGCGCCCCCCCCTCCGCCGTGGCCTCCGCCTCGCGCGTCGCCGCCTCGGCGAGCGCCGGCAGCGACGGCGCGGTGTAGTGGAGCACTGGCAGCGACGGGACCGCGCTCCCCGCCGGCGCAGGCGGCGGGAGCGGCGTCGCGCCCGAGCCGTTCGCCGTCGGACAGAGCGGGTTCGGCTGCGATCCGAACGGCGGCGTCAGGATGGGCGGCAGCGGCAGCGGCGCCGGCAGCGGCGTCGGCCCCGCCGTCTGCAGCACCGGGTCGCGCACCAGCGTGCTCGCCTCTTCGCTCCCGGGATCGCCCCGCGTCTCCGCGACCACCGGCGACGCGTCGTTCGGCTCCGTCGCCGCCGCGCGCTCCGCCGGGACCTCCACCGGCAGCGCTCCCACCGTCGAGAGCTCGGCGGACCGCCGCTCCAGCATCCGGGCCACCATGCGCACGCTGTCCTCGCCGAGCGGCGTGAACTTCACCTCCATCCCGGGCGGCTTTCCGGGATCGCCGGTCTCCTGGCGAACCCGCGTGACCACACCCTGCCCGACGAGCAGCGCGGTCCCCGCGTCGGCGAGCTGCAGCGTGAAGCGCACCCGCGTCCCGACGGGCTGCGAGCTCTTCGTGAAGATGAAGATCCGGTCGTCTTTGACGAACCGGCTGTACTTGGCGACGAACGTCTCGACGTCCGGGCTGCGGATGACCACCCGCAGCACGATCACCGGTGCGTCACGCGTTCCGTCGGCGCTCATCCCGCGGGGCGATCATACACCGCCCCGCGCGAAGAAAACGAGCGCCCCGATTACGACGCCGTCGGTTCCGGCTTCGGGCTCTTCTTGAGCGACTTCCGGACGACCTCGGCCACGTCGAGGATCTGGATCTTCTCCTCGGCGTTCCGCGCCTTCACACCGTCGGTGACCATGATCGTACAGAAGGGGCACGCCACCGCGACCGCCGCCGCGCCGGTCTCGAGGATCTCGTCGGCGCGGTTGTTGTTCACGCGCGTCCCGGTGTGCTCCTCCATCCACATGCGCCCACCGCCGCCGCCGCAGCAGAAGCCGCGCTGCTTCGACCGCGTCATCTCCACGACGCTGGCGTTCTTTTGAGCTCCAAGGATCTCGCGCGGGGCGTCGTACACCTGGTTCCAGCGCCCGAGGTAGCAGCTGTCGTGGTAGGTGAAGCTCTTCGCCACCTCGACCTCGGGGATGATCTTGCCCTCCTTGATGAGGTGGGCGAGCAGCTCCGAGTGGTGCATCACCTCGAACTTCCCGCCGAACTGCGGGTACTCGTTCTTGATCGTGTGGAAGCAGTGCGGGCACGAGGCGATGACCTTGGTCACCTTCGCCTCGTTCATCAGCGTCACGTTCGCTTCCGCCTGCGCCTGGAACAGGTACTCGTTGCCCGCGCGGCGCGCCGGGTCACCCGAGCAGCCCTCCTCCTTGCCGAGCACCGCGAAGCTGACCTTCGCGATCTGCAGCACCTCGACGAACGCGCGCATCGTCTTCTTGATGCGGTCGTCGAACGCGCCCGCGCACCCGACGAAGAGCAGATATTCCGGCGTCGGGTTGGTCTCCAGCGTCGGCACGTCCAGCCCCTCGGCCCACTCCATGCGCCGCTCGGCCGCGATGCCCCACGGGTTGGAGTTCTTCTCGAGGTTCTGGAACGTCCGCGCCAGCTCCGACGGCATACGCGACTCGGTGAGCACGAGGTGCGTGCGCATCTGCAGGATCTTCAGCGGGTGCTCGATGAAGACCGGGCAGACCTCCTGACAGGCGCCGCAGGTCGTGCACGACCAGAGCGTCTCGTCCTTGATGCGCCCACCGACGAGCGGCTCCATCTCGTCGTGCTCCTTCCGCAGCGCCTCGAGCTGCGTCCAGAGCGTCGCCTTGCCGTTCTGCTCCCCCTCGGGCCGCGCCGCGCCCGCCTCGACGCCGAGCTGCTTCTCGAGCGCGGTGATCTTCGTCTTCAGCGACCCGCGCTCGATCATCTCGTCGCGCAGGTCGTGGATGAGGTGCATCGGCGAGAGCGGCTTGTCGGTGTTGAACGCCGGGCAGGCGTTCGAGCAGCGCGCACACTCGGTGCACGCGTACTGATCCATCAACGACTTCTGGGTGAACTGCTCGATCTTGCCGACGCCCCAGTCGTTCTCGTCCTCGAGGTTCAGCTTCGGCATGATCCCGCGCTGCCCGAGGTTGCGGAAGAAGATGTTCGGCAGCGACCCGAGGATGTGGATGTGCTTCGAGTAGGGGACGAAGTTGACGAAGGCGAGCCCGAGGAGGATGTGGGCCCACCAGAAGACCTCGCTCGTCACGTGCGCCGTGCCGGGCGACACGCCGCCCAGCCAGCCGGCCACCACCGACGAGATCGGCGAGAAGCTCTCCGACGAGTTCTCCGCCACCATCCGGAACCCGTGATAGGCGAAGTGCGTGATCATGAGGCCGCCGATGGCGCCGAGGATGATCGCGGCCTCCGTCGACATCGGGATGAGGCGCGGCTTCACCACCAGGCGGCGGAAGAAGCCGAACCCGACCATCACGAGGACGATCAGGTTGAAGACGTCGACCGCCCAGCGGACCGGGCGGAACATGAGGTCGGGCAGGAACGAGAAGTCGAGGCCGGTGAGGCCGTTGAACCAGAGCTCCACCGTCCCGAGCGTGACGATGAGAAAGCCCCAGAAGATGAACAGGTGGTGCTTCGACGTGAAGCCCGTCGGGGGCTTGTCCATCGTCTTCTCGGCGACCTTCTTCTGCCCGAGCCAGTAGACGAGGACCGACATGACGCGCTCGCCCAAGCGGTCGAGGTGAACGTCGGGGCGCCCCAGCCGCATGAAGCGGTACAGCCGGAAGCAGGTGAAGCCCAGCAGCCCGAACGAGGCCGCAAAGACCAGCCCGAAGACGATGGCCTTCAGCATCTTGCCGTGGCCTATAACACAGCCGCCCGACCCCGCCAAGGCCCGATATTGCAGTGCGTCACCGCCCGCGTACGCCAATTTCTCGTCGGAACCGCGATTGCATCTTCAGCGTGCAAACGCACGGTCGATCCCTCAGAACAAACTGGGGGGATTCGACGTGGGTTGAATCGGGAAACCGTTTTCCCGTCGAAGATCCACGGAGAGGCACGACGTGACCACGAAGGCCGAGCACAACATTCTGGTGATCTCGGACCTCCACCTCGGTGAGGATTTGCGCCCCGGTGTGGCGAACGTGTCGTATCTCCGACACCTGGTGAAGCTCGAGCGCGAGCTCGAGGCGTTCCTCACGCACTACGCCACCAACCGCAAGGACGGCCGTCCGTGGACGCTGGTGGTCAACGGCGACATGGTCGACTTCATGTCGATCATGCTGCAGCCGGCGGCGCACGACGAGGTCGACGCCGACGACGACGAGCAGCTCTACGGCCTCGGCTTCGGCGAGCGCCAGTCGCAGAAGAAGCTCGAGCGCGTCATCGTCCGGCACCAGGGCGTGTTCGGCAAGCTCGCCGAGTTCGTCGCCGCCGGGAACGAGCTGGTCATCGTCGTCGGCAACCACGACCCCGAGTTCCAGTACCCGTCGGTGCAGCGCACCCTCGTCGAGTGGCTGTGCGGCCTCGCCGTCGGCGCCGGCGCCTCGTCGGAGGCGCGCGACGCCTTCTCGCGCCGCATCTCGTTCTGCCCCTGGTTCTACTATCGGCAGGACCTGATCTACGTCGAGCACGGCCACCAGTACGACGAGTACTGCTCGTTCGACTACGTGCTCCACCCCGTCGCCTCGCGCGCGCGCGGCGGTCGGAAGTCGGCGGTCGCGCTGTCGATCGCGCACGCCGGGATGCGCTACTTCGCCAACCAGCTCCCCGACAGCTACGACCCGCGCACCGCCGAGCACTGGTCGACGTGGGACTACGCGCGCTGGGGCGTCGCCCAGGGGCTGCGCGGCCTCGTCCGCCTCTCGTACCTCTACGGCATCCTCGTCTGGCGCGTCGTCGAGATCTGGTACTGGCTGCGCCACGCCGACGCCGAGCGCCGCGCCGTCCACCACGAGCGGCTGCGCGCGCTCTCCACCGAGTGGCAGATCGCCGAGGACAAGCTCATCGCCCTCGACGCGCTCAAGCGCAGCCCGGTGACCCGTCGGCTCTGGGGGCTCCTCTCGACGCTGTTCATCGATCGCATGCTCCTCGGCGCGGTCGCCGTCGGGATCGCCACCGTGACCGCCGTCCACCTGCCGGGCGCGTGGCGGATCGTCGCGCCCGTCGGGACGATGCTCACCTTCGCGGTCGTCAATCAGATCCTCAACCGCGTGCGCCTCGAGCCGTCGTCGGTGAAGCTGCGCTCGTCGACGCGGCTCATCCAGGGGCTCGTCTGCGCGCCCTTCATCGTGTTCGGCCACTCGCACGCGCCCGAGGCGGTGCAGCTGTCGAGCGGCGCGACCTACTTCAACACCGGGACCTGGGCCTCCGACGACCCGAACCTCTCGTTCACGCACGTCATCGTCACCCGCAGCGACGACGGCGCCGGCTCCCCGCGCGGCGAGCTGCGCCAGTGGCGCGACGGCGGCTCGCAGCCGTTCGCCGCCCCCGCCCGCACGACGAAGAAGGCTGCGGGTTGACACGAACGCCGCCCCGACGAATAAGCTCGAGGCGCGATGCCACTTTCGTCCACGCTGCTCGAAATCGTCCGCTGCCCGAAGTGCCTCGGCCAGATCGCCGAAGAGACGACCTCCGTCGGACACGGCCTCGTCTGCCAGGCCTGTAAGCTCGTCTACCCGATCATCGACGAGCTGCCGCATTTCCTCATCGAAGAGGCGCGGCCGCTCAAGTAGTCTAGGAACATGTCCTCGGCGCCAACACCGCCCGCGGGGGGAAGCGGGCCGCCGCACATCCTCGTCATCGAAGACGAGCCGGCGGTGCAGACGCTGCTGCGCAAGCAGCTCACCGCGAACGGGTACACGGTCACCGTCGCTGGCGACGGGCTGGACGGCCTCATGAAGCTGGAGAGCGTCCACCCCGACCTGGTGATCTCCGACGTGATGATGCCGAACCTCGACGGCATCGAGTTCGTGCGCGCGATCAAGCAGCACCAGGAGACGCAGCGCATCCCGGTCATCTTCCTGACGGCGAAGAGCGACCCGCGCAGCATGATCGAGGGCATCAACGTCGGCGCGCGCTTCTACGTGACCAAGCCGTTCCAGATCGACGACCTGCTCTCGAAGGTCAAGCGCGCCCTCGGCGGTAAATAGCGCGCGCTCTCGTAGACAAAAAATTGCGATGGGCCGCGCCGCGCGCGAGCATATCGCACATGAACGCACATGATCGCCGGACCGCGCCGCGGGTCCCGTTCGTCGCGGCGGTCCGACACGATGATCCCGGCCCGATGCAGCTCGCCATCGCCGAGGACCTCGGCCCGACGGGGATGCGGCTGCGTCGCGTCGACGCCGAGCGCGGCCCGTGTCGCCTCGCGTTCGACCTCTCCGACGGGGGCGCGCTCGTCGAGGTCGACGGCGAGATCGTCTTCGACGGCCCCGCGGGGCCGCGTGACCACCAGCGCGTCGGGGTCCGTTTCCTCCGCGTGTCGAACGATGACGCCGCGAGAATCGCCCGGTTCGTCGCCGAGCGCCTTGCCGACCGGGGGCCGTCTCTTTAAGTTTCCGAGACGCCCGTGCGCGCCTTCGCTACACGACTCGCCATCCTCGCCGTCCTGTCCGGGCCTGGGCTCGATCTCGGGGTCGCGCTGGGCGTGCTCGGGGCGCAGCGCGGGGCAACGATCGACGGCGGGGCGGCCCGCCGCGCCGGAGATCGCCTGGTCGATCGCGATCTCTCCGACGACGGCCTCGACGACGTGACCATCGACCTCGACGCGGACGAGGACGTCCTCGAGCCCGTCGAGACGCGAACCATCCCGCGCTCCGGTGAGCGCCCTCTCCGTGCGCGCGGCGTCCTCGCCCGCGACGGCCGCACCGCTCTCGACGATCTCTTCCGTCCGCCTCGGGGTGTCGCCTGATCGCCTGATCAGCCGACGACCTCGAATCGACGACGGAAGGAGAGCCAATGTCAGGAGTGCCCGGCGCGCGACGTCGCGCCGTTTGTTCGTGCTTGGCGGGCGCATGCGCGCTCGCGTGGATGTCTGGTTCAGCGACGGTGGCGACGGCCGCGGAGGCGACGGCGGTCACCCGGCTCAGCCTCGACGAGGCGCTGTCGCGCGCGGCGGCGCAGAGCCCGCTCGTGCGTCGTGCGCGTCGAGACCGCGACGTGGTCGCGGCGGCGCGCGTCGGGGCGGGCCAGGTGATGCCGGCCAACCCGGTGGTGCTCTTCTCGGCGGGCGGGCGGCGCGATACGAGCGGCTCGACGCCACCGGCGAACGGGCCGGAGTTCGTCGGGCACCTCGAGCAGCAGATCGAGATCGGCGGTCAGCGCGGCACGCGCCTGAAGGAGGTCGCGCGCGCCGTCGACGCCGCCGAGGCGCGCGAGCGGCTGGCGCTCATCGAGACGCGGGCGCGGGTGCGCTCGGCGTACGTCGGGGCGCTGCTCACGCTGGCGCAGGTCGAGAGCGCCAAGCGGCGCGAGGAGCTCGGCGCGCGCGTGCTCGAGTCGGCGCGGGCGCGGGTGGCGGCGGGCGCGGCCTCGTCGGTGGAGGTCGACCTGGCGGAGGTCGAGCGCGGGCGGCTGGCGTACGAGCGGCTCGAGGCCGAGCTGCTCGTCGGGCGGGCGCTGAACGAGCTGCGCCTCCAGCTGGGGCTCCCGGCGGAGGTGCCGGTCGAGCTGACCACCGCGCTCGGCGAGCCGGAGCTGACGCAGACGCCGCTCGAGGCGCTGATCGGCGAGGCGCAGCGACGGCGGCAGGAGCTGACCGCGCTCGAGGCGAGCCGCTCGCAGCTCGACGCCCAGATCGTGCGGCTGCGGCGCGAGGTGGTGCCGAGCCCGGCGCTGTTCGTCGACGTGATGTCGCAGCAGCCGGGGCAGCTCTACGTCGGCGGCGGCGTGGCGTTTTCGCTGCCGCTGTGGCGGCGCAACCAGGGGCCGATCGCGGTGGCGCGCGCCGAGCGGGCGCGGGCCGACGAGGAGCTGGGAATCTTGTCTAGCGAAATCGCGCTGGAGGTGGCGGGGGCGCTGCGGGCGACGCGCACGCACAGCGAGGAGGCGCGGCTCTGGTCGGCGACGGTGATCCCGGCCGCCGAGAGCAACGTGGAGCTGGTCACGCAGGGCTGGCGCGCGGGCAAGTTCGACATCTTCCGCGTGGTGCAGGTGGCGCGCGAGGCGGGGGAGGCGCGGCGGCGGCAGCTGGAGGTCCTGGGGGCGTTGTGGAACGCGGCGATTGCGCTCGAGCGCGCGGTGGGGATACTTTGAGCTCAAACTACATGTCCGAGGTGCAGCAGGAGTCCGAGGCGGGTCGCCGTCGCGACGTCGTCGACCCGCCGTCCCGTCGCCGCACGCCCCCATGGGTGTGGGCCGCCGCCGGGGCGGTGGTGGCGGGCGGGCTCGTCGCGCTCTGGTCGCGCGGCGGGTCGGCGCCGCCGCCGCCGCTTCCCGTCGTGGCACCTCCGTCGCACGGCGCCGACGATCACCCCATCGCCATCGGGGAGGCGGCGCTCGCCAAGAACCCGATCGCGACGGCCAGGGCGCTCAAGCAGAAGCTCGCGCCCGATCTGCAGATCGTCGGCTCGGTCAGCTACGACCAGGATCACTACGCCGTCGTGGGGCCGCTGATTCCTGGTCGGGTGACCAAGTTACGCGCGGGCGTCGGTGACAGCGTGCGCGCCGGGCAGGTCCTGGCGGAGATCGAGAGCGCCGAGGTCGGTCAGGCGCTGGCGCAGTACCTGTCGGCGACGGCGCGCGCCAACGCCGCCGACGCCAACCTGCGCCGCGAGCGCGAGCTGGCGTCGCAGAAGATCTCGTCGGAGCGCGAGCGCGAGGTGGCCGAGGCGCAGGCGGTGCAGGAGGCCGCCGAGATGCGCGCCGCCGTCGAGCGGCTGCGCGCCTTCGGGCTCGAGATGAAGGACATCACCGAGCTGCAGAAGTCGGGCGGCGCCGCCGGGCGCGTCCCCCTGCGCGCGCCCATCGCCGGCGTCGTCGTCGCGCGCACCGTCACGCTCGGCCAGGCCGTCGAGCGCGCCACCGACGCCTTCAAGATCGTCAACCTCTCGCACCTGTGGGTGCTCCTCGACCTCTACGAGAAGGATCTCTCGCGCGTGCACGTCGGCCAGAAGGTCGAGCTGCGCACCGAGGCCCATCCGGGCGAGGTCTTCCGCGCCGAGGTGACCTACGTGAACCCGATCATCGACGAGAAGACGCGCACCGCCAGCGTCCGCATCGAGTTCGACAACCCGAAGGGCAAGCTCCAGCCGGGGCAGTTCGTCAGCGCCAAGATCGTCGGCGACCCGAAGTTCGCGCCGACGGACGTCATCGCCATCCCGCGCAAGGCGGTCGTCTCCGTCGAGGGCAAGAGCCTGGCCTTCGTGCGCGTGGCGGGGCGCGGCTTCGAGAAGCGCGCCGTCGCGCTGGGCGTCTCGGGCGGCGACTTCGTCGAGGTGCGGCGCGGCGTCAGCGAGGGCGAGGAGGTCGCCACCGACGGGGCCTTCCTCCTCAAGTCCGAGCTCTTGAGGTAGGCGCCATGTCCAAGGACGTCATTCCTCCGAGCGAGATCGAGCCCGATCCCGCGGCGGAGAGGGGGGGGCTTCCTCGAGGCGCTGGTCGACTTCTCGGTGCGGCGCCGCGGGGTGATCCTCGTGCTGTGGGCGGTGCTGGCCGTCACCAGCGCATTTCTTGTCAAGCGGCTCTCGATCGACGCTGTTCCCGACGTGACCAACACGCAGGTCCAGGTGCTCACCTCGGCGCCGGGGCTGTCGCCGGCGGAGGTCGAGCGCTTCCTCACCTACCCGATCGAGACGGCGATGAACGGCCTCCCGGGCGTCGTCGAGATCCGCTCGATCAGCCGCACCGCGGTCAGCGTGGTCACCGTGGTGTTCAACGACGAGACCAGCATCTGGTTCGCGCGGCAGCTGGTGTCGGAGCGCCTCAAGCTCGCCGAGGCCGACATCCCGCCGGGGTACGGTCGCCCCGAGCTGGCGCCGGTCTCGACGGGGCTCGGGCAGATCTACGAGTTCTACCTGCGCTCCGACAAGCACACGCCGATGGAGCTGCGCACGATGCTCGACTGGATCGTGGCCTATCGGCTGCGCTCGGTGCCGGGCGTCATCGAGGTGAACGCGATGGGCGGCGAGGCCAAGCAGTACCAGGTCGTCGTCGACCCCAAGCGGCTGGCCGAGTACAAGGTGTCGCTCTCGCAGATCCACCAGGTGCTCGAGCGCAACAACGGCGCGCTCGGCGCCGGCTACATCGAGAAGAACCGCGAGGCGTTCGTCATCCGCGGCGACGCGCAGTTCCGTACCGTCGACGACATCGCCAACACCGTCGTGACCACCGACCACGACGGGACGCCGATCCTGCTGCGCCAGATCGCCAAGGTGCAGCTCGGGCCGGCGCTGCGCTTCGGCGCGGCGACGAAGCACGGCGAGGGCGAGGTCGTCACCGGCACGGTCATGATGCTGATCGGCGCCAACTCGCGCGAGGTGGTCAAAGGCGTCAAGCAGAAATTGGAGGAGATCCGGAAGGAGCTGCCGCCCGACGTCGAGGTGAAGCCCTTCTACGATCGCGCCGAGTTCATCGGGCGCATGCTGCAGACCGTCGCCATCAACCTCGCCGAGGGGGCTGCGCTCGTCGTGGTGGTGCTCTTCCTCACGCTGGGGAACCTACGCGGCTCGCTGATCGCCGCGCTGGCCATCCCGCTGGCGATGGGGATCGCGGTCATCGGGATGATCCGCCTCGACGTCACCGGGAACTTGATGTCGCTAGGGGCCATCGACTTCGGGCTCCTCGTCGACGGCGCCATCGTCATGCTGGAGGCGGCGCTGGCGACGCTGGCGGTGTCGGGGGTGAAGCCGACCGCCTCGCGCGAGGAGGTGGCGCGCGTCATCGCGCAGGCGATGCGGAAGACGGCGCGGCCGGTGACGTTCGCCCTGGCGATCATCCTGCTCGTCTATCTGCCGCTCATGGCGCTCGAGGGCGTCGAGGGCAAGATGTTCAAGCCGATGGCCATCACCGTCGCGCTCGCGCTCGGCGGCGCGCTGGCCTTCTCGCTGACGGCGTTCCCGGCGCTGGCGGCGTTCGTCTTGAGCGCGCCCAAGCACCACCACGACGAGAACGCCGGGGTGTGGGGGCGGCTGCGCAGCCTCTACGAGCGGGTGGTGCGCGCGGTGGTTCGGCGGCCGGGGCTGACGCTGGGCATCGCCTGCGCGTCGCTCGTCGCGGCGGGGGTGGTCGGGGCCAGCCTCGGCGCGGAGTTCGTGCCGCGGCTGGAGGAGGGGGAATTATCGCTTGACGTGAAGCGGCTGCCGTCGATCTCCATCACCGAGGCGCAGCGCCTCGGCGTCCAGATGGAGGAGGTGCTGGCGCGCTTCCCCGAGGTGACCGGGGTGGTGACGCGCACCGGGCGCCCGGAGGTGCCGACCGATCCCGTCGGCCCCGACGAGGCGGACGTGCGCGTGAAGCTGAAGCCGAAGGAGCTGTGGACCACCGCCCACGACCTCGACGATCTCGGCGAGGCGATCAAGCAGGCCGTCGAGCGGGAGGTCCCGGCGACGTTCGTGGCGATCAGCCAGCCGATCGAGGACCGCGTGAACACGCTGCTCGCGGGGTCGAAGGCCGACGTGGTCATCAAGGTCTTCGGCAGCGACCTCACGCAGCTGAAGGCGCTCGCCGACGAGATCGGCCGCACGGTGAAGGACATCCCGGGGACGGGTGACCTGCGCGTCCAGCGCGTGCTCGGGCTGCCGCTCCTCGAGGTGCGGCCCGATCGGCAGCGGCTGGCGCGCTACGGCATCGCCGCCGAGGAGGTGCTCGACGTGCTGCAGGCCTCGCGCGTGGGGCGCAACGCGGGCGTCATCTTCGAGGGGCAGCGGCGCTTCGACCTCATGCTGCTCCTGCCGCCGTCGACGCTGACGCCGGAGGCGTTCGGCGATCTGTTGGTCTCGTCGCCGACGGGGCAGCTGATCCCGCTCGGCTCGGTGGCCGACATCAAGGAGACCGAGGGGCCGGCGGTCATCAACCGCAAGGCGCTCGAGCGGCGGGTGATCGTCGAGGTGAACGTGCGCGGGCGCGATTTGGTGTCTTACGTCAAAGAGGCGCAGGCCAAGGTCGCGGCGGTGAAGGTGCCGCCCGGAGTGCACCTCGTGTGGGGCGGGCAGTTCGAGAACTTCAGCCGCGCGTCGAAGCGCCTCGCCATCGTGGTGCCGATGGCGCTGTCGGTGATCTTCGGGATGCTGTTCCTGATGTTCGGGAACATGCGCTACTCGCTGGCGGTGTTCGCGGGCGCGCCGTTCGCGCTGATCGGCGGGATCCTGTCGCTGACGATGCGCGGGCTGCCGTTCTCGATCCCGGCGGCGGTCGGCTTCATCGCCGTCGCTGGCGTGGCGGTGCTGAACGGCGTGGTGATGGCCAGCGAGGTGCGGCGGCGCATCGACCCGACGGTGGGCGGCTCGACGGAGCGGCCGCTCGAGGCGCTGATCCACGGCGCGACGACGGTGCTGCGGCCGGTCATCACCACCGCGCTGGTCGCGGCGATCGGCTTCTTGCCGATGGCCATCTCGACGCGCGCCGGGGCGGAGGTGCAGCGCCCGCTGGCCACCGTCGTCATCGGCGGCATCGTCAGCTCGACGCTGCTGTCGCTGGTCGTCCTGCCGGTGCTGCTGCAGCTGCTCGTCGTCCGCAAATCTCGCTAGACAACAAAACAGCCGGCGCTCAGCCGAGGACCGCGCCCTTCTTCTTCTCGCCGCCGGCGATGAGGCGGGCCGCGGTCCACCCGGCGGCGAGCTCGCCCTCGAGGCCGAGCCCGGGCAGCACCTGGCGCGAGGCCAGCGTAAGGCCCTTGATGCCGGTGGCGTGCGGGACGCCGCACACGCCGAGGAGCTGCGGACCGTCAAAGGCGTAGAGCGGCTCCATCGGCAACGGCGGCGGGACGGCGGCGCCGGCGAGACCCGCCCCTTCGGGCGGCAGGCCGTCGTGCGGCGAGTGCACGCACAGGAGGTGCTCGGCGACGAACGGCAGCAGCCGATCGAGGTGCGCGCGGATGGCGACGCGCAGCGCGGCGAGCCCCTCGGGCGAGGCGTCGGGGGCCAGCGCCTCGACGGAGAGGACGGCGTGCTGGCCGTAGCCGTCGGCGAGGTGCAGCGCCAGCGCGTTGGCGCCGACGAGCGGCGCGCCCGGCTCGGCGATCGACAGCGCGTAGCGGCCGAGCGCGTCGGGGAGCGCGTCGAGCGGCGCCACGAGGGAAAGGAGGTAGCGGTGCGCCTCGACGCGCACCGCCGCCGACTCGACGAGCCGCTTGGGCGGCTTCTCCCCCTCGTCGAGGAGCGCCATCACGCGCGCCGCCGGCAGCCCGCAGACGACGTGCGTCGCGCCCACCTCCTCGCGCCGCCCCGACGGGGCCACCAGCTCGACGCCGGCGACCTTGCCGCGCTTGACAAGAATTCGCGTCGCCTCGTGCGCCGCCTGCACCTCCCCCGAGTGCAGCTTCATGCGCTCGAGGAGGAGCGCGCGCAGCGCCTCGCGCCCGCCGTCGAGGCGATAGCTGCCGCGGCGGTGCTGCTCGGCCGCCCGCGCCAGCGCGGTGCCGCTCGGCGCGGCGGCGTGGATCGCGAAGCGCGCGGGCGCCTCGTGCAGGAGCCGCAGCGGCGAGTCGGGCGGCAGACGCCCCAGCGGATCGCCCTCGGGCGTGTCGGCCGGCGGGAGCCGCCCGGCCACGCGCTGCGCGTCGCGGCGATCCCAGAAGCCGTCGGGCGGCAGCACCAGATCCTGCGCGAGGATGGCCTCCACCGCCGTCGAGATCTCGCCGAGCTGGGCGGTGAGCGGCTCCAGCGCCTCGACGGTGGCCGGGCCGAGCTCGCGCGCCACCTCGCGCACCAGCTCGTCCCCGACGTCGATGCGCGCGTCGGGGAGGAGCAGCTGATACGACGGGCGGTTGAGCTCGAGCTTGCGCCGGAGGAGCTGCACGACGCCGAGCTCGCCGAAGAGGCGGCGCTGCACCGGCCCGTCGAGGCCGACGTAGGCGAGCGGGGCGCGCGGCAGGACGTACGGGCCGACGGAGTAGCGCTCGAGCGGCTGCAGCTCGCCCGTCGACGACACGCGCGCGCCGGGCACCGCCGCGACGAGGACGCGCAGCCCGCGGTTGGCGAGGAGGGCGCCCGTGACGGTGGCCGCGAGATCGGCCCCCAGCACCACCGCGTCGTAGAAGTTGGCGGCCACGTCGTCCGGCGAGCTACTCGATCGTCACGATCGGGAGGCCGCGCCGCTTGAGGCGCGCGGTGAAGCGCCCCTCGCCCTCCTGCGCACCGTCGGGGCCGGGCACGCGGGCGACGCCGCAGGAGGCGCTCCCGTCGAGGAGGAGGGCGCGCGCGGCCTTGGCCTGCGTCGCGAAGAGATCGGCGAGGCGCGCGCCCGCGTCGGCGGTGTCGGTGACGTCGCGCCCGCGCGCGTCGGTGACGCGCTTGCCGTCGGCGGTCAGCGAGAGCGCGGCGCGCGGCACGCCCATGCGGCCCAGCACCTCGGGGCAGAGCGGGACGAGCTCGGCGCCCGCCGCGGCCAGCGCGTCGAGCTGGGCCAGGCGCGCCGGCGTCGAGCGCTCGCCTCCGTCGGCGGCGCAGCGGATCCCGCAGACGCACGCCGAGACCACGACCACCTCACGCCCGCCGTCGCTGGCCTGGGCCAGGCGCGCGAGCTCGGCGCGGGCCGCCTCGGGGTCGGTGTGCAGGAGCGAGTAGCGAGGATGGAGGTCCATGGCTTCGAGCATACCGCTTCGTCAGCGCGCGACGATGCGTACGCGCTTCCGCGCGCCCGCCGTCGAGCTCGTGGGGGTGTCGACGACGAGGCGCCCCTCGGCGATCGCCGCCAGCGCCGCCGGGAAGAGCCGATGCTCCTCGACCAGGATGCGCGCGGTCAGCGCCGCCTCGTCGTCCCCGTCGAGGACCGGCACCGCCGCCTGCGCGATGATCGGCCCGGTGTCGGTCCCCTCGTCGACGAGGTGCACGGTGCAGCCGGCCACCTTCACGCCGTAGTCGAGCGCCTGCTGCTGCGCGTGCAGCCCCGGGAACGCCGGCAGCAGCGACGGGTGGATGTTCACCACCCGCCCGCCGAAGGCGTCGAGGAAGCCGCGCCCGACGATCCGCATGAACCCGGCGAGCACCACCCAGTCGCAGCCTGCCTCGACGAGCGTCGCCGCCAGCGCCGCGTCGTACGCCTCGCGTCCGGCGTGATCGCGGGGCAGGAGCACGCGCGTCGGCACCCCCGCCGCCTCGGCGCGCTCGAGCGCGCGCACGCCCGGCTTGTTCGAGACGACCACGCGGATCGGCGCCGCGATCTCGCCGCGCGCGCGCGCGTCGAGGATCGCCTGGAGGTTCGTCCCCGATCCGGAGACGAGCACGCCGAAGCCCTGGATCGCCGTCGCGGTCACGACAAGAACTCGACCCGCGCCTCGCCCTCGCCAGCGACGATCTCGCCGATCTCGTAGACCGCCTCGCCGGCGCCCTCACAGGCGGCGCGCACGGCCGCGACATCGGCGGGCGCCACGACGAGCACCATCCCAATCCCGAGGTTGAAGGTGCGCCGCATCTCGTCGCGCGCCACGCCGCCCTCGGCGATGCGCCCGAACACCGACGGCTCCGGCCAGCTCCCCTCGCGGAGGCGCATGTGGAGGCCCTCGCGCAGGACGCGCGGCGGATTCTCGACGAGACCGCCGCCGGTGATGTGGGCCGCGCCGCGCACGTCACCCGCGGCGAAGGCCGCCTTGAGCGCGCGCGTGTAGATCCGCGTCGGCCGCAGCAGATCGTCGGCCACCTCGGCGAGCGGCAGCTTGCGCACCTCGAGCAGCACCTTGCGCGCGAGCGAGTAGCCGTTCGAGTGCAGCCCGCTCGACGCCAGCCCGAGCACGCGATCCCCGACGGCGATGCGCGCGCCGTCGACGATCTTCGACTTCTCGACGACGCCGACCGCGAACCCGGCGAGGTCGTACTCGCCGTCGGCGTACATCCCCGGCAGCTCGGCGGTCTCGCCGCCGATGAGCGCGCAGCCCGCCTGCACGCAGCCGTCGGCGATGCCGCGGATGACCGCCTCACCGACGGAGACCTCGAGCCGCCCGGAGGCGAAGTAGTCGAGGAAGAACAGCGGATCGGCGCCACACACCGCGATGTCGTTCACGCACATCGCGACGAGATCGATGCCGATGGTGTCGTGGCGCCCGGTGGCGAACGCCACCTTCAGCTTGGTCCCGACGCCATCGGTGCCGGAGACGAGCACAGGCTCGGTGTAGCCGGCGGGGATCGCGAACAGCCCGCCGAAGCCGCCGAGCCCACCCATCACTCCGGCGCGGAGCGTGCGCTTCGCGTGCGGCTTGATGCGCTCGACGAGCTCGTCGCCCGCATCGATATCGACCCCAGCATCTCGATAGGTGATCGCCATCGCGCGCGCAGACTAGCACGACGCGTTGTCGTCAGAAGGAGCGGTGAGGGCCGGTCAGGGCTGGCTGGCGAGACGGAGCGCGTCTTCGAACGGCGGGACCTGCTCGGCGCGCGACGCGATGAGGTACACCGTCGCCGGCAGGGGCTGCTTGTGGGCGCGCAGCTCGTCGACCATCGCGCGCGCCGCCTCGTCGAACGGCACGCCGCTCGGCCCCGTCCCGATCGCCGGAAACGCGATCGTCTGATGGTTCAGCCGTGCCGCCGCCAGGAGTGCCGCCCGCGTCGCGCGACGGACATTCTCGACGCCGGCCTTCTGGCCCGGCTCTTCGACGGTCGGGACGTGGATGACGGCCTTCGTGAAGAGCTCGCCCGCCGTGGTGACGACCGCCGCACCAACGGCAATCGGCGCCAAGGACTTCGCTTCGTCCTCGATTGCCGGTCCGCCCTTCTCCCGGATCGCCGCCGAGATGCCGCTGACCATCAACCCAAGCGAATTCGAGGGGTTCACGATCGCATCGACGGTGAGCTGCGTCAGGTCGCCGACCGCGACGTGGATCACCATGCGCGCGATCTTCGCACTTGCGTCAAAAACGTCAAGATTCTCTTGGGATCGACTGTCGCGACCTATCGTGTCGGGCCGCCTCTGGGCTAGGATGCACCTCGTCATGACGGCGCTCTGGGCAATTCTCGCCGCCATCGCTGGGATTGGTGTGCTCGCGTACGCCAGCTTCCTGGCGGCCCGCTATTTCTTCATCCCGCGCTATCCCGACGAGATTCACTTCACCAAGGCGTCCGACGGCTGGCGCATCGCCCTCGTCCGGTATCGCCCGCGACCGGGGGCGCCGCGCCGCGAGCTGCCCGTGCTCGGCGTGCACGGCCTCGCCTCCAACCGCAACAACCTCGATCTGACCGATGAGCGGTCGCTGGCACAGGCGTTGGCGTCCGATGGGTACGACGTCTGGCTCATCGAGCTGCGCGGGCGCGGCTTGTCCACGCGCCCCCGCCTCTTCTCGGGCCTGCGGTACGACTGGTGCTTCGACGACTACGTCGACAAGGATCTCCCCGCGGCGGCGAGCGCGATCCGCGCCGCGACCGGCGCGCCGCGCCTCCACATCGTCGGGTTCTCGACGGGGGCGCTGGCCGCCTACGCCTTCCTCTCGAGCCCGCGCCGCGACTCCGACGTCGCCAGCCTGGTGTCGCTCGCCGGGCCGGCCTGGTTCGGCCGCACGTCGAAGACGCTCTCGGGGCGCCTCATCCGCCTCATCCGCTGGATGCGCCACCGCTGGCTGATGCGCCTCCTCGCGCCGGTCTCGGGCTACGTCCACCCGTCGCCGCTCCAGGTCATCTACAACCCCGAGAACACCGAGGGCGCGATTCAGCGACGGGCGATGGTCAACATGATCGCCAACTTCTCGCGCAACGAGCTGCTCCAGTACTCCGACTGGATCCTGAACGACGTCTTCCGCTCGATCGATCGCCGTCGGGACTACCGCGCCGAGCTCGGGCAGATCACGACGCCGGTGCTCTTCCTCGCCGGGCCGCGCGACGCGCTCGCGCCGCCGGATGCGGTGAAGACGACCTTCGAGGCCATCGGCTCGACGGACAAGCAGTTCCGCGTCTGCTCGCGGGCCCAGGGGCTGCGCGTCAACTACGGCCACTTCGATCTCGTGATCGGCCGCGAGGCGGGGCAGGAGATCTTCCCGCAGATCGCCGCCTGGCTGGCGGCGCACGAGACGGCTCAGCCGACGGCGAGCGCGACGACGACGAACCCGACCACCGCGTAGGTGATCGCGACCGCGATCAGCGTCGCGGCGACGGCGACGATGGCGTGCCCGAGCGCCTTGTCGTCGGGCGTCCCGACGAACGACGGCGCCGACCAGGTCGCGATGCAGGTGGCGTGGACGATGGCGATCGTCCAGACGAGCCAGCGCAGCCAGGCGAAGTAGGGGATGGAGACGGTGATCTCGAACGCGCCAGCGACGAACAGCGCCGTCGCGGTGAGCGCGGTGGCGCGCCGCGCGCCGTCGAGATCGCGGCGGCCTCCGAAGAGCGGGGCGGAGACGGCGAGGAGCAGCGAGCCGAGCTGCCACGCGCCGACGGCCAGCCCGAAGCGGACCGCGGCGAGGAGCGCAGCGACGAGAGGGGCCCGCACCCACGTGGCCGGACCGCGCACGTTGAAGACGGTGACCGATTCGTACTGACCGATGACGCCGTAGGCGAGGAACCCGGCGAGCGGGCCGATGGCGGCGAGGACGAGGACGTAGAGCCACGTGTCGCGCGCGCTCGAGTCGGCGAGCGCGCGCACGATCTCCTCCCGTGGCCTCAAGAGGAGACCACGCACCCGGTGGACGATCGTGCTCACGAAGGAAGTGTACGAGAAAGAGGCGGGACGATGGAGCTAGGCGCTGAAGAGGCGCTCGAGCTCCTTCTCGACCTTGGCCTCGGTGGAGTTCTTGGCCACCGAGAGCTCCTTCACGATGAGGTTCTTCGCCGTGTCGAGCATGCGGCGCTCACCGAACGAGAGCGTCTTCGTCTCCTTGAGACGGTAGAGATCGCGGAAGACCTCGGCGACCTCGAAGAGGCTGCCCGTCTTGATCTTCTCCATGAACCCGCGGTAGCGGCGGTTCCACGTCTGCTTGTCGACGTGGAGCTCCTTGTCCTTGAGGATGTCGTAGACCTCCTTGATCTGGTCCTCCTGGACCACGGACCGGAGGCCGACCTGCTCCGCCTTGTCGACCGGGACGAGAATGCGCATGTCGCTGTCGAGCACGCGCAGAACGTAGAACTTCTGGATCTTCCCAGAGATTTCCTTCTGGTCGATGCCTACGACCTCAGCGACCCCCTGAGCAGGATAGACCGCCTTGTCGCCAACATTGAACTGAAGCATGTGTGTGTCCTCCGGGTGTGTGGGCCGCCAAACTGTTGTCGTTTGCGTCGGCCGCACCCGCCTATAGCACTGTCCGTGCCGAGATGATTCAATCTGGGGATTCCCCCCATGTTTTCAAGTGCGTAACGCAATTTCAGGAAAATTCTTTCCCGGTAAAACTGTGACAGAACCGCACGCCCGGGCGGGGTCTGTGACCCTGAGCACCTGGAAGATCCGAGACTTTCAGCGTAGTTGGGGTGGCGCGGCCAGTGGTCACGGCATTCGAGGCGGAATGCGCTGGCCAGGAGAATGGCCGTGGGAGAATTTTGCAGCTGCACCGCCCCTGTGTGTGCACAGTTCAGTTGGCAGATCGGGGTGCGGGGACCTCGTTAATTGAGGTCACTGATGAGCCAGGTCCCACCCTCTTTGACGAGCTCGATGTAGTAGCGGCCGCCGTAGCGGAGGCGGAGGCGAGTGGCGTCGGGGGTGACGGGCTGGCGGCTCAGTGAGCGGAGCCCTTCGAGGCGCTCGGCGAGCTCGCGCTCGACGGCGCTGCGCAGCGGATCGGCGAAGAGGCGCACGATCGCGTCGGCGTCGCGCCGCTCGAACGCGGCGACGATGCGCGCGAGGAGATCGGCCGGCGTGGCGCCGCCGAGCTCGGCGGAGCGCGGCGCGACGATGCGCCAGGCGGTGCCCTCGGCGACGACGGCGAGCGACCGCCCATCCTGGGTCACCTGGGCCGAGAGCGTCGGCGCGGGCGCCTTGGCGAGGGCGGCGGCGAGGGCGCGGCGCTCGTCGGAGGCGGCCTCCCAGCGACGGCGGAACTCGTCGAGCGGTGTGCGACGGCGCTCCTCCGCCGAGAGCAAAGACCAGGCAGCCTGCGCATCGCCGCGCTGGAGGGCGGCGCGCCAGCTCTCGAGCGCGGTCCGGGGCGGCGGGGGCGTGTGCGCGCACGCGGCGAAGGCGAGCGCGCCGAGGGCGGCCAGGCGCAGGCGCATCGGGGGCATGGTACTCTGCCGTTCACACGGTTTGTGAAGAGTCGTTCACGGGTCGCCTCGATCGCCTGCGAAGTCCGCCTGTGGTCGGGGTAGAACGGCGGCACGCCGCTTGAACTGCGACCCGGCGACCCGATCGGTTCACCTTCGTGCGGAGGAACACGATGTCGCGCCCGACCTTCTCTTCGTCCCTCACTGCCGCCCTCGCTGGCGTGCTCCTCATGGCGGGTGCGGCCTGTACGCGAACCAACCAGAACGCCAACCCGCCCGTCGGCACACCCAACCCGACCTGCCGCACCAACGCCGACTGCGCGGCAGGCCAGACCTGCACCGCCAACGGCTGCGCGGCGGCGTGCACGCAGGACTCGGACTGCGGGACTGGGAACCGCTGCGTCTCGGGCTCGCCCAACTACTGCGCGCCCGCCGACCCGAACAACCCCACGCCGGTCGTCGCGAAGCCCTGCTCGTCGGACGCCAACTGCGGCGCCGGCTCGGTCTGCCTCTCGGGCATCTGCGCCGCGGCCTGCACGACGGACGTGCAGTGCGGCGACGGCAACCACTGTGAGCGCGGCCGCTGCTACACCGCCGGCGGCACCGCTTGCGGCGCCTCGGCGCTCATCCTCTGCACCGCCGACGCGCAGTGCGGCGCCGGGCGTAAGTGCTCGTCGGGCACCTGCCGCAACACCTGCACGAGGGTCTCGGACTGCGGCATCGGCCAGGCCTGCGAGTCGGGCGTCTGCAGCGCCGAGAAGACCCCGAGCGCGCCGCAGTGCACCTTCGACGCGGACTGCGGCCCGGCGTTCCGCTGCATCGACGCGCGCTGCCATCCGCTCTGCGCGACGAACGATCAGTGCGGCTCGGCGAACAAGTGCATCGGCGGCGTCTGCCGCGCCGACATCGCCCGCCGCAACTAAGCCGCTCGGTTCTCGCTAGACAAGAAACCCGACCTCTCGCGTGAGAGGTCGGGTTTTTTCGTTCAGGCCCAGTCCGGGCCGTCGCCGCGACGGAGGACGGTGTCGGCGACGTAGCGATCGTCCTTGTGCGGGTAGTCGGCGTTGTAGTGCAGGCCGCGCGACTCCTTGCGACGGCGCGCGCACTCGATGATGAGGTGCGCGGCGAGGGCGAGGTTGCGCAGCTCGATGAGGTCGCCGGTCACGCGGAAGTTCCAGTAGTACTCGCGGATCTCCGAGCGGATGAGCTCGATGCGGCGGCGCGCGCGCTCGAGGCGCTTGTCGGTGCGCACGATGCCGACGTAGTTCCACATGAGGCGGCGCACCTCGTCCCAGTTCTGCGAGATGACGACCGCCTCGTCCGACGGCGTCGCTGCGCCCGGGTACCAGGGCGCGATCTGGTTGGGGCGCACCGCCTCGACCTGTCGCGCGTCGGCGGCGGCGCGGCGACCGAAGACGCACCCCTCGAGCAGCGAGTTCGACGCCAGGCGACAGGCGCCGTGCAGGCCCGTCATCGCCACCTCGCCGATGGCGTAGAGGTTGCGGACGTTGGTGCGGCCGTTCGAGTCGGTGACGACGCCGCCGCAGGAGTAGTGCGCGGCGGGGACGACGGGGATGGGCTGGGTGCGCATGTCGATGCCGAACGACATGCAGCGGGCGTGGATCGCCGGGAAGCGCTCGACGAGAAACTGCGAATCGAGGTGGGTCATGTCGAGCACCGCGAAGTCGTCGCCGGTGCGCTTCAGCTCGGCGTCGATGGCGCGGGCGACGACGTCGCGCGGGGCGAGGGACTTCATGGGGTGGTAGCGCTCCATGAAGGTCTCGCCGCTCTGGAGCTTGAGGACGCCGCCCTCGCCGCGCAGCGCCTCGGAGATGAGGAACGACTTCGCCTGCGGGTGGTAGAGGCAGGTCGGGTGGAACTGGAAGAACTCCATGTTGGCGACGGAGGCGCCGGCGCGGTAGGCCATGGCGACGCCGTCGGCGGTGGCCACGTCGGGATTTGTTGTATACAGATAAATCTTGCCGGCGCCGCCCGTCGCCAGGATGGTCACGCGGGCGACGATCGTCTTGACCTCGTGGGTGCGCTGGTCGAGGACGTAGGCGCCGAAGCAGGCGTCGGGGCCGCCATACTTCGAGAGCTGCAGGAGATCGACCGCCATGTGGTCGCGCAGGAAGGTAATCTTCGGGTGCGCCTTCGCCGCCGCGAGGAGGCCGCGCTCGATCTCGTAGCCGGTGGTGTCCTTGAAGTGGGCGACGCGGCGCGCGCTGTGTCCGCCCTCGCGGGCGAGCGCGATGGTGCCGTCCTCGGCGTGGTCGAAGCGGACGCCGTACTTGTCGGCGAGGTCGCGGACGGCGCGCGGGCCCTCCGAGACGCAGAGCTCGACGATGTCCTTGTGGCAGATCCCCTCGCCGACGGTGAGGGTGTCGGCCGCGTGCGCGTCGACGGTGTCCGCCGGGTCGAGGACGGCGGCGATGCCGCCCTGGGCCCACGCCGTGTTGGAGTCCTCGGGCGCGCGCTTGGTCACGATGAGGACCGTGCCGTGCTCCGCCGCCTCGAGCGCGTAGGTGAGCCCCGCGATCCCCGACCCAATCACCAGCGAATCCGTCTCGATCATGGCCGACCATAGTAGCTCTTTTGCGCCGGCCGTCGACGGGCGCTACGATCGAGGCGTGTTGCGGACCATCGTCTTCGCCTGCGCGATGCTGCTCTTGCCGTCGCTGGCGCGGGCCGACATCTATTCGTACGAGGACAAGGACGGCGTCGTTCACTTCACGAACGTGCCGCCGCGCTCGGGGGGACACCGCTGGCGGGTCATCTACAAGGTGGGCCCGGGCAAGGCGCGCATCGCGAGCGGCGCGGCGCCGCCGACGTCGTTCGCCGGGTGCGCGGTCTCGCGGCGCGACGTCGTGCCGGCGACGGATCGCTCGCCCGAGCGCTTCGCGCGCTACGACCTGCACATCCTCGAGGCGGCCAAGCTCTACGCGCTGCCGCCGCCGCTCATCCGCGCGATCATCAAGGCGGAGAGCGACTATGACCCGCGGGTCATTTCGTGCGCGGGGGCCAAGGGGCTCATGCAGCTCATGCCGGACGTCGAGCGCGAGCAGCACGTCGCCGACGTGTTCGAGCCGCGGCAGAACATCCTCGGCGGATCGCGCCTCCTCAGGGTCAACGCCAACCGCTTCAAGGGCGATCTCGTGCTGACCATCGCCGCCTATCACGCGGGGCCCGGCGCCGTCGAGAAATACAAAGGCATCCCGCCCTACGAGACGACGCAGCAGTACGTGAAGACGGTCCTCAAATATTACTACCAGTTCAAGGCACGGGCCGGTTGAGGTAGAGTCGCGCACTCATGGAGAACGTCGACGCGTTCAGCGACGAGGAGCGGCGGGTGCTCGAGCACCTCGCGCGCGCGTCGGAGGCGTTGCGAGGCGAGAAGCTCGACGACGCGGAGCGCGAGGTCCAGGCGGCGCTGAAGATCCGCACCGACGATCTGCGCGCCCGCAACCTCCAGGGACTCATCCACTTCCGCGCGGCCAAGTACGACCAGGCGCACGCGGTCTATGTCGAGCTGGCCAAGGTCCACCCCGACGACGCGGCGATCCGGCTGAACCTCGGCCTCGTCGAGCTGCGCATGGGGCGGCACGGCGACGCGGCGGTGAACCTCAAGAAGGTCGTCGAGCTCGAGCCGGAGAACGTGCGCGCGCACGGGTATCTCGGGATCGCGCTGGTGCGGACGGGCGACCTCCACGGGGCGCGCGCGGCGTTCGATCGCGGCGGGCAGCCCGAGCTCAAGCGCCAGGTCGAGGAGCGCATCGCGCAGAGCGAGGACGCCGTCGCCGCGCGCGGCGAGCTGCGCCAGGCGGCCGCCGAAGGGGAGCGCGCGCTCGATCGCGATCAGCCGTTCGGGGCGGTCGAGCTCGAGGAGCCGCTCGTCGAGGCCAAGCGCGGGGGGGCGTGGCAGCTGCGCGTCCCCGGCGAGAAGCCGCCGCTGCCGGGCCCCGAGGGGACCATCGAGCGGGGCGGGGCGCTGCCGCTGCTCCTTCAGCCGGCCAAGCCGGTGGCGGCGTTCGCCACGGCGCGATTGCTGTCTACCGGAAATGAGCCCTTCGCCGTGGCCGAGGGGGGCGTGCTCATGCTGCGCGTCGACGGGCGGCTGCCCACGCGCACCTGGGGCGCCATCGCCTCGACGGGGCAGCTGACGTTCGAGCCGCTCATGCGGCGGGTGCGCGCGCAGGCCACCGACGAGCCGTTCGGCGACGGGGCGGACGCGATGTTCGTCGCCGTCGGACAGGGGATGATGGTGGTGGCGCCGCGCGGCGGGAAGTTCACGCTGCTCGGGCTGGCCGACGACATCGTCTACGTGCGCGAGCACGCCGTCTTCTCGTTCGAGGAGTCGCTGCACTGGGAGAACGGGCGCGTGCCGGGCTCGGCGCCGCGCGCCGACGAGGGGCGCCCTGGCGACGAGACCGCGCGGGTGGTGCAGTTCCGCGGGACGGGGCGCATCGTGGTGCGGACGCAGCGGACGACCTTCACCCTGAAGATCGAGCCGGACGCGCCGCTGTTCGTCGACGCGGCGGCGCTGCTCGGCTGGATCGGGCGCGTGGTGCCGCGCGTGCTGCACGGCGAAAGCGGCGAGCCCACGCCCTACGTCGAGTGCACCGGCGAGGGCGTCCTCATCCTCGAGGAGCCGCCCGCGGTGTAGCGTGGCGACGAATCTCGCGCGCGAGGTTCGCTTCATCGCGAACATCCTCACCCTCGGGCGGATCGCGCTGATCCCGGCGATCCTCTATTTCGTAGACAATTATTCGCCGACGCGGTCGTTCATCGCCATGCTGCTGTACCTCCTGGCATCGATCACCGACTCGCTCGACGGGTGGCTGGCGCGGCGACGGAAAGAGGTGTCGCTGCTGGGGAAGTTCCTCGACCCGCTCGCCGACAAGCTGATGGTGACGGCGGTGCTGGTCTTCCTGACGGCGATGCAGCGCGTGCCGGCGTGGCTGGTGGTGGCGCTGCTGGCGCGCGACCTGGCGGTGACCGGGCTGCGCTCGATCGCCGTCGGTGAGGGGCTGGTGATCGCGGCGTCGAACGAGGGCAAGCAGAAGACCGCGCTGCAGATGATCGGGACGATGTTCCTGATCATCCACTTCAGCTATCCGGTCTGGGGGCTGGAGGAGGTGCGGCCGTTCGGTGACAAGCTCCTCATCGACTTCCACGCCGTCGGGGTGGTGACGCTCTACTTCGCGCTGGCGACGTCGGCGATCTCGTTCGTCGATTACTTCTTGAGGTTTGTCCGCGCCGTGGGAGAAAAGCGGCGAGCGACAGAATGATCAAGGTCGTCGCGCCGGTGATGGCGCCCGAGGAGGCGCTCCTGCGCTGCCTGCGCGGCGAGCGGGCGTTTCTGCTTGACGGGAATGACGACGCCGACGGGCTCGGGCGCTGGACGCTCGCCGGGTGCGACCCCGACGACGGGGTGGTGTGGCGGCGCGGGGACGCGGGCGATCCGGCGGTGCTGCTCGAGGAGGCGCAGCGGCGCTGGTCGGGCGGGCCGGTCGACGACGGGCCGTGGCCGACGGCGGTGGGGACGATCGCCTATGACCTCGGCGAGGAGCTGGTGGCGCGGCCGGCGGGGCGGAGATTTTCGTCCCGCGACGATCTCGGGCTGCCGCTGGTCGACTTCGCGCGCTACCCGGCGGTGTGGCGGCTCGATCGCGCGCGCGGGCGGGCGGAGGTGCTGGCGCGCGACGGGGCGGCGGCGGAGCGGCTGCTCGGGCGGCTGCGGCGCGACCCGATCCCCGTCGGAGAGCTGCGCGTCGGGGCGGCGCGCTGGGAGTGGAGCGACGAGGCCTATCGCGCGCGCGTGCGGCGGGTGCTCGAGTACCTCGAGGCGGGGGACGCCTATCAGGTGAACCTCGCGCACCGCCTGCGGGTGCCGTTGCCGGAGGCGGGCGTGGTGCCGCTGTGGCTGCGGCTGCGCGCGACGGCGCCGGCGCCGCTGGGAGCGTTTCTGTCTATCGGAAATGGCGAGGCGGCGATCGTCTCCAACACGCCCGAGCTCCTGGTGCGCGTGGGGGCCGACAGCGACGGGAGGCCGAGCCGCGGGGCGATCGAGACGCGGCCCATCAAGGGGACGCGGCGGCGCGGGGCGAGCGCCGACGACGACGCACGGCTGGGTGGCGAGCTGGAGGCGAGCGCCAAGGACGCGGCCGAGCACCTCATGATCGTCGACCTCGAGCGGAACGACCTCGGGCGCGTCGCCGAGACGGGGAGCGTGGTGGTGCGCGGGTGGCGGCGGCGGGTGGCGCTGCCGACGGTGCATCACCTGGTGTCGACGGTGGCGGCGCGGCTGCGGCCCGGCGTGGGGCTGGCGGAGATCCTGCGCGCGATCTTCCCGGGCGGGTCGGTGACGGGCGCGCCGAAGCTGCGGGCGATGGAGATCATCGACGAGCTCGAGGGGGTGCGGCGCGGGGTCTACTGCGGCGCGATCGGGTGGCTCGGGCCGGGGCAGCGCGCCGAGCTGGCGCTGGCGATCCGCACCGGGACGTGGACGCGCGAGGCGGGGGAGCTGGTGTGGCCCGTCGGGGGCGGCATCGTGGCGGACTCCGAGCCCGACGAGGAGCTCGAGGAGACGCGGGTGAAGGCGGCGGCGATCCTCCGCGCGATCGGCGCGTAGTGACGACGGAGAGGCCTACCAGTCGCGGGTGTCGTCGATGACCTCGGCGGCGTCGTCCTCGTCGAGGCCGCAGGCCGTGGCGAGCTGGAGGAGGGCGGCGTGGAGCTCCTCGGCTTCGATGGTGGAGATGAGGTCGCGGTCTTGGCGGCGGCGAGGGCGGCGCGCTTTCGACGAAGCGCGGCGGAGCGCGCGCGGGACTCGGCGCGCTCGGCGGCGCGCACCCCGTCGGCGTCGGCGTCCCACGCGGCCTGCGCGCGGTGCTGGTCGACGGCCGACCGCCAGGCGTCGGGGATGGGGCGCGCGGCGCGATCGGCGTCGGTGGGCGCGAGCTGCCCGACGGCGCGATAGGGGTTCTCGAGCGAGCGATCGATGCTGAAGAGGCAGGGGCGGTTGCGCCAGGTGTGGTGCGTGAGGAGGAGGAGCGCGCGCGCCTCGGGACGCGCGAGGAGCGCCGGGCCGACCTCGCTGCGTGGGCCCCGCCACGCCGAGACTCCGACGAGGAGCGGCTTCGACGGGGTGTCGTCGATGACGCGGCAGAGCGTCGCCTCTCCCTTGCCGAGCGGCACGAGGTAGATGGTCCCGACGGTGGAGGCTCGCGCGGCCATGGCCCCGCTATCATATCGGGATGCGGATGCGCGCGAAGCTGGCCGTCACGGTCGCGGTCGTGGTGGCGACGGTGGCGTGGCCGCGGGAGGGGATCGTGGGGAC
>Ga0272446_1000992_pt1 | contig 42677 bp, 37 predicted proteins | sample YNPCB0061_FD_194587 | JGI IMG/M metagenome (GOLD analysis project Ga0272446, IMG submission 194587) | Hot spring microbial mat communities from Yellowstone National Park, WY, United States - YNP-CB-006-1 | ecosystem: Environmental > Aquatic > Thermal springs > Hot (42-90C) > Sediment | place...
AAACTGTAACATAGTAGCCCAGGGACTCTGGGGAAGGGAAACCGCCTGTCAAGTCGTTCTGTCAGGGGTCTATGACCTAGACAAGTGGCGTGGGGCAGGAATGCCTAACTGTGAGGTTGGGAAGCCTGCGCTTTACCCGTAGGGTCAGCGTTGGGAGGATGTCACACTAGGGATCCCTCTAACCGCTGTTCTTCCCAGAGCTGGGCATAGAGACCGCCGCTGCGCAGCAACTGGGTGTGGGATCCCTGTTCCACCAGCCGTCCTTGATCCATCACCAAGATCCAATCTGCATCCACAATCGCCGTCAAGCGATGGGAAATCAAGATCACCGTTCGGGATCCCTGGCGCAAATTGTGCAGGATGGTATGGGCGGTTTCGTTATCCACACTGGAGAGGGCATCATCCAAAATTAACAGCGGTGCTGCGATCAAAAGCGCCCTGGCCAAAGCGGTACGTTGTCGCTGCCCCCCGGAGAGGGTAATCCCCCGTTCCCCCACCAAGGTGTCATAGCCCTGGGGAAAGGTCTCAATTTCTTGTGCCAAATGGGCCAGGCGGGCTACTCGTTTCACCTCTTCCAGACTGGCTTCCGGGCGACCGTAGCGAATGTTATCAGCGATGGTGGCACTAAACAAAAAACTCTCTTGGGGCACATAGGCAATAGCGCGGCGCAGGCTCTCCAGACTCAGGCGAGTAACATCCTGACCATCGAGAAAAAGCTGCTCCGGCTTAATTTCCAGTAACCGAGGAATGGCATTGGCCAAAGTGGTTTTGCCCGAACCCACCGCCCCCACCACTGCCACCATCTGCCCTGGGCTAATGTGAAAGCTGACCCGATCCAACGCCAGGCGATGGGAACCGGGATAAGCAAAACTGAGATGCACTGCTTTCACCTCCCCACGGGGATCCCTGAGTTCGAGGGGATCCTCCGGGTCGGCAATGGTTGGGGGCGTCTGCAAAATCGCCTCGATCCGATCCAAGCTCACCTGCCCCCGCTGATAAGCCGTAATCGTAAACCCCAGTAGTGCCGTGGGAAAGACCAACCGCTCCACATACAGCGTCAACGCCGAAAACGCCCCGATGGTAAGATTTCCTTGGGCAATTTGGGATCCCCCCAGCAGCAGCAGCACCAAAAAACTCAGACTCACCAAGGCCGTCAACGTGGGAAACAACCAGTTTCGGGTTGTGGCCAGATCCAGATTCGACTGGAGCAAGCGGCGGTTGCGCTGGGCAAACTCCCGTTGTTCATTGGCTTCCTGAGCATAGACCTTGATCAAGGTAATCCCATTCATATCCTCTTGAATCAAGGCACTCAGGGATCCCAAATCCTCTTGCACCTGGGCCTGTTGCTGTTGCAGTTTACCGCTGGTGGTTTTCACCAAAAGCAGCATCACGGGAAAAACCAGCAACACTAGGGTACTGAGGGAGACACTGATGGCAAACATGGCTGGCACTGTCATGGTGTAGGCAAACACCGTATTGGCCAAACTGAGAATGGCAAACCCCAGTAAGCGGCGAATATTGTCCACATCACTGGTGGCACGGGTGATCAAATCCCCAGTGGTTTGGCTGCCATAGTAGGAAGGGGGTAAGGTGAGCAGATGTTCAAACAGCTTTTGTTTGAGGTCAAACTCCACCTGGCGTCCCACCCCAAACATCCACACCCGCGACAAAGTACGGATCCCCATCATCAGGGTGGACAGCCCCAAGACCATCAGGGCAAACCCGCCAATCTCCCCCCAGTTTGTCCCCTGTCGGGATCCCAAGCTATCAATCGCCCCCTTGAGATACCAGGGTAAAAACACCGACAAACCATTCACCATCAGCAAAGCGCCAATCCCTAGCCAGAGCTTGTGTTGGTAGGGTTGAACGTAAGCCGCCAGTTGTTGCAAGTGAGTCCGGGCCATAGGATGCTCAAAGAGGCTGCTTTTCCACTCTGACACACCAGCCAACGCCTCGTGCCAACAGCTTCACCCATCCCCAGAGCGATGATAACCACTCCACCTCTCGAAATAGAGTAAGTCTACAAAAACTCTGTCTGAGCAGACATCGGGCTTTGAGAATAGAGAGAAACAGACGACCCTTTTTTTTGACATTGGGATCTGTTTAGGTGGGGATGGGGTCATGAGGATCCCGACCCCAGGGAGTGGTGGGCCACATTTCGCCGTATCCATCCCTATCTGCAGGACGTGGATTCAAGAACTTCGGATCCCCCCTCGGATGCACCTCAGGATTGAATCAGAATCAGCACTACGCCTTCTTCTTTTCAAATTCCAACAAAGAACTGAGGACATGGGCGAAAAACCGACCTAGAATAGGGAGCAATGCTGCAAAAGGAGTTATTCCCGTGGTCAGAGCCTTAATTCAAGGGGTTGGGGTAGCCATGTTAATGGCGAGTCTGTATTTTATTGGGGATGAGATTAGCTTCTCCAGCCGCTGGTGGGGGATCCCGGCTTCCAGTACAGTATTGTGTCTGGGATTGGGCTTCTGGGGACTCTTTAGCCGCTGGCCCATGGCTCTCAATGCTCTCCTGATTGGGGCGGGAGTGGGATTAGTCTTCTACAACAGCCATATTTGGATGAATCCCGTCACCCTGAAGGAGCTGATCATCGCCCTTTCTCTGGCCATTGGCGGGCTGAAACTCTTGACATTTCGGGCCTCGGATTTGGACTTCTAGGTGATTTCTCGATAACTGCCAGATGGCTTCTCAATGATATTTTCGATATTTTCCTTGCTACAGTGAGGCAACGGCTGTTGACGCTGTAACGTTATTGCCCATTGTTCTTTAATCTCCATGTTTGCTTGTGTTGGTGCTGCAACTCTCCTCGGACTGCAAGCTTTAGCTGTGACGGTTGAAGTGGATGTGGCTGGGGGCTTACCCCAGGTGGTGATTGTGGGTTTGCCCGATGGCGCCATCCAAGAAGCGCGGGAGCGGGTGCGAGCCGCAATCAAAAACACTGGGCTGATGGTGCCCCAACGCAAAATTGTGATCAACCTGGCCCCGGCGGATTTACGCAAAGAGGGATCCAGTTTTGACCTCCCCATTGCCATCGGGATCCTGGCTGCTTCCGAACAACTGCCAGGAGTGGGGTTAGAAAAGACCCTTGTGGTGGGGGAATTGGCCCTAGACGGATCCCTGAGACCGGTTGCTGGGGTATTGCCGATGGTGGCGGCAGCACGGCGTTTGGGTTACGAGCGGGTGATTGTGCCCACAGCCAATGGGGAAGAAGCGGCAGTGGTACAAGGGGTACGGGTTTATGCCCTCAGAACCCTGTCAGAGGTTGTGGCCATGCTCAACGGTAGTCAAGCTGTGATACCCATTACCCTGGATCCCAGCCAGATCAAGCCCCAGGAGCAGCCCAGTGGGTGGGATTTGCGGGATGTCAAGGGACAACACCTGGCGCGGCGGGCCTTGGAGATAGCAGCAGCCGGCGGGCATAACCTCCTCTTGGTGGGCAGTCCTGGCGCCGGCAAAACCATGTTAGCGAAACGGCTGCCGGGGATCCTCCCCCCCCTGAGTTGGGAAGAAATGTTAGAGATCACGCAAATTTATTCAGCGGCGGGATTATTGCGGCAAAATGCCGTCGCACAAGGGAAAGCCAGTCTGATCACCGAGCGTCCCTTTCGTGCCCCCCATCATTCCGCCTCGTCCGTAGCCTTGGTGGGGGGTGGCTCCTATCCCCGTCCTGGGGAGATTTCCTTGGCCCATCGGGGATCCCTCTATCTTGATGAATTGACCGAATTTCGCCGCGAAGTCCTGGAGGTGCTGCGCCAACCCTTAGAAGACGGGGTTGTCACCATTTCTCGGGCCAAGCTCTCCCTGGAATTTCCCGCCCAAACCACCCTGATTGCCTCCACCAATCCCTGTCCCTGCGGCTTCTTTGGGGATCCCGTCATGGCCTGTACCTGCAGCCCGCAAAAACGGGAGCAATACTGGGCCAAGCTCTCCGGGCCCCTGCTGGATCGCATCGACCTCCATGTCCGGGTCAGCCGTCTCAAACCTGAAGAAATCGTCAGCGCCAAAGAGGGGGAGCCGTCCGCCGTGGTGCGAGCGCGGGTTATCGCTGCCCGACAACGGCAAGCGGAGCGGTTTCAAGGACTGCCAGGGATCCGCTGCAATGCCCAGATGCAGAGTCCCCATTTACGCCAGTGGTGCGCCTTGGATCCCGCCTGCCAGAGCCTTTTGGAAGGGGCGATTCGCAAATTGGGGTTATCGGCACGGGGGAGTGACCGCATTCTCAAAGTTGCCCGTACCATCGCCGACCTCCAGGGCAGCACCGCCATTCAGCCCCCCCACATCGCCGAAGCCATTCAATACCGCAGCCTAGATCGGAGCGGATCCCTGGGATAGACTCTCGCCCTCATTGATTGCTACATCTGTGTTACATCTGTGTTACACCTGTGTTACACCTGTGTTACTGTCGTTCTACTACTGAGCTCCTTGAGATCCTGGGGCGTATTCCCCACGGTCACATCTGGTTCCTGGGGTGCCGGATAGCGAATCCGTTCGTGATGGGATTGTTGCCACACCTCAATGAAGGTTTCCCGAATCACATCCAGTTCCGCCAAGGTCAAGCCACTCTCAGCCAACTGTCCATCCTGCCAGCGGGCGTGAAAAATCCGATCCACCGTAGCCAGAGCCTCTGCCGTCACAGCAGCAGACAAGCAGTCCCGGGATCCCAAACTGCGCAGAGCCGCTTCGCAGGCATCAGCGAGCATGACAATGCCCGTTTCCCGACTTTGGGGGATAGGGCCGGCATAACGAAAATCCGCTTCCAGAACAGGGGGATCCCCCTCTCGCTGCTGGGACTTAGCTTTGTGATAGAAATAGGCGATGCAAATTGTGCCTTGATGCTCCGGAATAAAAGCCTGAATGGCTGAAGGGAGGTGATGCTTTTGGGCCAACTTCAGACCATCGCTGACATGATCTTTGATGATCGCCGTGCTGCGATAGGGATCATTGAGCTGATCATGGGGATTGGGGCGACCCATTTGATTCTCAATAAAGTATTCTGGGTGCAGCATTTTGCCAATATCGTGGTAGAGCGTCCCTGTGCGCACCAGTTCAGCATTTGCCCCGAGTCTTTGGGCTGCCCGTTCCGCCAGACTGGCCACAAACAAGGTGTGCTGAAAGGTGCCGGGAGCTTGACTAGCCATTTGCCGCAGCAAAGGGCGATTGGGATTAGCCAGCTCCAGCAGCCGCACCGGCGTAATCAAATCAAACAAGCGCTCCAAATAAGGACTCGCCCCCAACGCCACAATCGTCCAGCCCAGGCCCGTTCCTCCCGTTAAAGCCAACACCGATAACTCCACCCCTGCCCCCGTTACCAGTGCCAGGACTCCCTGCACCCCCACTTGCAGCACAGCAGCCCCACCCCCCAAAATGGCCAGTTCCTCCCGGGAGCGCAGCCGCTCCGCCAGCACTGCCGCCACCGCACTCCCCGCCAGCACCGGCACAAAGGTAAGGATCGACACCGGCACACTCACTGGCAAAAGGATGGCTTGTCCCGCCACCAACAGCAGCCCCAACCGCCGCCCATAATAGCTACTCACCAACAAGGCCACCGCCGGCAAGGAAGACAAAGCCACCCCAAAGGGAATCGCCAAAGCCGGTACTGTCAACGTCAGCAGCAGCAGCAGCAGCCGGTCGCGATTGCGCAAGGACAAACCCAAGCGGGGGTAAATCAAGCGAAAAGCCACCAGGGATCCCGAAAGCAAGAGGGTCAGCCCCCAGAGACTGCGAAAATTGATCCGCCGTTGCGTGAGGTGGAAATGATCCAAGATCAGAAACACCTCTGGGGTAATCTCCTGATCAGCGGCCACAATCACATCTCCCGCCGCCACCCGAATGGTCACAGGGGGAATTTGACCTGCCGCCGCTTCCGAACGCAAACGAGTCTGCACTGGATCAACAATCAGGTTCGCTTGGGTAGACTGCTCCAACCAGAACACAAGCAGCGGGCGCAATGGCACCAAAAAACCATCACTCAGATCATTGAGTTGGGTTTGGATCCCCTGACCTTTGAGAGCAGGGGGTAAGCCAGGACTGATGCCCCCATGGATCAGGCGCTCCTGAGCCCGCCGCACCACTTGCCCCAGCCGCTGCCACTGAGAGTCGGTTAAATCAAGTAGGGATCCAGAAGCTTCAGGGATCCCAGCTTCCGCCATAGCCTCAACCACCTCAGGATAGACCTGCCGTGCCTGCTCGAGTCGAGTCAAGACAGCCCCAAAGGCAGGGGATTGAGTCAACCGCTGCCACTGGGCCTGGGCTGTCAGAGCTAGCTCATCCTGGGGATCCCCCTCACCCTGGAGAAAGGCTTGCCATGTGGCTTCCGGGATCCGGCGCAGATAAGCTTGTACCGGGATCGTGAGTAATTCCGTAGACACCAAAGGCAGAACCCCCGCCCGTTGTCGCCAGGTCTCACCCAGAGAGAGCCACCGCTCCAACTCCTGCCGCATCACGTGATTAGCCTGGGGGTCCATCTGCCACACCGGAATCGCCTGATCCCGTGCCTGCCGCCGTAGCTTTTCCGTAGCAATCGGATCCTCAATCGTTGCTGCTTCCGGAGCTATCAGCGTTTCTGGGGCACGACTGCCAACACTCAAATGCGGCTCATTGTAATAGGGGATCCCGTAAACCCCCACCATAACCGCCACCGTCAAGCTGTAAAACATCACCTGGCGGGAGCGCAAAAACTTGACGCGCTGTCGATCGTGACGAGGGGGCTGCACCGGGGATCCCAGCCAGCTTTGCCACTGCTGGCAGAAATGGAGTGATCTCAGAGAAAGTCGTTGGTAGAAAGCTTCACCAAGAGGAATAGACATAGCATCCGCAGACCGGGTCAAGGCACCGGCTTTCTTTTACTGTAGCTCATAACCAAAAATCCCCTAACCGAAGTTAGGGGATCCCAAATCAAGCTATAGGATTAGCTTTGCCTTAGCTTTCAACGATTAGCCATTGATGGCAGGAGCAGACTCAACAGCAGCCAAGTCGAGGGGGAAGTTGTGAGCATTGCGCTCGTGCATCACTTCCATACCCAAGTTAGCGCGGTTGATCACGTCAGCCCAGGTGGCAACCATACGACCGTTGGAGTCAACAATAGACTGGTTGAAGTTGAAACCGTTCAGGTTGAAAGCCATGATGCTCACACCCAAAGCGGTGAACCAGATGCCCACAACAGGCCAAGCAGCCAGGAAGAAGTGCAAAGAGCGGCTGTTGTTGAAAGAAGCGTATTGGAAGATCAACCGACCAAAGTAGCCGTGAGCGGCAACAATGTTGTAGGTTTCTTCTTCTTGACCGAACTTGTAACCAGCGTTTTGAGACTCTTCTTCAGAGGTTTCCCGGATCAAGGAAGAGGTCACCAAGGAACCGTGCATGGCAGAGAACAAAGCACCACCGAACACACCCGCAACACCCAACATGTGGAAGGGATGCATCAGGATGTTGTGCTCAGCTTGGAACACCAACATAAAGTTGAAAGTCCCAGAGATGCCCAAAGGCATGCCATCAGAAAAAGAACCTTGACCGATGGGGTAGATCAAAAACACAGCGGTAGCAGCAGCCACAGGAGCAGAGTAGGCAACGGCAATCCAAGGACGCATGCCCAAGCGATAGCTCAATTCCCATTCGCGACCCATGTAGCAAGCCACACCCAACAAGAAGTGCAGCACAATCAGTTGGTAGGGACCACCGTTGTAGAGCCACTCATCCAAGGAAGCAGCTTCCCAGATGGGGTAGAAGTGCAGACCAATAGCAGCAGAAGAAGGCACCACAGCGCCAGAAATAATATTGTTGCCATAGAGCAAGGAACCGGAAACAGGCTCGCGGATCCCGTCAATGTCCACCGGAGGAGCACCGATGAAGGCAATCACAAAGCAGGTGGCAGCGGTCAAGAGGGTGGGGATCATCAACACACCGAACCAGCCAATGTAAAGGCGATTGTCGGTAGAAGTAACCCACTCACAGAACTGCTCCCACACGTTGCCGGCAGCGCGGCGACGAACTAGGGTAGTCATGATAATGTCTCCGAAGAGATGAATAATTACAGTTCTTACTCTACAGGGCAATGTAAAGTTACGTCAAGTCCTTATCTCAGGTTTTTAAGATTCTTATGCATCCCGGCTGGATCCTAGGCATGACCACGGTTACAAAGGCGTTGGGGCTAGCGATTGGGGAGGATGCTGGCACTGGATGCCACCGCTTCCACCGTCAAGCCTGGTTGCTGGATCGGCAGATGGCTGCGTGCCTTCATCCCTGTTTGCAAGCTTTCATGCCAAAGCATCTCTCTTGGCGGGATTGTATTGGGGTAGCGGTCGCGATGGGGCCAGGGAGTTTTACCGGGACTCGTTTAGGGGTCACCGTGGCGCGGACCTTGGGACAGACCTTGGGGATCCCGGTTTACGGTTTTTCAGCATTGGCAGCCCTGGCCTGGGGACATCAGGGGAGGGTGGGAGTGTATGTAGATGCCCAGCGGCAGGAGTGGTTTGGCGGGATCTATACCCAACAGGGATCCCGGATCACGGTGGTTGTGCCTGAGCAGCTCTGGAGCCATCAGCAGTGGCAGGAGCAGCTGGAGCAGAACCAAGTGAGGACTGTTTTGTGCTTGGACGATGCCGTGGCTGCCGATGTCTTAGCGCTTCATCTCGTTGAAATGGCAGCCATAGATGCCAGTCTAGGAGTCCGCTGGGCAGATTCCTGGTCCAAGGTTGTCCCCATCTACAGTCGCCGCCCCCCCATTGGTCAAGGCTAGCAAGCATCAAACCGCCACAGGTTTTTCCAGGGATTTTTCTTGGTAGAGCCGTTCTGCCAAAGCTTCCAGTTGAAACCCAGGTGGAAACTCATTGCGTTCCCGAATCCGCTGCAAAACTTCTTCCGGCAGGGTCACCCCCAAAAAACGCCCTAGCCCGCCGACAATATCCCCTTTGTCAACCAATCCCGCCACGGATCCCGTAGCCGTGAGAACAACCAAACGGGGTAGGTTATGTTTAACCAGGCAGTAAACCACCTCCAGGAGACTTGCCTCCTCGGGTACCGAAGGCACATCTGCCAAAGATTCCACCAACCTCAGCAGGGGCTGATGCTCCCATTCCCCCCGATCCAGGGTGCGTAACCGCTCACTGTGGACTAGACCTCGGTAGCGACCATCGGCTTCGGCAAAATAAACCTCAGTTTTTTCTGCCAAGATCAAATAGCGATCCACAAATTCCCGCACACTCATGTTGGCATCCACCACCCGAAACTGGCGAGTCATCACCTCCTTGGCCTTGAGGGTTAGGAGGGCTGTTTGCAGTTGGCTGTACTGCATATAGTTGCGGGCATTGTTCAGAATAAAAATCCCCATCAAGATCAGCCACAACCCAGACAAGCTGCCGCGAATCAAGATCAAATAGCCCCCCAGTCCAGCAAACCCATAGCCAAGCCACTGCCCGCTGCGAGCGGCCCAGCGCGTCCCTTTTTGGGGATCCCCAGTCATGCCCCAGACAATCGCCCTGAGAATTTGTCCGCCATCGAGGGGTAACCCAGGCATCAAATTAAACAGTCCAATCACCCCATTGACAGAAGCCAAGTACCCCAAACCATCACGGAGAGGTGTGTTATTCACCATCAGACTCAGCAACAACAGCAATGCAGCCAGACTCAAGCTCAGGGCTGGCCCCGCCACCGCCACCCAAAAAGCCCCCCAAGCCTGGCGAGCGTCCCGGTCCAAACTGGCCATACCCCCAAAAATAAACAGGGTGATGGAGTTGACCCGGATCCCCTGGGACTGGGCTACCACGCTGTGGGCCAGCTCGTGAGCCAAAACCGAGCCAAATAACCCCACAGCCATTGCTACCCCCCCCCCTACCGCCGCCAAAGGAGACAACCCAGGGTAGGCAGCAGCTAGATTGACACTATAGGAAAACGTCATCAAGCCAGCAATGGGCACCCAAGAATAATCGATGTAAAAAGGGATCCCCAGCAGATTACCAAAGCGCCATCCGGTTTTCATTGTGTGAATTGTTCCCCCGGAGGACTGCTTTTCTATTATAGTGAGTCCCCTGAGGGAGCATCCGCATCCCCTTGGGGATCCCGAGTTTGGGTCAGGGTTTGCTTGAGTCCAAACAGAATCCACAGATTGGTAATCGTCAAAAAAGCCTCAGCACTCCCATGTAAAACATCCACATTCGCCAAGTTGGTGTGCTCATGCCATTGGGCATAGATCCCTGCCGGAATCGTCACCCCCACAAAAACTAACAAAAAGCTGAAACCGAGCTTAAGAGCGCGGGGAGCACGGGGGATCCGCCACAGAAACCCAAGAAAGACTAAATAGGGAAACAAGGAAATGGCAAAAAGGCTACTGGGATCCCAGATCACGTTTGGGTCTCCTGCTTCCAAATCCAAAAAGCCGCCGCGGCCAAGGTGGTATTGCCTACAACAGTCATGGCTGCTTGCAGCGTCACCAGATCCGCCAAACGCGGATCATTGTCGAACAAATGCCACGTAATCGCACACATCGCACTGACCAAGGCAGGTAGCATCCCCCAAGCTAACCAGCGCCATACCTGCCAGCGGGGATGGGATGCAATCCGTGCGATCACCCAGATTGCCGCCATCCACTCCACCACACTGGCCATGTGGATCCACCAAGTCGGTAAAGAAAGAGCGTGCATCTGAGGGCAACAACCAACCCCTCCAGTCTATACCCAGCTGTCAATCTCAGCAGCCCTTCCCAAGCCGTTCCCACAGTCGGAATCACCCCACAAAAAAATCCCTGACCCACAGGCCAGGGATCCCGATGTTTCTCTCAGGTCAAGTCAGGGCTTTAACCGAACTGAGACGCCGTCGAAGCAATTAAGAACGCCGCGTAGGTCAGAATATACCCCACCGTAAAGTGAGCCAGACCCACCAACCGACCTTGCACAATGGACATCGCCACCGGCTTATCCCGCCAGCGCACCAGTTTTGCCAGGGGTGTACGCTCATGGGCCCACACCAAAGTCTCGATCAACTCTTGCCAGTAACCGCGCCAGCTAATCAAGAACATGAACCCAGTTGCCCACACCAAGTGCCCAAACAAGAACATCCACGCCCACACAGCCAGATTATTCATGCCGTAGGGATTGTAGCCATTGATCAGCTGAGCAGAATTAGCCCAGAGGTAATCCCGCAACCAACCCATCAAATAGGTAGAGCCTTCGTTAAATTGAGCCGTGTTCCCGCTCCACAGCGCCAGATGCTTCCAGTGCCAGTAGAAAGTCACCCAGCCAATGGTATTCAGCATCCAGAACATCGCCAGGTAGAAAGCATCCCAGGCAGAGATGTCGCAGGTACCGCCCCGACCAGGGCCATCACAAGGGAAGCTATAGCCGAAATCTTTTTTATCCGGCATCAGCTTCGAGCCACGAGCATCCAACGCCCCCTTGACCAAGATCAAAGTGGTGGTGTGCAGACCCAGAGCAATGGCGTGGTGCACCAAAAAGTCACCGGGGCCAATGGGCAAGAACAAAGAACCACTGGGATCATTGATCGCCTGCAACCAACCAGGTAGCCAGACATTACCGGCATTCGGCCAAGCCGTACTGGCAAGACTGTCAGGATTCGACAACAGCACATCCATGCCGTAGATCATCTTGCCGTGAGAGGCTTGAATAAACTGGGCAAAAACAGGCTCAATCAAGATTTGTTTTTCAGGGGTACCAAAAGCCTGCATGACATCGTTGTGCACATACAGCCCCAAGGTATGGAAGCCCAGGAATAGAGACACCCAAGAAAGGTGGGAGATAATCGCTTCCTTGTGATCCAGAACCCGTGCCAAGACATTGTTCTTATTGGCCACCGGGTCATAGTCCCGGACAAAGAAGATCGCCCCGTGAGCAAAAGCCCCCACCATCAAGAAACCAGCAATGTACTGGTGATGGGTATAGAGCGCCGCTTGAGTGGTGAAATCCTTAGCCATATACACATAGGGCGGCAGGGAGTACATGTGCTGAGCCACCAACGAGGTCACCACACCCAAAGAGGCCAAAGCCAGACCCAATTGGAAGTGTAGAGAATTGTTGATAGTGTCGTACAGCCCTTCGTGCCCCGCGCCCAGCAGACCGCCAAAAGGCGTGCCTTGGGGAGGATTATGACCCCGCAGGATCTCCCGGATGCTGTGCCCAATCCCCCAGTTGGTGCGATACATATGACCCGCAATGATGAAGATCACCGCAATCGCCAAATGGTGGTGAGCCATATCGGTCAACCACAGGGACTGGGTATTGGGGTCAAACCCACCCAAAAACGTCAGGATAGCCGTACCTGCCCCTTCCGCCGTGCCAAAAGCATGGCTAGTGGTATCCGGGTTTTGAGCATACACCGCCCAATCCAGAGTAAAGAAGGGCTTGAGACCCGCCGGGTGGGGCATCGTAGTCAAGAAATTATCCCAACCCACATGCTGACCGCGAGACTCAGGAATAGCCACATGCACCAAGTGTCCCGTCCACGCCAGAGAGCTAACCCCAAACAAACCCGCCAAATGGTGGTTCAACCGGGACTCAGCATTCTTAAACCAAGCCAGAGAAGGACGGAAGCGAGGTTGCAAATGCAGCCAGCCCGCAAACAAGAACAAAGTGGCCAACACCAACAGGCCTACCGCGCCGGAGTAAAGATCGGCATTGGTGCGTAGACCGATGGTGTCAAACCAGTAGTAAAGACCAGAATAAGCCGCATTCACCGGATAGGAGCCGCCTTCCTGGGTAAAGGCTTCCACCGCTGCTTGTCCAAAATGGGGATCCCAAATGGCGTGAGCGATGGGGGTGACCCCCGTAGGATTAGCGACCCACTGTTCATAGTTTCCTTGCCAGGCAATATGGAACACATTTCCAGATGCCCAGAGGAAGATAATGGCCAAATGACCGAAATGGGTGGCAAACAACTTTTGATACAAGCCTTCTTCGGTCATGCCATCGTGGCTTTCAAAATCATGAGCCGTGGCGATCCCGTACCAAAGCCGCCGGGTGGTCGGGTCTTGGGCCAGATCCTGGCTAAATTGAGGAAAACGAGTTGCAGTTGTCATAGAGATTCCTCCTTTAACCCAGGGCACCGAAACGCGCTAAGAAGAATGCCCACGTGGTGACAATCCCCCCTAGCAGGTAGTGCGCCACACCGACAGCACGACCCTGGATGATACTGAGCGCCCGGGGCTGAATGGCAGGGCCAAGCTTCAGCTTGTTGTGGGCCCAGACAATGGACTCAATCAGTTCTTGCCAGTAGCCGCGACCACTAAACAGGAACATTAAACTAAAGGCCCAGATGAAGTGAGCACCCAGGAAGAGCAAGCCATAGGCAGACAAGCCACTGCCGTAGGAGTTAATCACCTGCACCGCTTGGGCCCAGAGGAAGTCCCGCAACCAGCCGTTGATATTCACGGCACTGGCGGCAAAGTTCCCCCCGGTAATGTGGGTAATCGCCCCATCGGCGCCGACGGTGCCCCAAATGTCCGACTGCATCTTCCAAGAAAAGTGGAAAATCACAATGGAAATGCAGTTATACATCCAGAACAAGCCCAGGAAAACGTGATCCCAACCGGAGACTTGGCAGGTACCGCCGCGACCAGGGCCATCGCAGGGGAAGCGGAAACCCAGATTGGCTTTGTCCGGGATCAACCGAGAGCTACGGGCAAACAACACACCCTTGAGCAAAATCAACACCGTGATGTGAATGGTCATGGCGTGGATGTGGTGCACCATGAAATCCGCTGTCCCTAAGGTCATGGGCATCATGGAGATTTTGTCCCCGATGGTGATCATCTCCCCACCGAAAATGGGACTGACACTGGCACTCACCAAAGGAGCAGTGCTGTCCATCACATGGCTGTGGATGTTTTGCAGCCATTGGGCAAAGATGGGCTGCAGTTGGATCCCTGTATCCGAGAACATATCTTGGGGACGGCCCAGGGCTTGCATCGTGTCGTTGTGGACATAGAAGCCGAAGGCGTGGAAACCCAAGAACAAGCACACCCAGTTGAGGTGAGAGATAATCGCATCCCGGTGGCGAATCACCCGATCCAAGACGTTGTTTTGATTCAAGGCTGGATCATAGTCCCGCACCATAAAGATCGCCCCATGAGCTGCCCCACCCACAATGAAGAAGCCTCCCAGCCACATGTGGTGGGTGAAGAGGGAGATTTGGGTGGCGTAGTCAATCCCCATGTAGGGATAGGGGTTCATGGCATACATGTGCTGAGCCACAATCACACTGATGGATCCCGTCAGGGCCAAGTTGATCGCCAATTGGGCGTGCCATGAAGTGGTCAGGGTTTCATAGAGACCTTTGTGACCTTCCCCTGTGAAGGGCCCTTTGTGGGCTTCCAACAGTTCTTTGATGCTGTGGCCGATGCCCCAGTTGGTGCGGTACATATGACCTGCCACGATGAACATCACCGCTAAGGCCAAATGGTGGTGGGCTTGATCCGTCAGCCACAACGCACCGGTCTGGGGGTTGAGACCCCCCTTGAAGGTGAGAAAGTCGGCATACTCTCCCCATTGCAGGGTAAAGAAGGGCGCTAACCCCTTGGCAAAGCTGGGGAACTGCTCCGCCATCAAGGCCGGATTGAGGATGAATTCATGGGGCAAAGGAATATCTTTGGCCGCCACACCTGCATCCAACAGCTTGTTGATGGGCAAAGAAACGTGAATTTGGTGCCCAGCCCAAGCCAAAGATCCCAGACCCAACAGACCAGCTAGGTGGTGATTGAGCATGGATTCCACATTTTGGAACCACTCCAGTTTGGGTGCCCGTTTGTGGTAATGGAACCAACCCGCAAACAGCATCAAACCAGCCATCACCAAGCCGCCGATGGCAGTACAGAAAAGCTGAAATTCGTTAGTAATCCCCGCAGCTCGCCAGAGATGGAACAGTCCAGAGGTAATCCGGATCCCCTCAAAGCCGTCGCCCATGTCCATATTGAGGATTTCTTGACCAAAAACCGGCCAGACAACTTGGGCGCTGGGGTGAACATGAATGGGATCAGCCAACCAAGCGGAATAATTGGAAAACTGAGCGCCATGGAAATACATCCCGCTCAACCAAACAAACACCACCGCTAAGTGGCCAAAATGGGCAGAAAAAATTTTCCGAGAAACGTCTTCTAAATCAGAAGTATGACTGTCAAAGTCGTGGGCAAGAGCATGGAGGTTCCAGATCCAGGTGGTGGTTTTGGGCCCCCGTGAAAGGCTACGGTCGAAGTGTCCCGGCTTAGCCCATTTCTCAAACGAGGTGGGAACCGGATCCACGTCCACTGTCACCTTGACTTTTGGCTCTCGCTCCTTTGGCGTGGTTGTCATCAAGAACTCCTCTCTTGCGACAAGGAACGATTTCAAAGTAGCCTACCTTGCTGAAAGAGAAAGGTGCTGCCACTCAACGCAGCTTCACCCACTCTGATCCCAGAAAGGACAAGGCATACATGGCATTATAGGTCAGGTTCGATAGACCCCCTTTCCCTTAACAATAATTAAGATGGGGATCCCCGATCAGCCCTAGGTTTCCGGGATCCCTAGCCCATTTTTGTGTGGAAAAGATTAAAGATTGTAAAGAATATTGACGGAGACTGGGATGGGGGTGTGGGGCTAGCCCTGGAGTTTGCGGATCACGGCGCTCAATTGGTCGTAGTCATCCCGGAGAAGAATACTGAGGTGGCGCCCGACTTTCACTAGCCAAGGGCGGTCGTAATGGTGAATCCGCCAGCAGTAACGAATGGTGGCGGCGAGGAGTTCATCGCTGGGGATCCCGCTGACCTGACGGAGGCTGCGCAGAAATTCCAGATTTTCGCTGCGCCGTTGCACCTCCTCTGGGGTGCAGGCATAGATGGCTTGGTGAATTTGGGGCGGGCGGGGGGGGAGGTAGTGGTGGTCTCGCTGGGAGTCCCTAAATCCGATGATCACCGCTTGAAACTCGGTTTTGAGCATGGCAAAGATTTGCGGTTGCTGCAGGCGTAATTCTTGGGTGGTCAGGCCTAAGGCGCGGGCCCGGTGCAGGGAATCAATGGGAGCCATCCTCCCTTGGCTGACAACCCCATAGATCCAATGCCCACTCTCTTCGTCCTGGGCTTTGACCCAACTTCCCAACGGTGGCAGATCCGGAAAACCCAAGTTTTCGGGTTCGAGACACTCCCCCCAAAAGTCTTGGGTGCTGCTGGCAATGACTTCAGCAAAGGGCTTATCCATGGCGCGGCTCCAATCCAGCCAGAAGGGAATGGGGTTCAACCTCAGCCCACACCTGCCGCAGCAGGGTCTGGGGATCCTGCCCCCGCCACCAGCCGTATTTTTGCATATGCTTTTGCAATCGCTGCTTCACCTGACAACTGCTCCACCAGGCCAAGACCCCATAGACAGACTCACTCCCCCATCCCCACTGCCACAACCCATGGGCCAAAGCAGCCACCACCACATTCAAGACAATCGCTTGGCTCACCGATCTCCATAACCGCCAGCTGAAGGGCAGACGATAGGTGCGGTGAAACTGCCACATCAGCCCCACATCCCCCCCTAAGCTAATCAGTCCATCCAGCATCGGCACAACAGTCCACAACACAGCCTTGATCCCAATCCACAGCCACAGGGCGGGAAACGGCTGATTCAGAAGATGCTGCACCTGTTGCTGCTGCCAGCGACTTAACCCCCGCAGGACGGAGATCCGAATCAAACGTTCCCCTTCCTGGGCAATCACCGTTCCAAGCTGTTGGCGTAAAGACTCCACCTGCGGGGGCGGGTATTCCCAGGTTTCCGTCACCCGTCCATCCAGCCAGACCTGCCGGACTTTGTAGGGGGATGGAGCCGCGGCAACCAAAAAGATCTGTTCGGGTTTGATCCAGTCCCGTAGGGTGGCACTTGTGAGTTGCCCGTAGATCAGCTCCCGGTCACAGCTGGGGTATAAATCCACCTTATTGAAGACCAAAAACAACGGCTTCCCCACCCGCCGCAGCGCCAGTAAAGCCTCATACTCCTGCTGAGAGAGATCCCCACTGATCACAAACAAGATCAAATCCGCGCGTTCAGCCTCCGACCACGCCAATTGAGATCGGGTTTCCCCACCGACCTCCCCCAAACCTGGTGTGTCCACCAGCTCAACCTGAATCCTCGCTTTCGTACCCTGCCAGCCCACCACCGCTGGCTTTTGAGTGACCCCATTCAAAGGCCCCGTCCTGAGGAGGGGAGATCCCACCAGGGCATTGATCAGCGCCGACTTGCCCCGGTTCACCAAACCAAACACCGCAATCCGAAATCGCCTCTGCTTCATTTTCCGCTGCCACCCCTGCAGCGCTCGGGATCCCGACCAGTTTTCTGCTTCCCCAAGAAGATCCAAAACCTGCTGATTGGAAACGGCCATAGTCACCCCACCCTGCTCTGAAGGATACTCTGGAATCAGCCATCCCGCTTCGGTTTATCTCGGGTTTATGCTGCGTCCCCTCAGTGCCGATTTACAATCCTGGCACCACCATCCCCTCCACCAACGCTGGCAGCAGTGGCAGACCCTCCAAACCCTATGGACAACTGTTGTGGGATCCCAGGTCAGCCAGCACACCCAACCCCTCCGCACCCACAATGCCACCCTCTATGTGGCCACCTCCAGCGCCGCCTGGGCCCAAAACCTGCGTCTGCAACGCCGCCTCATCCTCGAAAAACTCAACCCCCTCCTGCCCCAGCCCCTCAGGGATATTCACTTTTCCACCAGCCACTGGCTCTCCTCAGAAGCCCGGGAATTGAGTCAGGAATTGGGTAATTCCGGTCATGCTTTTATTGCTCCCCCCCCCCAGCCCCCTGCCGCTGCTCCCCCCCCCACCCCCCAAGCCGCCTTTCAACGCTGGGCCCACAAAATCAAAACCCTGCAAACAGCCTCCTACCATCCCTGTCCCTGCTGCCACACCCCCACCCCCAACCAGGAACTGCAGCGCTGGGGCCATTGCTGCTTCTGCCACTATCTCCAGCCCCATTAAAATATTAACTTTTGTAAAAAACTTGCCAGCAAGGCAGTGGAGTCGCTATTGTGGTTCAATACCTGGGTCAACCAACACCGAGAGTATATGAGTACACCCTTATCGTCATCAGGAGCGGAGTCAAAGCAGAAAGTAACTTTCTATCTGACCCCCGAAGTTCACCACAGCCTCAAGGTTCGTGCCGCTATTGAATCGGAAGCCATGTCTGCCTTGGCAGAGCGGGCCCTCCAGTTCTACCTGGCCCATGCTGAGATTGTGGAAGGAGTTTTGGGATCCAGCCATCAAGTACACCATTGTCCAGCGTGTGCTCATCCCTTTGTGATTCGCACTGGTCAGGTTGAGTCCCTGCCCCAAGCTGCCCAAGCAGTTTTGGAAGAGGAAGACCTCAATCCTTGGGATCCGTCCAAGACCCTGATCACCTGCTCTTGAGTTTTCACTGGTTCTCACCACGTTTTGTTGATAGGGCATTTCCTGCACAGCCAAGTCTGTGGGAGGCGTTTTGTTTCTTTTTTGTGGTTTTTTGTGGTTTTTTGTGGTTGGGTGCTTATGCAAGAGCTAGAAGTTCTTATTCAAGCTCAATACCCACTGATTTACCTCCTCACTTCGGAAGAAGAGCGGGCGGAAGAATCCTTGGCTTCTATGGTGCGGCATCGCACTCCTCCCCGGCGGCTGTTTAGTTGGACAGTGACGCGGGGATTGGTGGAATATGGTCAGCCTCGCCATGTCACCCAGCACAACACCCAGTCTCCTCAGCCTGCCCTGCAGTGGGTCATTGACCAGAAAGACCCAGGTGTTTTCGTCTTCAAGGACTTGCACGACTTTCTGGACAACGCCGAAGTGCGTCGCTGGTTACGGGATGCGGTCAGTGCCCTCAGACACACCCACAAGACCATTATTCTCATGTCTCCGATTCAGGTCATTCCTCCGGAGCTGGAAAAAGAAGTGGTGGTGGTGGAGTTCAATTTGCCCACCGCCCAAGAGCTAGGCAGAGTCTTACAGCGTCAACTGGAGTCTATGTCTCGTCCGGGCAAGCCGCCTGTGACGCTGACAGAGTCTACCCGTGAAAAGTTGATTAGTGCTGCCTTGGGCTTGACTTTGGATGAAGCGGAGAAGGTTTACCGCAAAGCTGTGGTCATGGCTGGGCGTTTAAGCGAAGCTGAGGTGGATATTGTCCTTTCCGAAAAACAACAGTTAATCCGCCGCAATGGCATTTTGGAGTATTTGGAAGTGGACGAAACCATTGAAGCTGTGGGGGGACTGCAAGAGCTGAAGCACTGGTTGAATCAGCGTTCAGAAGCCTTCTCTGAGCGGGCCCGCCAGTATGGTCTACCGCAGCCCAAGGGCTTGTTGATTTTGGGGGTACCTGGCTGTGGGAAGTCTCTGATTGCCAAGACTGCGGCGCACCTGTGGGGCTTGCCCCTCCTGCGTTTGGATTTGGGTCGGGTTTACGATGGTTCTACTGTTGGCAAATCTGAAGCAAATCTCAGGGCAGCTTTGAGAACGGCAGAGTCTATTTCGCCAGCGATTTTGTTCATTGATGAGTTGGATAAAGCCTTTGGCGGCGCTGGGGGATCAGCGGACTCGGACGGGGGGACTTCCAGCCGTATCTTTGCATCCTTTCTGACGTGGATGCAAGAGAAAAAGTCGCCTGTGTTTGTCATGGCTACAGCCAATCGCATTGAACGCCTTCCCAGTGAGTTTCTCCGTAAAGGGCGTTTTGATGAGATTTTCTTTGTGGATCTGCCCACCATCGAAGAGCGAATTGATATTTTCCGCATTCATTTGCAGAAGCGCCGCTCTGATATTTCTCGATTTGACTTGCACCAGTTGGCGAAGACCTGCGAGGGGTTTTCCGGTGCCGAAATCGAACAAGTTTTGATTGCTGCCATGTACGAATCCTTTGCCCAACACCGCGAATTCACTCAGTTGGACATTTTGGCGGCAACGAAAGCAACTCAACCCCTGTCCCGCACCATGACGGAGCAAGTGACAGCGTTGAGGGAATGGGCTCAGCAGAGAGCTCGGCCAGCGGCGGCATCCGTGGCCGAGTATCAACGGCTTGAGTTCTAGTCTGTATAACCAACTACACAGGAGATCAAACCATGTCTCATTTTAGCACCTTACGTACCAAAATTACGGATGCGCAAACCCTGCAACAGTCTTTGCGTGACCTTGGCTTTACGGTCAAGTCTCAGGCGGATGTGCGTGGCTACAATGGTCAGCGTGTGCGTGCCGACATCGTTGCTGTTTTGGAAGGCGACTACGATTTGGGCTGGTCTAAGAACCCCGATGGCACTTTTGATTTGATTGCCGACCTCTGGGGTGTGGCCAAGAAGCACAACCAAACTGAGTTGATCAACTCCATCAACCAAAAGTACGCCATCAACAAGACTCTTGCTGATGTGAAGCGTCCTGGTCTGACCAATGCCAATGTGAAGCTGGTGGTGCACTAAGCCTGTTTCTTCTGTTTGCAGGTTTGCAGAAGGGTTACTCTAAGGGGTAGCCCTTTTTTCTCCGGTATGCCTCCTTTGTTTGTCTGGTCTCTGAATCTGCTACTGGCGGCGGGATCCCCCTGCCCTCAGGATTTGGCTGTTGTGAAAGACCTGCTGCGGCAGTGGCAGCGACCGGATCTTGATCCCCTCGCGGTGGTGGAGCAGGATAAGGATGGCTGTGTGATCAACCTTGTGCTGGATCAGCAAAACCTGCGGGGCACTTTGCCGGAGTCTTTGAGTCAGTTGCAACACCTCCGCGGTCTTTCTCTCACTCATAATCAGCTTTCTGGGCGGATTCCAGAGGCTTGGGCAACTTTGACCAATCTAGAAACCCTTTTTCTCGATTACAACCAGTTGACGGGGCCGCTGCCACAGCACTTTCCACCCCGGCTGCGGGGGCTTTTTTTGGATCACAACCAGATCAGGGGCCCTTTATCGCCTGGGATCTCCAATTTAGGAGAGTTGGTAAATGTGACCCTGAGCGCTAATCAACTCAGTGGCGAGGTTCCTGGGCGGTGGGCATCTCCCCACTTGCAGGGGCTTTTTTTGAGCAAGAATACCTTCAGTGGCGCTATCCCGCCGGAGTTGGGGTTTTTGACGGGTTTGCGAAATCTTTATCTGGACAATAATCACCTGACGGGATCTTTGCCGCTCTCTTTGACGCAGCTGAGAGAGCTGCGGGACCTGCGCGTCAGCCATAATCAGTTGGTCGGGGGGATCCCTTCCACTTTTGCGACATTGCCTCTGCTTCACACCTTTGAGATTGAGGGAAATCCAGGACTATGCTTTGCCCCTCCCTTTTCAAGTCAACCGTGGTACCAAGCCCAGCAGCGGTGCCGATAGCCTTAGGGATATTTTCTATCCTGAAAAGACTTGCTCTTAAAAGGATATTAATCTATTCATAGATAACTCTTAAACAAATCATTCTGGATTCCCTGCTAGATTACTTAAGGTTTCTTAAAGCGGGAAAATTCTATGCAACGTCGCTGGATGCTTTCAGCCCTAGCTGCCCTGATCAGTGGCGCTTCGCTGGCATTAACTGCAACTTTTTCTCAGGCTCAAACGGATTGTCCGCGGGGCACTCTCGATGTTCGTTTTTGCGACCGGGATGGAGACTTAATTGCTGATCCACCCACGGATCCCAAAGATTTTGTTGATCCCGATACCCTTGTTTTTGCTTATACTCCCGTCGAAGATCCGGCAGTTTATGCGGAAGTCTGGCAAGAATTTCTGGATCATCTCAGCAAAACAACAGGCAAACGTGTTCAGTTTTTCCCTGTACAAAGTAACGCCGCTCAAATTGAAGCAATGCGCGCCGGTCGTCTCCATGTGACTGGCTTTAATACTGGCAGTACACCTTTAGCCGTCAACGTAGCTGGTTTTACCCCCTTTGCCATGATGGCTTCTAAGACAGGTGAATTTGGCTACGAAATGGAAATCATTGTCCGTCAAGAAAGCCCGATTCAAAAAATCGAAGATCTGAGAGGAAAAACAATTGCATTTACGGCAGAAACCTCTAATTCTGGTTTCAAGGCTCCGACTGTTTTGCTCAAGACTGAGTTTGGTCTAGAGTTAGGTAAAGATTACAAAGCTGTCTTTTCTGGTAAGCATGACAATAGCATCTTAGGTGTCTTTAATAAGGATTATGAAGTTGCTGCGATTGCCAACTCAGTTTTGAAAAGAATGGCCGCTCGAAATGTAGTGGATGGCAAGCAACTGCGGGCGATTTACAGGTCCCAGACCTTCCCTACAACTGCCTATGGGTATGTGTATAATCTCAAGCCTGAGCTAGCTGCTAAGGTCAAAGAAGCATTCTTTACCTTTAAGTGGGAAGGAACCAAATTGCTGAAAGAGTTCCAAAAGTCTGAGCCACCCGAAGAAACTTTTATCCCGATCAGCTACAAAGAAAAGTGGGAAGTAATTCGCAAAATTGACGAAGCTAGTGGCGTGGAATATCGTCTCAAGTCCTAGTTGAGAATCGGCAGCAGGGAGATGGGATCCTCACGGGGGAGCCTGTTTTCCTGCTTCTTTGCTTTTTTTGTGGAGGAACTCCCCATGCTGACCCTAAAGAATCTGACCAAAAAATACCCCACGGGAGATTTAGCTCTGAAGGGAATTACCTTGAGCATTCCTAAGGGGGAAATCCTGGCTTTAATTGGGCCCTCTGGCGCGGGGAAAAGTACGCTGATTCGGTGCATCAATCGTTTGGTGGAACCCAGTGGGGGGCAAATTCTCTTAGATGGCATAGATATTGTTTCTTTGGGAACAGAAGATCTCCGGAAGATGCGGCGGCGCTTAGGCATGATTTTTCAGGAGTATGCCTTGGTGGAGCGGCTCTCGGTGATGGAAAATGTGCTCTCTGGGCGGCTAGGTTACGTGAGTTTTTGGCAGAGTTGGCAGCGCCGCTTTCCCCAGGCTGATGTGACAGAAGCCTTTCGCCTGTTGGATCGGGTTGGTTTAAGCCAGTTTGTGGATAAACGGGCTGATGCTCTTTCTGGAGGACAGCGGCAGCGGGTTGGGATCGCGCGGGCGTTGATGCAAAATCCCCAGGTTTTGTTGGTGGATGAACCTACGGCCAGCCTAGATCCTAAAACGTCCCGGCAGATTATGCGCTTGTTGACCGAATTGGCCCAAGAGCGGGGACTGACGGTGATCATTAACATTCATGATGTGCCTTTAGCGCAGATGTTTGCCCAACGGATCGTGGGTTTGCGGCTCGGTGAAGTTGTCTATGACGGCCCCCCCGATGGCCTCACTGCAGCAATGTTAACGAGCATTTATGGCGATGAGGACTGGTCTACTATGCCCGCGACACAGGGGCTTCGCCCTCACCGGGAAGACCTGTTGGCTTCTGAGGTGAGTTCATGAGTCAGAGTCCCCTCAAGGATCACGTCACGTGGGCACCTGCCCCTTGGATTCGGCCGGCGTGGTTGCAATGGGGAGTGCTGCTGGTGGTCGTTGGCTACGTGATCCTGGCAGGTTCGACCCTCAATGTGGATTGGGAGCGAATTGTGGCAGGAGGTGAACGGACGATTCGGATGATGTCGGATTTTGTTCGCCCAGATTTTACGGCCCGGCAAACAGATGTGTGGAATGGGATCCTCGAGAGTTTGGTGATGACGGTGGTGGCTTCGGTGGTGGGTTTCGTTGTTTCCATTCCCATTGGTTTTGGGGCAGCGCGGACGATTTCTCCATTGCCTATTTATGTGCTGTGTCGAGGAATCATTACGTTGGCTCGAACCTTTCAAGAAGTGATTATTGCCATCCTATTTGTGATCATGGTAGGTTTTGGCCCTCTGGCTGGGGTCTTAACGCTTTCCTTCACAACGATTGGTTTTTTGGCAAAGCTTTTGGCGGAAAAAATCGAGGAAATTGATCCTGCCCCCTTGGAAGCGATTCGAGCCACGGGTGCCTCGTGGTTACAACTAATGGACTATGGGGTTTTGCCCCAGATTATGCCCCGCCTCATTGGGTTAACGATCTATCGCTTTGATATTAATTTGCGCGAGTCCGCTATTGTGGGGATTGTCGGTGCCGGGGGCATTGGTGCAACGTTGGAAACCACTTTTGATCGCTACGAATTTCGCACGGCTGGAGCTATTTTGATTGTGATTATTGGGCTGGTGATGTTGACAGAGTGGTCTTCAACGCTGATTCGTAAACGTCTTCTCTAATATTCTTTACTATTCTCTCATGTCTTTCTTGGGGATCGGGATTTATGCCAGTTGTGGAAGTTCGCGGGGAAAAATCGTGGTGCAAGAACACTCCCCTTGATCAATTCCGTTTGACGATGGGCTGGCTGATTGGGTTTGTGCTGGTGGTGGTGTGCTGGCAGGTGATCGCTCGCAATACCCTGTGGTTTTTGGTTTGGGATGCGCCCCAACAGGTTTCAGAGTTTATTTCCCGGATGTTTCCCCCCCGCTGGGAGTACCTCAATGAACTGTGGCTGCCGTTGTGGGATACCTTCAATATCGCCACGTTAGGAACGGCTTTGGCGGTGATTTTAGCCGTACCGTTGGCTTTTTTAGCGGCTCAGAATACGACTCCCCATCCGGTTGTGCGTCAGATCGCTCTCTTGGCCATTGTGACATCTCGGACAATTAATTCTCTCATTTGGGCGTTGATTTTGGTGGCTCTGTTGGGGCCGGGATCCCTCGCTGGGATGTTCGCCATTATGCTCCGCTCCGTTGGTTTTGTGGGCAAGTTGCTTTATGAGCAAATTGAGGAAATTAGTACGGAGCCTGTGGAGGCGATTACGGCCACGGGAGCGAGCCAAGCCCAAATCCTGGCCTATGGGATTGTGCCCCAAGTTTTGCCGGCATTTGTGGGGATTAGTGTATTTCGCTGGGATATTAACATTCGCGAGTCGGCGGTGCTGGGTCTAGTGGGAGCGGGGGGTATCGGCGTCAAGCTGCAATCTTCTGTGAATGGTTTGCAGTGGTTTCAAGTGAGTGTGATTTTTGCCTGTATTTTTGTCATGGTTTTGATGAGTGAATGGGTTTCGGCTCGGGTTCGGAAGGCGATTATTTAGCGAGTCAAGTTTGCTCTGGGTTATTGTTTAAGATGGAGTCGGGTTAAATACTTGCCTAAAACCGCTCCCAGGGGAGGGCTAATCCCTGTTGCCGGAGGAGATCCTGCCTGACTTGAAAGGGGCGCGGGCCCAGTACCCCCACGCCCACGGTTGCTTCGGCTTGGGTGATGAGCGCTAGGGCTTCGACCCGCTTGCCCCGTAACACCGCTAGATCAATGAGGGCGTTGTAGGTTTGGGGATCCCGTGGGGTTATGTTCATGACCTGCGCCACGATCAGGTCAGCTTGGGTAGCGTTACCCCGCTGGTGTTCTAAGGCAGCCAGGGCCACCAAAGTCCGCAGGTTTTGGGGATCCCGACTCAGGATGTGCTGGTAGATGCTTTGGGCTTGGGCATAGTTGCGGTTGGCAATGCTGATTTGGGCAATGGCCAGGGCGGTTTCCAGGTCAGCGGGCTGGCGCTGAAAGAAGGTGAGGAGATAGCGCTCGGCGGCGGGGGGATCCCGTAGGGCCAGGACTTGGGCGTATTTGATCTGCAACAGCGGGCTGTTGGGAGCGCGGCGGGCCAGATTGTCGTAGACACTCAGAAGCTCCAGGCGATTGGGGAGGGCATCGAGGAGGGCACGGGCCCGTTGGGCTTGTTGGGGATCGGTGGCATCACCGGCGGTTGCCCAGTAAACCAGTTCTTCTCCGGCCCGGGCGGCGCTGATCTGGGTGGCGAGGAAGGCGGTGCGGGTGTAGTCGAGGCGGTCGTTGAAGTTGTTGGGGTCTTGTTGCAGGGCTTGGAGGTAAAGTTGGGCGGCTTGAGCGGGTTGGTTGAGTTGGGTGTAAATGCCGGCCAGGGTGTCGAGGGCACCCCGAAAGGCGGGGGGATCAATGGGACGCACAGCCATGATCCGCTGGTAAAGGGGAATGGCGGCTTGAAAGTTGCCCTGTTGTCGCTCGAGGGTGGCGAGAGTAAATAACCCGCCAAGGTCGTTGGGTTCACGGGCGAGAAACTGATTCAAGGCGGTGCGCGCGGTGGCTAGGTCCCCGGCTTTTTGGGCGGCTTCTCCCCAACGGAGGAAAATCCGAGGGGTGTTGGGAGCAAGGTTAACTGCCAGGGGATAGTAGGGCAAAAAGAGGGGATCCCCAGGGATTTGGGCGAGGACAGGGGCTAAGGGGCGGAGGCGATCGGGATCCCCCGCTGCCCCCAGTTCCTGTAAGAGGGTGGCTCGCAGGGTCTCAGGGGGGATCTGCCCCAGTTCGGCCCGCAAGGCAAGTAAGCGCAAACGGTAGTTGGGGTTTTGGGGATCGGAGGCGCTGAGCTGTTCTAGTAACTGCACGGCGACGGATTCTTGCCCACGCACGCCTTTGGCTACATCGGCGGCTTCCAGGACAACAGCAGGGTCGGTGGGACGGCTGGCTTGCAGAGCTTGGAGATAGAGGGGGACGGCAAAGCTGCCCTGACCGGATTCGGCGTAGGCTCTGGCTAAGGGCAATAGGGCGCCAGGGGTGCTGGCGGTGAGGGGACGGAGCAGGTCAATGGCTTCGCCGTACTGGCGGCTGGCGATCAGGATCTCGGCCAGGGTGATCTGAGCGCGGGGATCCCCAGGGTTGCGGCTAACCAGGCTGCGGGCGGCAGCGAGGGCAGTGGGGAGATCCCCCAAGCGTTGGCTCAACCCAGCCACGGCCCGGGGGGCGTCTTTGTCTTGGGGGTCAATGCGGGTAATGGCTTGGTAGGCGCGGATGGCAGCAGGAATATCCCCGGCGGCTTGTTCGAGATCTGCAAGGACGTAGTAGGCGGTGGTGTCGTTGGGACGGTCTTGAATCAGGGCGGTGAGGACGGTGCGGGCGGCTTCGATCTGACCAGCTTGGAGCAGGGCTTCGGCTTGGCGCACTTGCAAGAGGGGATCCCGAATCCCGGCTTGACGGAGTTGCTCATAAAAGGGCAAAAGGGCTTTGTCGGCTGGCAAGCGAGTCAGGAGGGCGGTAAGTTGTTCCCGGTCGGAGGGGCTGGCGGCAGTAATATTCACATCCCCTTGCAGGCGGCGGACGAGCTCTTGGGCACTGAGGGGACGTTGGCTGTTTTCCAGGAGCAACAGGCGGGTGGCAATGGCGGGATCCCCTGGGCGGAGGCGGGATAGACGTTGATAGAGGGCTAGGGCTTGGCTCTCTTGACCGGGAATGCCACTGAGGGTGTCGGCAATTTCTTGCAGGAGTTCGACACTGGGATTGGGGATGCGATTTAGGGCTTGCAGGTAGTAGGTGGCGGCTTGTTGGCTTTGGTTGCTGTTAGCCAAGGCCCGGGCTAGGGAAAGAGCGACTTCGGGATCCCGATTCACCAGGGGCAGGAGGGTCTGGGCCGCTTGGGCAAATTGCCGGGCGGCTAGATAGGCTTCGCCGAGTTGGCGCTGGATCTTGGGATCCGTGCTGTTGAGACGCTGCAGTTGCTCCAAGGTGGTCACCGCCAGGCTAAATTGCTGTTGTTCTTGTTGGATCCCGGCTAGGGCGGCTAGGGCGGCTTGGTTTTGGGGATCCCGGCGGGTGAGGGTTTGCAGCAGGGAAGCGGCCCGCTCGAGATTGCCGCTGCGCCGTTCCAAATCGGCTTGGTAGAGCAGGATCTCTGGGGCGGTGGTGGGGGGGAGATTTAGGGCGGTGAGGAGGGTTTTGGCGGCTTGGGGGCGCTGGGCTAGTAAATAAGCTTCAGCAAGGCGTAAAGTCAGTAGGGGGGATCCCAGGTTGGCATTGCGGGCATCTTCATAAAAAGGAATCAGGGGCGGGCTGGGGGGGAGATTTTCCAGCAGGGTTATGAGAGTTTGTTGATTTTCGTCTTGGGCTGGAGTCTTTTGCAGGAGATCCAGAACCCGGCTTTGCAGGGCGGCACCTTGAATTTGGTTGAGTTGAACTTGCAGTTGCAGGATTTTAATGTCGAGGTCGCGGCTGGGCTGGGCGGCGGCAAGCTGCTGATAGAGTTGCAGGGCCAGGGGGCGTTGCGCAGGCACCGCACTGATCACATCGGCGACTTCCCGTTTGAGAGCTAGGTTATTGGGATCCGCGGCTAGGGCTTCTTGGTAGAGGGGGGCGGCGGCGGCAAATTGTTGTTGACTGGCTAGGGCCCGGGCCCGAATCAGGACGGAGCGGGGGTCAGCAGCAATGGCACTCAGCACTTGGTTGGCTTCGGCGTTCCGCCCGGCACTTTGCAGGGCTTGACCGTAGGCCAGGAGAATCTCGGCATTCTTGGGGTTTTCTTGACGGAGACGCTCCAGGATTTCTAGACCTTTGCTGACTTGGTTGTTGCCAACGAGGGAGCGGGCATAGTCCAGGCGGGCATTGGTATCCAAAATGCGGGGATTGGCTTGCAGGGCTGCTTCAAATAATTGCACCGCCTCCGCAAAGTTTTGTACATAGGAGTTCACTTGGGCTGCAGTTTTCAAGACCTCCGCATCCCGCCGCTTAGCTAACACCACCTCTAGATCCTGCAAAGATTCTTGATGCCGTCCAGAATAGGTGAGTACCAAAGCCCGCTGGTAGCGCAGTTCCAGGCTTTCTGGCCCATCGGGATCCCGCGCTAAGAGGGTATTGAGGGCTGCTAGGGCCTGGGGACGGCGCTCCGGTACAAATCCCCCCACCAGGGCCATGCCTTGCAAACCAATCAGGTTATTGGGATCCTGCTGTAAAATCCGCTCGTACATGTCTGTGGCTTCGCGGTTGCGACCGAGGCGGCGATAACTGGTGCCCAGACCAATCAGGGTTTCCAGTTGGGTGGGATTGCTCTGTAAAGCCCGTTCCAAAATCGGGATCGCCTGGGTGTAGCGCCCCTGCTGGACGAGGGTCAGACCCTGCTGCACTTGCCGGGGTAAAGGCTGAGCAACAACGGTTCCAGGCAGCCCCAGCCCAAGGGCCACTGCTGTACTCCAGGTGATCAGCGTCAGTCGGGTGTGTCCCATCCCCACTTCAGTTCCCTATTGGTTATCCATTTCCGAGGGTAGCCGATCCACTTGGGGTGGGATCCCCCCGGCGGAAAATCAGAGGGAATCGCTGCGGGATCCCGGTGATGCCGGTCTGTCGGTCAATTTCCCATAATTATTCTCAATCTGCTCTCAGTCTGTTTCAGGGGAGGTTGCTAGGGTGGGGTTGGCATGGAGGATGGTGATGAAGCACTGGCTGTGGGGTCTGGGGTGGGGCTGGGGCTGGGGGCTGGTGATGGCTCTGTCAGCCACGAGTCCTATGTTTTACCAGTGGGAGAATGTGGCGCTGCGCTGGGGATTGAGCTGGCGCCGCCCGCAAGTGCCTGATCCCCATGTGGTCGTTATCGGTATTGATGGGGATCCCAGTGGCATGGGCTTTCGTTTGGAGCGGGCTAACTATACGGACTTGACTGAAAGTCTTTTGGGCGCAGGGGCAGCGGTGGTGGTTCTCAACCTGCCCAGTAGTTTCCTCACGCCCCAACGGGTGGGCAATGAAAATTTGGATGCTTCTCTGCAAGCACTGCTGGCGCGACACCCAGAACGCTTGGTCTTGGCCACCCGTATCAGTGAAAGTTTGGGGCAAAAAGAGTTTCCCATCTACAACCATTTTCTCACCTATACGCCGGATAGTTTGGCGCCGGTGGTGCCGCCGGAGTTTGTACAGGGCTTTGTGCAGTATCAGCTGGATGATGCCGGTCAGGTGCGCTTCGCCCAAATGCGCCAAAGCTTTATTCGGCAAGACAGCAAACAAGCTCAGATCTTTGCCAGTGTGGAGGCGCTGGCGGTGCTGAAGTTCCGTCCCCCTCTGGCAGCAGATCTGTTCCGCCGCGGGGCAAAGCCTATCTTTTTTAATCCCCTCACGCCGGAACCAGGGATCCCAGTCCTGCCCATTGAGGCGGTGTGTGGTGGGGATCCCTGTACGCAACCGTTGCCAGCGGGGATCCGCGCCCAGATTGAGGGGAAATTGGTGTTGGTGGGGTTTGTGGGGGGGTATCCCGAGACGTTTCCGGTGCAGTTGGTGACCGGGGAAAGGGTGCCGGCGGTGGTGGTGCAAGCCCAGATTATCTCCTCAATGCTGCAAGGGCAGGGCTACCAGATTCTGCCAGGGCGGGGGCGGGGGCTGCTCTTTCTGCTGCTGGGGGTGGGGACGGGCTTGGGGGTGGTGGCAGCACGGCGCTGGTGGCAGGTTGCCTTGGGGGCGGGGGGGGTGGGGGGGGGCTATACCCTGTGGATGATGACTGAGTTGCTCTGGGGGTGGCGAATTTGGCCACTGGTGATCCCTGGGGTGGTGGTGGGGGGAACCTTAACCTGTACGATGTTGACCCTGGTGCTGGTCAGGAATCGGGAGCGGTTGCTCAGTCAACAGCAGGAGCTAGACCGCCTCCGCCAAGCGGAGCAAGAGGCGATCATTGACCAAGCCCGCAAGTTGCTTTACCGGGTGGCCACGGATATTCATGACCAAGAACTGCAAGAACTGAAACTGACCATGGACAGCATCGAAGCTTGGCAATGGCAGCAGGCCCAAGGTCAACCGATTCCCAGCAGTGCCTATGACCAGGTGCTGGAGCAGCTGCAAACTCTGGGACAGGGGATCCGAGACCAACTCAATGATGTCCGCACCCTGGCTGATAAACTCCGCATTTCTCCCAGCCTCAAGGGAGGCCTCCACGAAGGGATCCGCGCCCATGTGCGGGAATGTCAGGTCTCGGGATCCCTGATCCTGCCTGTAGAAATCCATCTGCAGCCGTTGCAGGAAAGTAATAGCCGGGAGTGGCTCGATGCCCGCGAAGATATTATTCGCTTTTTGCGGGAAGCCCTCAACAATGTCATCCACCATGTGCAGCCCCCTAAGGGCACCGCCACTTTTGTGCGCATTAGCCTCTCCCAGTCGGGATCCCAGTGCTGCCTGAAAATTATCAATGATGGTGTGGCCACTCGTCCCGCCCGCAAAGGGGGATCTGGTACGAAGGCGATGAATACTATTGCCAGGGATTTACCCCAGGGATCCTGGCACCGGCGCTATGAGCAGGGGCTGGTGGAGGTGGAATTACACTGGCAGATGCCTTAGCGGCTAGAGCGGTGCACCGCTATCAGGCTACCCATTGTCCCCAAGAAGGTGCCCATCCCCAGCAAAATCAGGGGGAGTTGCCAATTGCGGTTGGTTGTGGCCTCACCGGTGAACTGCAAAAACGGCAGGGCCACAATCGTGCCAAAGAGATCCTGAAGAACCCCTTGGGATCCCAGGACAAGACCCCAGGCAGCCAAAGCCCCGATCACCCCAAACAAAAAGCCCTGTAAAACAAAAGGCAGATAAATCCAAGCAGCGGTGGCCCCCACCAACTGCATCACTTCAATTTCCCGGCGGCGGGCCATGACGATCAGACGAATGGTGGTGGTGATCACAGCAACGGTGGCCAGAGTCAGCACACTGGTGATGGTCAGGCATCCCAGGCGCAGGGTTTCCTGGAGGGACTGGAGGTGTTTGACCACTTGGGATCCGTAGGCAACTTCTTCAATGGGATCCAGACGTTTGAGGGTGGCTGCTACGGAGTCAAGATGTGGGAGAGCATCCACCTGCACCCGCAGGGTATCCACAAGGGGGTTTTGCCCGAACTGCTGCTCCACACTGGCTTGGTCACGCATCCCCATATCTATCAGCAGGGTTTTCCAGGCTTGTTCTTTGGTAATGACCTGGACATCGACCACATGATCCAGAGCTTTGACTGTGGGTACTAGGGTTTCGGCTTGGGCAGAAGGACGGAGATACGCAGAAATTTGTAACTGGTTGCCCAAAGATCCCACACTGGCCTCTAACCCCCAGGCGAGATGGAGGCTGATCCCCACCAAAAATAAGAGCACCATCAGGGTACTGACGGCGGCCCAGTTCAGCCAGCCCCCCCGACGTAAGCCCAAGAGGGTTTCGTGGAGGAGATAGGTGACTTTGTAGCCAAAGGTGGCTAAAGGGGAGGGAGAAGAAAAAGAACGGGGGGATGCCATGGCACATGCTCACAGGTCAGGGTGATCAGGTAATCAAGTAGGCCTCCTTATCCTGTTTCTGGGGATGAAACCTCAAGTAAGTGTCCCTGGTGCAGGCGCAGGAGTCTGTGGTGGGCCTGACTGAGGAGGTAGGGGTCGTGGGTGGTCATGAGGATGGTCACCCCAAAAGAGTTGAGCCGTTTGAGAATCTCGAGGACCAAAAGGGAGTTTTCTTGATCCAGATTGCCCGTGGGTTCGTCAGCCAGCAGAATCGTGGGGGTATTGACAATGGCCCGGGCTAAACTGAGGCGCTGTTGCTCTCCGCCGGAGAGTTCGTGGGGAAAACGATGTCCTTTTTGAGCCAAGCCGACCATTTTCAGGGTGGGTTCGAGGCGACGGCGGATCTCGGCGGGGGACATCCCCTGGGCCCGCAGCACAAAAGCAACATTTTCGTTGACGGTGCGATTGCTCAAGAGGCGGTAATCCTGAAAGACCACGCCTAAGCGCCGCCGCAGCAGGGCTAAGGGGCGGGGACGGATGCGGGTTAATTCGGTGTTGTCTACAATCACCCGCCCATGGGTGGGCTGTTCTGCCCCATAGAGAAGCCGCAGCAGGGTGGATTTGCCGGCCCCGGAGACCCCAGTGATAAAAATGAATTCCCCTTGGTTGATGCGTAGGCTGACATTGTCCAGGACACAGGTGCCGCCAGGAAAGATTTTGGTGACGCGATGGAGGATCACCTGGCCGCGAAAATCTCGATAATCCCGGTGGGGTTCTGGATGGGCGGGTGGCTCGGTTGCCAAGGGGGGTGGCGTCGTGAAGTCGGTGATCATGGCATCACTCCTGCTGCCGTAGCACTGCCCAAGCAAAGTGAGGCAAAGCCAACATTCGCCGCCAGCGCCACGGTTCCTGATAAAGACGATACAACCATTCCAGGTGATGGTCACGCCACCACTGGGGAGCCCGCTGTTTTGTGCCAGCCCAAATATCGAAGCTCCCCCCCACACCCATCCACAAGGCTTGGGGGAGAAGACCCCGCTGGGCCTGGATCCAGCGCTCCTGACGGGGGGATCCCATCCCCACTAACACCAGCCGTGGCGCAAAATTCTGCAAATAAGCTTGGATCCCCGCTAGATCTGCTGGGCCAAAATAGCCATGCTGTCCCCCTATGGGCAGAGTTGGGTATTGGGTCTGCCAATGGGCTAGGGCTTGCTGATTGACTTCTGGGGTGGCCCCGATCAGCGCTACCCCCCACCCCCGCTGGGCACAGGCTGCGATCAACCAGGCTGCTAGCTCTATTCCTGGACAACGCTCGACCGGGATCCCCAAACGGCGCACGGCCCAGACCACCCCGGCCCCATCAGGGATCAGCCACTCTGCCTGCCCCAATAGAGCAGCAAATTCGGGATCCCGCTGTGCTGCCATGGCCATTTCGGGGTTGAAGGTGATCACTTGGGATCCCTGGTTGGTGTCGAGGTGTGCTAGGAGCAACTGCCCATAGTCTTCCACCCGTCCCTGAGGGATGATATGCACAGACCAGCCAAGCAGGGAAACGGTTTGAACGGGCATTACATCACCGTGGGGGCAGTAATTTTCAAGATGCCGGTGAGGAGATTATAAAGACTTTGGCGGGTGGCTTTGACCAGTTGCAAGCGGGCGTAGGCTAATTCTGGCTGATCTGAAAGCAGGGAAACAATCCGGCAGGCATCATAAAAGCGGCTGAAAAGACGAGCTATCCGCTCGGCGTAGCGGCAGATGCGGTGGGGGGCGCGCTCCTGGGCAGCCAGGGCAATTTCATCGGGCAGTTCTAATAGACCCAAGAGCAGGAGTCGTTCTTCTGGTGTGGTGAAGCGGAGCTGCTCTCCCTCGGCAATGGGAAACAGGGTTTCGGGATCCATGCCTGCTTCCTGGGCCCGCCGCAACAAGGAACAACAACGAGTATGGGCATATTGCACATAAAAGACGGGGTTGTCTTCACTTTGGCTGACGGCTAAATCCAGATCAAAGTTAATCGGGCTGTCCATACTGGCGCTGATTAAAAACCACCGTGCGGCATCTACGCCCACCCCAAATTCGGGATCCTCAATCAAATCATTTAAGGAAACAAACTGACCGCTGCGCTTGGACATTCTCACTTCTGTTTTCTCCTGGGTTTCGGGATCCCGCCGAAAGAGTTTGACAAATTGTCCGATTAGGATCTCCAAAGTCACCTCAGGATTAAAGGCTTTCACGGCGGCGGTGAGACGGCCAATATAGCCGTGGTGGTCGGATCCCAAAATATTGATCAGGCGCTGATAACCCCGCTGGACTTTATCGCGGTGGTAGGCAATATCGGCGGCCAAATAGGTGGTGGTGCCATCAGCTTTGGCCACGACCCGGTCTTTATCATCGCCAAACTGGGCGGTAGCAAAATACAGGGCCGGTTCCGCCTCAGGTTTTGGCTCTTCTTGGCGGGCGGCGGTGGCCCGGTAGAGCAGGCCTTTGGCTTCCAGTTCCTCAAGGGTAGTGGTGATGGCACTCCGGCCCGTTTCGGGATCCCGCTGATGGAGACGGCGTTCACTAAACCAGTGGTCAAATTCGGTCTGAAAGGTGGCTAGGGTGTGTTGTTGCCAGGCAAGCATGGCGGCGTAGGCGTATTCTGTCCATTCGGCACTGGTGGGGTAATCAACACCGTCAGCGAGGGCTTTTTGGGCCAGTTCGATTAAATAATTGCCGTGATAGGCATCTGCCGGTAGCTCAACGGTTTCCCCCCGCAATTGCTGCACCCGTATCTGCAAGGACTTGCCCAACAGCTCCATTTGGTTGCCAGCATCATTGATGTAAAACTCCTGATCCACCTTGTGCCCCACCCAGGTCAAGAGATTGGCTAAGGTGGATCCCACCGCTGCCCAGCGCCCATGCCCCACATGCAAAGGCCCCGTGGGATTGGCAGAGACATATTCCAAAAGAATCTTTTCCGGTTTGGCCACCTGAGACCGTCCGTAATCATCCCCGGCTTGGAGTAGCCTGTGCAAGGCTGCCTGCAGAAAAGCCGGGCGGAGACGAAAGTTGATGTAGCCTGCCCCCGCCACAGTCACATCCAGGGCTAAGTCCGTGCTTGGAGCTGCCCCTATCCTCTGGGTGATGATCTCCCCAATCACCTGGGCAATTGTGAGAGGGGGGATCCGGCAACGTTTGGCCAAGCCCAAGGCCACCGGAGAGGCATAGTCTCCATGGCTGAGGTCACTGGGGACTTCCACAACAATGGTGAGACCAGCCACGGCGGCGGGATCCCGAAACTGCCCCAAACTCCCCTGGGTGACGCCGGTGTAAATGGCAGTTCGGACAACCTCAGCCAGGTGTTCTGTCAGGAGCATAGGCCGCAAATCTCATCGAGCCTTTTGATCCTAGCCTGTCGGTGCCGTCCCCCATGGCCTGAAAGAGAGAACGGTGGGCAAGTTTCCCAGGCTTCATAGATAGGTTCCTGAAAAACCCGGATCCCATGCCCACTTCCTGTTCTTACGTATCTAGAATATGGATCCCCCAACCCCTCCTAAGATAGAGATCCCATCGCTTCAGGGAATGCCATGAAGACCTATTCCCTATTAGCACTAGCGCTGCTGATTTCCCTTCTGGGGGGAGCGGCTTTGGCCGGTGAACCAGAGCCGCTCACCTACACCTCCCTGCTCGATGGCAGGCCCCTTTCCCCCAGTGAATACATCCAAGAGCGGCAGCGCCTGCAAAACCCTGATCGGGATCCCCCCACGGTGGCCCCAGAACTGCAAGAAATTGTAACTTTACTCCGATTTCGCAAGGTGTTCCGTGCCCTCACGCCCTTTTAGGGTTTTCAACCAAGCAATGGCTTCACTGCGGCTGTGGAGGGTTCCGCTCACCTGGGCTTGAATCACCCCATGCAGCACCTTACCCACCTCTGGACTGGAGGGAATTTGCAGCACCTCCATCACATCCTGCCCCGTCAGCAACGGCACAAGATGGGCCAGGGGGTCTTCGGGATCCCGAAACTGATTGAGCCACTCCTGCCATGGAAAATCTGGGGGACAGTGAGGATGCCCCTGGGCCACCCACACCAGCCCTGGGAAAGCCTTGCCAACACTGGCAAATAGGGTATGGCGATCCAGATTGGTCACGGTTTGCTGCTGCCAGAATCGCTGCCAAAGGGGGAGCGCCGCCGCAATTTTTTGGCACCACTGCCGCTCCAGCCGACTAAAATGCAGCCGTCTCAAGATGTCATCGAGATCCGGGATCCCCAGATCCGCCAGCAGAATCAGGAGGGTTAACACCCATTTCACCGGACGGACATCTGCTAAGGCCACCTCCACTTCCGGGATCCCTAACTGGCTTGTTTGCGAGCGTCTTGCCCAGTCCCAATGCCCTAGAGGGGGTAACCAGGCTTCCAGGATCCCATCTTGAACTGCCTCCTGCAAAGCAGCCAGACCTGGCTCTGCCAACAACCCCAGCAATTCCCCCCGCACCCGTTCCCCTGCCACCCGAGCAAGCAAGTTTGCCCGCGCCTGCATCGCCAAACGGGTCTGGGGATCGAGCTGAAACCCCAACTGGGCCATGTGCCGGTAACCCCGCAACACCCGCAGGGGATCTTCAGTGAAATTCTCAGGATGCACCATCCGCAACACCCCTTGGGCAATATCCGCCGCTCCACCCAGGGGATCCCGCAACTCGCCATCGTGGATCTCCAGAGCCAAGGCATTACAGGTAAAATCCCGCTGGCGGAGATCAGCCTCCAAAGACCCCCCCACCAACGTGGCAATATCCACGGTCAGATCCGGCAACACCACCCGGGCAATCTGCCGCTGCCGATCCAACGCCACAAACCCCCCCTGCCATTCCCGCGCCAAGCAAGATCCCCACCTCAGACCCTCACTCGGCACCACCAGATCCACATCGAGAGGCACCTTCTGCCTGCCCAACAGCCGATCCCGCACCGCTCCCCCCACCACATAAGTCGGCTGCGGCAACCCCTGCAACCGCCCCAAAATTTCCTCCCAATCCATCGCACCCCCCCTTGCACCTCTCCCAGCCTAACCCTTGCATACCCTTGTTAAATCATAGTCATAACGAGTATGATTAAGAAAATGATTAGAAGGTGTTGGGAGTAGAGATGCGTATTGTTGATCTTCCCCTGAGTGTTATTCGTCGTCCCTTGATGCGGCAAACTGACCCTGTCAAAGTGGAGGCATTGATGGCATCCATTCAAGCGATTGGTCAGCAGGAGCCGATTGAGGTTCTCGAAGTCAATGGGCAGTACTATGGTTTTTCCGGGTGTCACCGCTACGAAGCCTGCCTGCGACTGGGGATCCCCACGATTCGTTGTCGGGTGCGGCGGGCTTCTGCCCAGGTATTGCGGCTCCATCTTGCTTGATAGAACCTGAGTGACTGTGCTAGTATTAGCAATGCCAAGAAAACAGCACAGCCAAGATGAATTTGGGGTTTTAGCTCAGTTGGTAGAGCGCTTCAATGGCATTGAAGAGGTCAGCGGTTCGAATCCGCTAAGCTCCATACCCCCAAAACCCAATCAAATCAAGGCTTCCAGGAATCGTCAGGGATCCCGAATCCCTTGGTTTTCTCCCTAAATGGATCGGCACTCAGAGATTTAGGGACTTAGCCTTTGATGAGGGTCAAGCGGCATACCGGGAAGGGAGTCACTGCTGTTACCGGGCGGCAATGGGCATTTGCCAGCCAATGCCAAAGGCACGGGCACTGACCTGCACACAGGGAGGGGCTTGACGACGCTTAAATTCGGCCCAGTGAACCAACGTCAGGATGTGCTGCACCAGTTCGGGATCCCCACCGGCGGCGATCAAGTCCGTGGCGCTGGCGTGGTCTTCCAGGTGTTTCTGCAAAATTTCATCAGGGATTTTAGCGGGATCCCATCAGCTTCATCCCTGGCGGGCTGGGAATCAATACACCTCCAAATTGGCCCGCCCCGTTGTCTTCAGCCAGTTTTGGGCTTCGATGTAGTTATTGGGAGCAATGCGAATGGCTCGGATCCAGTACTGCGCCGCCTGCTCATAGAGATCCTCTGCCAGCTCTTCTTGGCCGGCCTCCTTGGCTTGTTCGGCTCGATAATGACACAGCACCGCCATGTTATTCAAAGCGGAGCAATGGCGAGGATTGAGCTCCACCGCCTGCTGATAGTACTCCATCGCCAAATCCGTCTGACCATTGCTTTGGTGAATCAGACCGATATTGTAGAGAATGTAGCTGCGGTCGTTATCATTCTCTTCCAGTTTCAAGGCTTCCATGTAGTTATCTAAAGCCTCGGCGTATTCCCCATCCGCCTGAGCAGACATGCCATCCCGGTAATAGGCAAAAGCAGCTTTTTGGGATTGATTCACCCCCGGCATAAACTTTAGAATCAGGTCTGCCATCACCGTAAAGCTTTTGTCAATAAAATTATCGTTTTTCATGCTGCGTGGCATGGTGAGACTCCTGATATAACCCCTGCTCTTCAATATAGCTGGCCACGGCTGGCGGCACATAGGCGCGGATGGATTCCCGGCGCTGACAGGCTTCCCGAATGGTGGTGGAAGACACCGGTCGGCTGGTCATCTGCAGGGGTTGGGCCCGCAAGGGCTGACCAATGCGCTTTTGCACATTCTCAACTAAGGAGGTCAGGTCCGTTTCCCCATCCCTAGGCGCAATCAACCAGGTTACCTGCCCCACTAACTCCCCAACTCGGTACCATTTGGGCAAATCCACAAAGGCATCCGCACCAATGATCCAAAACCACTCATCCTGGGGATAGCGCTGCCGCAGTTCTGTCACGGTGATCACGCCGTAGGAAGGTCCCTGACGCTCGATTTCCAGAGAGCAGTAGCGAAAGTGGGGGTAATCCTCAATCGCCCGTTTAACCATTTCAAGGCGCTGGGCTGTGGTCGCCCCTGCTGCCAAAGGTTTGTGGGGGGGATCCCCAGCCGGGATCCAGAGGATCCTATCCAGATGGGCTTGCATGAGGGCCGCCTCCGCCATGGCCACATGACCCCAGTGCACAGGATTAAAGGTACCCCCTAGAATGCCTTGGCGCGCCATTAGCGGGAGCGAGGTGGAGGAAAGGATGCTGGCAGGGGGAAGGTTTCCCGGGGTTGCCCGCGCATCGCCACAGTCATAAATCGCTTCCAGACAGGAGCAACAAATCCACCACCCGTGGTTCCAGAAGCCATGGGGCGGTTGTTGTCATTGCCGATCCAAATCGCTGTCACCAATTGGGGAGTATAGCCAATAAACCAAGCATCGCGAAAATCTGAGGTGGTGCCTGTTTTCCCGGCTACGGGCCGCCCATCATCCAATATCGCTGCCCGTCCTGTACCTTGGGTGACTGCCCCCTGTAAAATCTGATTCATAGTGGCCACCGCCCAGGGATCCAAGGTGGGCTTAAGGTGGGGATCCCCATCCTTCAGAATCTGCCCGGTGCGATCCACCACTTGCATCAATAGGGTCGGCTCAATGGCGTAGCCCCCATTGGCAAAAGCAGCATAGGCCCTGGCCATTTCCAAGGGGGAAACACTCGTTGACCCCAAAGCTGTCGAGAGGTTGGGGTACATCTCGCTGTCAATCCCAATGGACTGGGAGGTGGCAATCACCCGCCGGATCCCGACGCTATTGGCTAAGACCACCGTGGGAATGTTGCGGGAGAGCTCAAGGGCGCGCTGAAAGGTGATGGGGCCGTAAAAGCTACCGTCATAGTTTTTGGGCGTGTAGCCACCAGGAAAACTCACGGGAGTGTCCATCAGGATCGAAGAGGGACCATAACGACCGCTGGCTAGGGCAGTGTAGTAAACAAAGGGTTTGAACGTGGATCCCGATTGCCTGCGGGCTTGCGTCACCCGGTTAAAGTTACCCCGCCGTTGGTTGACCCCCCCCACCATAGCCTTGATATAGCCTGTGCGGGGATCAAGAGCCACCAAGGCCATTTGATCTGCCCGTCGCCCCATGGCTTGGAGATTTCGGGATCCCTCATTGACGATACGCTCCGCTTCTCGTTGCAGATTCATATCCAGAGTGCTCTGAATCCGCATCCCCCCCTCAGTCAGGGCTTTCCGTCCAAAACGCTGCTCCAGTTCCGCCACAATCGCATCGGTGACCGCCGGGCCCGCGGAGCGAAAAGAGGTAATCTGCCCTAGCTTGATCTCTTCCTGATAGGCAGCCGTTGCTTCTGCACTGCTGATCCAACCCAATTCCACCATGCGATTGAGGACAATTTTTTGCCGTTCTTTCGCCGCCGGCAGATTGCGAAAGGGACTGAGTACCTCCGGCGCTTGCAACAAACCCGCCAATAAAGCCGATTCCGCCAAGGTCAAATCACTGGCGGATTTGGCAAAATAACTTTCTGCTGCCGTTTGGATCCCGTAGAGGTTGTGCCCCCAATAGACTTGGTTCAGGTACATTTCAAAGATTTCGTCTTTGCTGAACACCTGCTCGATCCGCACCGCCAAGACCGCTTCTGCCACTTTGCGACTCAGGGTCCGTTCCGGTCGCAAAAACAAGTTTTTCACCAATTGCATGGTGATGGTGGATCCCCCGCCTGCGGATCCCAACCCTCCTTCCAAACTGCCCAGGATCGCTCGTCCCAGCCCCACGGGATTGATGCCTTGATGGCGATAAAAGTGGCTGTCCTCAATGGCCAAGACCGCCAAGCGCAGGCTAGGAGAGACTTCCTCAATTGGGACAATCTGCCGGTTCGCTTCCCCGTGGAGGCTCGCTAGCAACGTCCCGTTTTGATCCAAGATCTGGCTGGTTTCCACCGGGACATAGTGGCGGAGTTGATGGACATCGGGGAGATGACGAAAACTAATCGCTAAACCCACCAACCCCGCTGCCGTAGCTGTGGTTCCCAAAAGCAGAGACGCCAAAACCACTTGCGTCAGCCAGCGCACCGGAGTAAACCCCACTGTCGGCGGCTCTTCCACAAAGAGTTCTTGATCCGAGTAGCGCTGCAAAGGTTTGATCACGGCTGATCCCAACACCAGGCCTCATTATATCGAAGCCCTTTGTCCCAGCTACCCCGCCCCCAGACCAGCACGATCAATCACCCTCCCGGCAGAAAACCGTAACAATGACTACGCCAGCATTCGGGATCCCTGTCATGCTGATAAGAATGGAACTTTTTGGAACATGATCCAGTCTTTGCAGCCATTCTTCCTTTATTTTGCCTTGAGGATGTCTATGACTGAGCGATTTTCTCGTGCTAAGGTTATGGCACTTTTTGCCTTTTTTGTGGGATCTGTGCTGATGCTGTTTTTGGCGTGGCATCCCAGTCAAGCCCAAGCCAAACTTGTGCCGGTGCGCTTGCAATTGAAATGGTTTCCCCAAGCGCAGTTTGCTGGGTATTTGATTGCTAAAGAAAAGGGTTATTTTAGGGAAGAAGGCCTGGATGTCACCCTCCTCCCCATTGGGGATCAATCCCCGATTCAAACGGTGGTGGCAGGAGGGGCTGATTTTGGCACCACCTGGATTACAGATTTTCTGACAGCGCGGGCCCAGGGGCTACCAGTGGTGCATTTTGCCCAGATGTTTCAGCAGTCTGGCTATGCCATGGTTGCCCTGAAAAAAACTGGGATTAGTTCCCCGGCAGATTTCAAAGGGAAAAAAATTGGGATTTGGCCTGCGGGTAATGAATATCCCGCCCTTGCTTTGCTGAAAAGGTTCAACTTAACGACTTCTTTAGATACCCCCAATAACCCAGATGTGGAACTGATCACTTATGGATTTGATCCAGGGCTGGTTTTCCCGGATAAAGTTGATGTGGCTTCCGCCATGCTCTACAACGAATTAAATCAAATTATCGGTTTGGGGTTTCCCCTCGAAGACCTAACCGTGCTGCGTTTGCCTGACTACGGCATTAACTTATTAGAGGACTTGATGTTCACCACCGAGCGGGTTCTCAATGAAGCCAACTTCAAGGGTTCTGGGCAGTCGGGTAAAGCGATTGCTGCCAAGCTCCTCAAAGCCTCCCTCAAAGGCTGGGATGAGGCTGTTAACAACCAAGGGGAAGCGGTGCAGATTGTCCTGCCGTTCTGTGGGGCCACTTGTCAGGGTTCGGGATCCCAGTCGGATCCGGTTAAGCATCAAACCTGGCAAATGACCGAAATTGCCAAGCTCTACCAAGCTGGGCCTACTCTCACGGGCAATGCGGGTTATTTGGATCCCGAGGTTTTTAAGGCCAATGTGGCCACTCTCAAATCCTTGAATATTCTCAAAGGGGATGTGGATCCCAAGGCTGTCACCTATGAGGTGTGGGAAATGGCTACGGGCAAAAAAGCACCGGTTTAGAGAACCAGGATTGCCGCGCCGAGAGGTTTGAGGGGATTGTGAAGGGGCTGAGGTTACTCAGCGAGCAGAGACGGTTGCTTGGGTAGGCGCAGCCTCAGGTGGGGTGGCAAATCCTGGGCATAAACCACTTTTTTCTCACCTTTGAGTCTTGCTAATCTGGGTTCAGCCAGGGTGAGTTCCTGAATCTGGCAGGCAGGATAGACCCAACAGTGACTGAGGGTTTCTGCAAACAGGACAAAACAGACCCAAGCATCGGGATCGAGCAAAACGGGATCCCGGCGCTGCTGCCCCCATTGAAACGTCCAAGATAAACCAAACCGCTCTGCTGCTTCTTGGGTCTGGGTTTTCACCCCTAGGGGGATCCCGTTGACCGCTTGCGCAAAAGTCCGGGCCCGTTGGCACACCGTTTCTGTGAGGCTGACCGGGGTGATAACAGAAAAGAGGCGGAGGCTCACACTGGACATCGGCGGGATTTGTTAGAGTACGGATAGGGT